>OIWS01002493.1_pt1 | contig 14970 bp, 14 predicted proteins | sample 1587611 | NCBI WGS metagenome assembly OIWS01 (sample SAMEA3888919, study PRJEB22519) | human gut metagenome | biome: human gut; feature: human-associated habitat; material: faeces | place: Denmark | collected 2010 | reverse complement strand
AAGGTGAAACTCTCTTTCGTATTTTTGACTTCCAACTCGAACTCACTGGTTCCGCCGCCGGTTTTGCGCAATTTCCCGGCGAACGACGAAACGGTCCGGTCGGGAAGAGAAAGTACCCCCCGGTAAGTTGTGGTATTCGTCTTTTTGTCACTCTGTAACGCGTCTATCTTCCACTCTTTTGACTTTCCCTGCGTGTAGTTTCGTCTGAGTTTGCCGTTCCAGTAGTCGCCGCTGAACAGGAGTTCATCGGTCACCGCCAGCCTTCCGGCGGAGTCCAGCCGAACCGGGTCCTCCGCTGAAATGGAGAAAATGGTGCAAAAAATACAGCATCCACAACAAATGAGAGAGAATAATTTCATGAAAAACAAAACCCTTTCCGAAATTTGAAGAGAAAACAATGTTCCATGAGAAATATCATGCGGCCTTCATTTCAGAAGCCAGCACCCCTGTATATTTCCCTGATTCTGATACAGCGCCTCCCAGCGTTTTCCCGAAACATGTCCATCGAAGAAAGCCACGTTTGCCACAATCCGGTTGCCGTGACGGTAGCAGGTGATGTCATCGCCCAGCTGTGCTTCATCCGGTTTTGCCCAGTAATAGAGAGGAGCGTTGCACTTGTAATTGATCAGAGAAAAAGAGGTTCCGTCGGCAAATGCCAGTTTCTGAGAAGGACGTTTGACTGAGTGAATCTTGATGCTGCGGTACGCCGTACCGTTCCAGACGTCCTCTGTAATTTGAGCATTTTTTCCATAACTTTCTCCGAGAGAAACAAATCCATTTTTATCTGGCTTCAGCCACAGCATTTTCGGACAGCCGAACCGGCTCGGGTACTGGACACCCCCGGTTGCCGGCGGCTTTTTTCCGGCCAGCAGATAGGGATACAGCTGCCGGGGCCACTTCAGATCCTTTCCCCCGAGGTTGTTGGCATGGTTGTTGATCGACGTCATCCAGCCGTCGTAGTCGTGTTGATACAGCATGTCGCCCTGACCAATCTGATAAAGATTGCTCTGGCAGGTGGACTGATGAGCCTTCTCACGGGCTTGATTCAGCGCCGGCAGCAGCACCGCCGCCAGTATCGCAATGATTGCAATAACAATAAGAAGTTCGATAAGAGTGAATTGGCGGGATTTCGTTTCCAGATGCATGTCACCTCTCCTTATTTTTGCTTGCAAGGGTGGTTTCCCGTTGTACCAGCCAGGTGGGAACGCCGATTGAACGGATTGGACGCTCCGGATGCTCCAGCCGCTCAAGCATCAATTCCATTACAGCATTGCCCAATCCATCCAGATTGGAGTCGATCGTCGAAAGAGCCGGCCTGGTACAGCAGCAAAAAGCTGCGTTGTCCTGCCCGACGATGGAAACATCTTCCGGTACCCGGATTCCCCGTCGCTGCAACTCGAACAGCAGAGCGAGTGCCAATAGGTCATTTTGAAGAATCACAGCATCGATTTTCCGCGGCAAAATCTGTTGCGACGTCAATTGCTCCACGGCCGAGCGAAGACCCATCGCTGCAGTATCGCCTTTTTTCTCCATCACATGGAGTCCGCCGGAGAACTCCGGCTCCAGATTCCGAAACGCCCGATAACGGGCCCGGATGGAATCGTGGCAAGTCGCACCAAAAAATGCCAGCGCCGGACGAACCCGCCCCTCCTGCCTGAAGTGGTCCAGCGCCTCACGATAACCGGCCTCGATGTCGTAATAAACGGATGGAATTCCCTCAAACTCTTCCGCTCCGTAGAGAACTACATTCTTCTCATGTCGCAGGGATTCGTGCACACTGTTGGCGTGGCAGATGACCCCATCCACCCCGTACTGCAGCAACGTGCGGTAGTTGAGCAGCTGCTTTTCTGCATTGGCATGCGCTTCGGCGATCAACAGCCGGTATCCATGCCGCTCCGCCGCCCGGTCGATGGCGGCCAGCTGTTCGAACCGCACCGCGACATCTTCGCTGTCGATCAACACGCCGAGTGTGTGCGACGACTGCCCGCTCAGCATCTTGGCGGAGAAGTTCGGGATGTAGTTCATCTCCCGGGCGATGGACCGGATCTTCTCGGCCTTCTCCTTCGAGACGCGAATGTTGCGCCCCCGGCCGCTCAATACCGCCGAAACGGTTCCCTGAGAAACCCCTGCCCGTTGCGCAATGTCAATCAGTCTTACCACGACTTATCTCCACATTAGATTAAGCGCTTTATCATATTATGAAGCAAAACATGTAAAATGTCAAGATCCCATGAGAAAAAAAAGACAATTTTCTGCCGTTAAAAAAAGTGCGCCTCTCAACGGACTTGAACCGTCAATGCGTCTTTTTCTTCATTCCATTCACATCCGTCGATGCCGCAGGGAATTGCACGGGGTCTGAATCCGAAATTCCGCAACTTTTGTAAAAATCTTCTCTCATCCGGGTTGACAAACCTCACAACCGGAGTAATATTGAAGAAGAGAGAGAAATTGCAGAGCCCCTCCGGCCCCGATGTGTGCACGATTCCTGAATTGTGCCTGGAAATCGCCCCGCCGCAAAGTGTGGCTGTTCCGGCGGCACGCCGGTTTTTTGGACATAACATAGATCCGGGCTGGTCCGCCCGGAGGATCCGTACGGAATTTTCTCCGGCAAAACGCTGGAGTGAAAACATTCGCAGGGGAGGAATGCAATATGTCCAGAAAAACAACAGCGCTCGCCCTCGGGCTGCTGCTGTGCACTGTCGCAACAGCACAGAACGCCCCCGGTGAGAATCCGGGTGTCCAGAAACTGCGGTTCATCCAGGACGACGCGCAGGACCGCATGGTTTCGAAGGTCTACCAGCTCAAGTATGTCCAGTCCAACGACGTCACCCCGTTCCTGCTCGGTATCGTCAAACGGTACAACATGAACTCCAGCGTCAACTGCATCGAATACGGAGCGGACAACACCCAGCTGCTCACCGTCACCTGCCCGGTCAAAATGATGCCCTATGTGGATGACTTCATCCGCAAAATCGACCGCGACATCAAGGTCGACGGCAGAACTCCGGCCGACGTCATCCGCGGCACCGGCATCACCCGGGCGGTCTACCGGCCGAAGTTCCGTTCCGGTCAGAACATGCTCAACGTGCTGGTCAACTCCATCATCGGCGAGGGTCCCGCCGCTTCGGTCTACGCCTGGGACGCCAACTCCAACCAGATCTACTGGAAGGACAACAGCTCCAACACCCAGTACGTCTACGAGTTTTTGAGCTGGATCGACCGACCCGCTCCGCAGATCACCTTCCACTTCACGTTGTACGAACTGCGCGAAAGCACCCTGCGCGACCTCGGCATCGAATATCTCGCCTGGAAAAACGGTCCCGGATTGAACCTCTTCTCCGTCGCCTGGGACGCCTCCGGCGTCTCGTCGGGCGGAACCGCCGCATTGCAGGCCTTCTCCGGTCCGCTGGGCGGATTTCTCTTCGCGCCGCAGTTCGACGCGAGCTTCATCCGGCTGCTTCAGCAGAGCGGGAACGCCGAGATCCGGAACCGCGCCACCCTCACCGTCTGCAACAACACCCCGTCCGCTGAACTCTACTTCAACCCGCAGTTCCAGAACATCGCCAAATCCGACAACGACAAAACCAGCGTCACCACCGGACTTCTCGGGGAGACCACCGGCCTCAACCAGCTCTATCTGAAACTCCTCCAGCCGATCGTCAACCTCCATTACGGCGTGCCGCAGGAGGGCTACCCGGCGAGCGAGGAGTTCTCCATCAACCCCTACCAGCCGGGCGCCTACACGAAATACCCGGGCACCGTCTTCTTCGGCTACGACATTCAGGCCGCCGACATCGTCGAACGCAACAACGTCGGTTCGGAACTGGTCGAAACCAGCCAGGTCACCGGCAACACCCTGATCGAACTGGGCCGGGAGACCATCCTCGCCGAATGGAACCTCGAACAGGAGGTCGAACAGACCATCGGCATGCCGTTTCTGATGGAGATTCCGATTCTGAAGTACCTCTTCAGCACCACGACCACCAGTCTCGAAAAGAGCCGCTTCTACCTCGCGGTCACTGCGGAAATGCTCGACACCGCCAAACCCGCTCCCGCCGACGGCGCGGCAGGCGAACTCATTCAACTCAAATAGGGAGGCGGCATCATGCGACAGAACAAGCGATTCCTCTTTCTCCTTCTCGCGGTGCCCGCACTCCTCCGCGGCGCCGAAATCCCCGGCGTGCCCCGCGATTCGAACTTCAACAACACCGGCGGCTACGACAGCACCCGGGTCGAGGCGCAGCTGCTCGTCAAAGTGAAGGAGGACACCCGGGAAGTCCACTTCGTCCGCGACAACGCCGACCCGCGGGTCATCACCAAAACCTACGTGCTCCGCCACGTCGACCCCTATGAATTCCGCGACTACCTGCGCCAGATGGTGCAGTCCAAACGGGTCGGCAACACCAGTCTGCAGCAGAACGACCCCGGCAACACCACGACGGCGCCGCTCACCGCGACGGTGAGCTCCCCCGAACTCGCCACTCCGGCGAACGCCCAGCCGGGCTACAATCCGCAGCTCCAGCTCGGCAGCAACACCGCGGTGGAGTGCCTGAAGTACGCCGACGGAACCGGACTCCTGTTCGTCAGCGCCGAGGATTACCGGTTCGAAGACCAGGAGAACGGCATGGGGATCGATTCGATCGTCGCGATGCTCGACAACCCGGAGCTCGGCGCGATCAACTACGGCTCGCAGATGTTCTTCTACCTGCCGAAATTCGTTCCGGCGCAGAACCTGCTGCCGCTGATCCAGAACATGGGCATGAACATCTCCGACGTGACCGAACTCTGGCAGGGGCAGGATGTTGTCGCCATCGATCCCGATCTCAACTGGCTGATCTTCGACGTCTCGAACTACTCCTGCGACAACATCGCCAGAATGCTCGCGCTCTACGACGTGCCGATTCCGCAGGTCCGGCTCCGCATCCGGGTCTACGAGCTTTACAGCGAGAACGACGAACGCATGGGCATCGACTTCCAGTCGTGGAAGAACAACGAAGGCGCCGACCTCTTCTCCGTCGGCGGCCGCTACCGCAACAACTGGGCGGCGGTCTATAACGGCGGACTGAACCGGGCCGACGGTTCCGAACGGACCAGCTTCTATAACTTCAACCCGAAGTGGAACACCCGCTACCTCGACTTCCTCGCAAGCCGGGGGAAGGCGAAGGTGCTCCACACCGGTGAGCTGTGCGTGCGCAACAACACCCCGGCGCAGCTCAGCCGCACCACCCAGATCTTCTACTCGGACACCTCGCAGCCGGTGAACGGCGCCATCGAACCGGGCACCACCGTCGATCCCTCCACAGGAAACCCCTTCCCCGACACCGGCGTCGGCCCCTACGAACTGCTCTCGTCGATCGCCGCCTGGTTCGACCGCTCGATCGACCGGCCCGGCAGGGAGAGTGCCGACCTCGCCATCGGCAAGGGGGAGCAGCAGGTCACCACCGCGTTCGCCGGATTCGGCTTCACGATGACGGTCAACAACGCCTCGGTCAACCTCGACGAGACCCGGTTCAGCGTGACGCTCTCGAACTCCAGTCTGATCGGCTTCGAATCGAACGGGAAACCGCGCATCTCCAACGGCAACACCGTCACCCAGGAGGTGAGCCTGCCGCACGGCAAAGACCGGTTCGTCATCGGCGGACTGCGCAAGCAGGAACAGGTCAAATCCCGCACCGGAATTCCCTGGCTCATGGACGTGCCCTATCTCGGCTACCTTTTCTCGACCGAATCCACCTCAGTCCGCAGCGCCGAACTGATCGTCGTGGGCGAATGCGTCTGGGATTCGCCGCAGGACTCCCCCGCCGCCGCCAGAAGCACCCGGAGCACCCGGTAATTTTGAGGATACAACAAGAGGAGGAATCAACATCATGGCTGACGACAACAGAAAACTCGGAGTGACCGCGCTGGCCGCGCTGGTGGTCTCCGCAATGATCGGCGGCGGCATTTTCAGCCTGCCGCAGAACATGGCCCAGCAGGCCTCGGTGACGGCGGTCATCATCGCCTGGGCGGTAACCGGCGTCGGAATGTTCTTCATCGCGAACACCTTCCGGATTCTCGCCGACGCGAGACCGGACGCGACCACCGGCATCTACGCCTACGCCCGGCTCGGCTTCGGCCGCTTCGCCGGATTTCAGATGGCGTGGTCCTACTGGCTGTGCAACATCTTCGGCAACGTCGGCTTCGCGGTGCTGCTGATGGATGCGTTGAACTACTTCTTCCCCGGCGCCTTCACCGGCGGGAACAACCTCTGGTCGATCCTGGGCGGCTCGCTGGTAATCTGGATGATGAATTTCGCCGTGCTGCGCGGCATGCAGCAGGCGACCTTCATCAACACGATCGGCACGATCTGCAAACTGGTTCCGATCGCGCTCTTCATCGTCATCATGCTCTTCGCCTTCCGCTGGGCCTTCTTCTCGACCGACATGACCGGCAGCGAAACGATTCCCCAGCTTCACATCCGCCCGCTGGGCAGCATGCTCAAGCAGGTGCAGTCGACGATGATGGTGACGCTGTGGGCGTTCATCGGCATCGAAGGAGCGGTGGTGGTTTCCGGCCGGGCGCGCAGCCAGAGCGACGTCGGCAAGGCGACGCTGATCGGATTTCTCGGCTGTCTGGTGATCTACGCGCTGCTTTCAATCCTTCCCTTCGGCCGGATGTATCAGCCGCAGCTGGCCGCGCTCGCCAATCCGTCGACCGCGCCGCTGCTGCAGGATGTGGTTCACGGCTCCTGGGCGGGCGACGTGATGAACGCAGGAGTGATCATCGCGCTGCTTACCAGCTGGCTCGCCTTCACCATCATGATCGCCCAGATTCCCTACGCGGCGGCGATGGACGGCACCTTCCCGCGCATCTTCAAACGGGAGAACTCCCGCGGCATGCCGAGCGTTTCGCTCTTCGTCTCCAGCCTGATCATGCAGCTGGCGATGATCGTGGTCTACTTCGCCAGCAACGCCTGGAACACGATGCTTTCGATCACCTCGGTGATGATTCTGCCGCCCTATCTTGCATGCACGCTCTATCTGTGGAAGATCTGTGCGACGAAGCAGTATCCGGCCAACATGCCGGTGCGCTTCCACTTCGCGTTCTTCTGCGGCGTGGCCGGTTCGCTCTTCGCGCTGTGGATGATCTATTCGGCCGGATTGAACTACCTCATGACCGCGTTTCTCTTCCTGCTGCTCGGAATTCCGGTCTTCGTCTGGGCGCGGCGCAACGCGCTGACGGATGACCCCTCCGCGGCCGACCGCCGCATCTTCACCCGCCCGGAACTCGCCGGAGCCGTCGTCATCGTGCTGGTGGCGCTCATTTCGCTCGGCGTGACCGCGGCGAAGTCACACTCGCTGGACACCCACTTCCATAAATGGGCGAAATGGGTGGAAACCGAGGCGGCCGAAGTGGAAAAAGCGAAGTAGCCGCCCCGTTGCGGAATCAGCTCAGAAGGAACCACACCCCCGCGGCCCAGAAGGCCGCGGCGAACACGACAAACAGAATCCGGGCCCGGAGCCGCAGCTGCTCCGGCCGGACACTGCCCGGCGCGGTACTGCGGCCGGCCAGATCGTTGAAGCTCTTGGTGTGGATGTAGCGCCGGACGTTCCGGCTGTCGTTGAGCCTGCGCCGCCGCAGTGCGGCGGCCAGTTCCGAATCGGGCGCCATCCTCAGTCGATTCCCGGGATGAAGGATTCATCTCCCCGGAACGCGGCGATGGTCTCGACCAGCAGTTTGACCGCGCCTTCGACGTCGCGCAGGTCGCAGATTTCGACCGGCGAGTGCATGTAGCGGTTCGGAATGCTCAGCAGTGCGGTGGCCACCCCGGCCCGGGTCATCTGGATCTGGGCCGCGTCGGTACCGCCGGAGGCGCGGTGCGCCGCAGTCTCCTGATAGGCGATCTTCTTCTCCTTGGCGATGCGGCGGAGCATGCGCCCGAGCACCGGGTTGTTGTCGCAGCTGCGGTTGAGTTCAGGGCCGCCGCCGAGCCGGATTTCGCCGAGCAGTTTCTTCGGAATGTCCGGCAGATCGGTGGCGAAGCCGACGTCGATGGCGAAGCCCACCTGCGGGTCGACGCCGAAGGTGCTGGTGTGGGCGCCGCGCAGGCCGACCTCCTCCTGCACGGTGCCGACGCCGTAGACGGCGACGTTGAGCTTCCGCTTCGCAAGTTCGCGCATGGTTTCGGCGACGACGAAGGCGCCGACCTTGTCATCGGTCCCCTTCGACATGAAGCGGTGTTCGTTGAGCATCCGGAAGTTGGAGCGCACCGCCACCGGGTCGCCCACCGAGACGATCTTCTCCGCCTCGGCACGGTTTTCCGCGCCGATGTCGATCCACATGTCGGAGAGTTCGGGCGGCACCTCCCGCTCCGCGGGTTTGAGCAGGTGGATCGGCTTCTTGCCGATCACGCCGCGCACCCGGCCGGAGGCGGTCAGGATGTCCACTTCGGTCGACGGCACGTTGAGCTTGTCGATTCCGCCGTTGGGGCGGAAGTAGAGCAGCCCCTCGTCGGAGATGTAGACGATCTGGAATCCGATCTCATCGTAGTGCCCGGCCAGCATCACCCGCATCGGCGCGCCGGGGTTGAGCACCGCCATCGTATTGCCGAGCACGTCAGTCTTCACCTCGTCGCAGCAGGGAGCGAGGTAGTTGCGGAAACAGGCCGCCGCCTCCTCTTCAAAACCGGAGGGGCTGGAGGAATTCATGAACTCTTCGAGAAATTTCAAACTGGTTTTCGTCAGCATATCTTCACCTCGAATGGTTGTGGATTGAATCGATACCATAACGTACAGCCGGAATGGTGTTTTTTCCAGAGCCGCAGCGGGAAGAAACGCGCATTTTTTCTCTTTCGGAGCGAGATTTTTCCGGTTCAAACTTGCAATTCGCCGCCGCCCGGTTTATTATAGAAAAACGTCTCCACATCCATTATCCGGAGTAAGGAATCATGATGCTCAAATATCTCTATCCGCAGGGCCGTCCGAAGGCGCTCACCATGAGCTACGACGACGGCGTAACCCAGGACCGCCGGCTCGTCGCCATCTTCAACCGTTACGGCATCCGGGGGACCTTCCACCTCAACTCCGCGCTGTTGGGCACCGGCAACCGGATTCAGCCGGAGGAGGTCGCCGACCTCTACGCCGGGCACGAGGTGAGCTGTCACAGCGCGCACCACCCCTATCTCGAACGGATCGCCCCCGCTTCGGTGCTCTCCGAAGTGCTCGACGACCGCCGGAAACTCGAGGAGCTCACCGGGATGCCGGTCGTCGGCATGAGCTACCCCTTCGGCACCCACAATCCCCAGGTGATCGAACTGCTCCGCAGCTGCGGCATCGTCTACTCGCGCACCACCGCGTCGCACGGGAGCTTCGCACTGCCGGATGATTTCCTGCTCTGGCACCCGACCTGCCATCACTCGCACGATCTGGATGCGAAGGCGGAAGCGTTTCTGAACCTTTCGCCCTACCGCGAACTCTCGCTCCTCTACGTCTGGGGGCACGCCTACGAGTTCGACCGCGAGGAACCTTCCAACAACTGGAAGCTCATCGAAGCGTTCTGCGAGAAGGTGTCCGGCCGGGATGACATCTGGTACGCCACCAACCTGGAGATCTTCGAATATGTCGCCGCACTCCGTTCGCTCGTAATCAGCGTCGACGGGAAACTGCTGCGCAACCGCTCCGGCCTCGACCTCTGGGTGCAGGCGGACGGGAAACCGGTGAAAATCCCCGCCGGCGCCGGCGTCACGCTCTGAACGCCATTACATTTTGGTGAAGTTCCCGCCGTTCCGCTTGAAAAAGAGCCGCCGGGGAATCATATTAATAGGATGTGATTTCGATAAATCCGGCCCGGGCGGAACGGCGTGCATCTTCCGGCCCGGAGAAACAGGAGAGATGCCGTCGGTAATTGTGCAAGGAAGAAGGAGGATTCTGAATGAAGCAGGAGAGTCCCGGTTATGTGGTGCTTGAAGTAGAAGGGAAATCGGTCCGGCTGCCGGTGGTGGTCGGTTCGGAGGGCGAAAAGGGAATCGACATCGGCGCGCTGCGCCGTGAAACCGGTTACGTCACGCTCGACCCGAGCTTCATGAACACCGCCGCCTGCTACAGCAGCATCACCTTCATCGACGGCGAGAAGGGGATCCTCCGCTACCGGGGGATTCCGATCGAGGAGCTGGTCCGCAAGACCATGTTCGTCGAGGTCGCCTATCTGCTGGTCCACGGCGAACTGCCGAACGAGGAACAGCGGCGCAACTTCTCGGCGATGCTCAACATCAACTCGATGCTCCACGAGGACATGCGTCATTTCTTCGATCACTTCCCGCGGGGAATAGTATGGATTTGCCGCTTCCCCGCCGAGATGCACCAGCTCCTGAATGGAAGCCAATGCGGACTTCAGTTCCGTAAGATCCACCGAGCCGAGATTGCGATTCAGAATCTCCGCAAGAAGCTTGTCACGTTTCAACACGCTTTCACGCTCGAACAACTCATCCATGACCTGACGGATCTCATGAGAAAGACGTTCCTGATCAAGCAGGAAAGCTCTCTTGCCGCGTGTTTCCGCCGCATGAACTGCTGACGCGAGAGCTTCTTCTTCCTGAGAACTCAGCTGACCAAGCTGATACTCCAGAACGGCCGCTCTGCTGGAGTTCAGCAGCTTGGCGGAACGTGTCGAATTCGAGATCGCATTGTTCTCCGGAAGTGTCGGCTTGCGCCCGTGCTCCGCGACGAACCGCGCTTCCGCTTCTTCGATCTGTTTCCGACGTTTTGAGTAGCGTTCCAGGATTTCCCGGGACACACATTTCAAATCAAACCACGTAATGTTTCCTTTCCGGTCATACGCAGGGACAATCTCATAACCGAGTTCGCGGCAGTGGCGCGCAAGCGCATTGTGATACACTTTTCCCGCATAGCGGATCGCACGGCACATCTCCAATGTTTCCAGAGCCTTGAATTTTCCATCATGCGAACGTGTCACATTGCACACCACATGATGCGTATGCAGCTGAGGATCAAGTTCACGGCTCGTATCGTGCATGAACTCCGCGTAAACCAGCTTCCCGGTCGTTTCATAATTGTTTGTCCGGACATTCTCACCATCACGCACCCGGACCGCCGCCAACTTTTCCAGTTCCGCCATTGCCTCACGCGCCGCCACCTGGTGTGCAGATGCCAGACGTTCATCGAACAGGCTCATCACGGATACCGATTTCGGCGCCGCCACCTGAAAGTCAAAGAACCTCGGGCCTTTTTTCACAGTCTTCTGCGTCAATCTCCCGAAAGTCTTCGGATTGATGTTCTTCTGAAACAGACTGAACACATCCCCGGTAACTTCCTCATCACGCAAACCGAACACATCGGCAAGTTCTCCGCGCCAATGCCCTGTGATCTTCTCATGCTCCGAATAATAATCATTCGAAGACAGATGATTCGCATAGAAACTTTTCCCCGAAGCATTGCTTGCACGTATCTTCGTCATGTTGAACATCAATACCTCCGAATTGTATGAATTCAATCTAAACGGACTGACGAAGACTTGCAAGCAAAGAAAATCCCATCAAGCGAGCACTTACATAAATGCACGCTTCAGCTCAAAAAAGCAGAAGTAAAAACGCAATACCCCTTCCATGAATGGAATCGCAAAAAGGCGGCAGGTAGAGCTGGATATTGCTCATGAATTGTTTTGCCGCACTTAATAATCTATAAATGGTATATTACATTCAATTGGTCAATTTTATCAACTATTTTTGGTTTGTTATATTTGATTATCTGAATTTGTCAGCTATATTGTAGGAAAAATTGCAGGAGGTAGACATGAATACGGAACAGGCTTTGAGTGAAATCGGTACTCGTTTGAAACGCCGAAGGCTGAATATGGACAGATCCCAAAAGGAAATCGCCGACAGGGCCGGTATCGGTATCAACTCCGTTGCCAGACTGGAAGATGGAAAAGGGGCGACACTGGCAAATTTTATCCGGGTTCTGAATGCACTGGAAGCGTTGGACAGTCTGGATGCTTTCCTGCCCGCCCCTGCAATCAGCCCCATCCAACTGGCCAAACTTCAAGGTAAATTACGTCAGAAAGCATCGAGGAAATCATGACGAATTATTCTTTGTGCAATGTCTTTCTTTGGAATAAAAAAGTGGGTACAGCAGCTTGGGATCATGAGCGGAAAAACGCATTCTTCGAATATGATCCGAAGTTCAAAAAACTTGGATTGGAACTGGCCCCCCTGATGATGCCGCTTCAAGGACAGAACATTTACAACTTTCCCTATCTTTCTGAGGAAACCTATCAGGGATTACCGGGATTGCTGGCCGACTCCCTGCCGGACTATTTCGGCAATCAGGTGATCAATGCCTATTTATTGTCACATGGACGACCGAAAAACTCGTTTAATGCCATTGAAAAGCTCTGCTATATGGGAAAGCGCGGCATGGGAGCTTTGGAGTTCCAACCCGCTCTTTCGAGGGTGCGAAAAGCACAGAGAATTGAAGTAAACGAGTTGGCCCGACTGGCGGCGGAAATTCTGCGTGACCGGAAGGCTTTTCAAGCCTCTTTTGACGATAAGAAAAGTGCGTTCCATGATATTTTACACGTCGGTTCTTCCGCCGGCGGCGCGCGCCCGAAAGCAGTCATTGCCTGGAATCCGGAAACCAATGAAGTTTACTCCGGTCAGGTGGACGCTCCGGCCGGATTTGAACGTTGGCTGCTGAAATTCGATTCAGTCAAAGATGGAAAATCTTACGGACGGATTGAGTATGCCTACTATCTGATGGCCAGGGCTGCCGGTATTGTCATGAATGAAAGCCGTTTGCTGCAGGACGGTGATATGGCGCATTTTATGACCCGGCGTTTCGACCGAGTGAACGGGGAAAAAATTCATGCGCAAACCCTGTGTGCTCTTGCGCATCTGGACTACAATAATCCATTGGCAAACTCTTATGAGCAGGCATTTGAGGTAATGGAAAAGTTGCATCTGCTGCCAGCCGAAAAGAGTCAAATGTTCCGGCGAATGGTATTTAATGCAGTGATCCGAAATCACGATGACCATACAAAAAATATCTCCTTCCTGATGAAACCGGACGGTGTCTGGCATCTGGCTCCGGCTTACGATGTGGCCTGGGCCTACAAACCGGGTGCGAAATGGACCGGGCAGCATCAGATGTCGATCAACGGCAAGCGGGATCATTTTACCAGAAATGATTTTCTGCAACTGGCGAAGCATTTTGATATCAGCAAACCCGCAGAAATTCTCCGGGAAGTCTGTGAAACGGCAAAGGCATTCGGCGACTTTGCAAAGGAGGCCGGTGTCGATGTCAAGATCGTGGATCAGATGATGCCGGAATTCAGGATCGAACTGTAAGGTTAGAAGGACTTATCTATCATGAAAAGAGTGTCAGGTATATTATGATACGATGCCTTCACCTCGTTTCATTGAGAGGAAGAAGCCATCTCTTAATACGTATGTTTTCGGCCGGGAGTCAATCAATGTATTGAGGAACGGCGGTTTGTTCGATCTCGGGAAAGTGCTGAATCCCAGTGAAGCCATCAAATACTGGATTGAGCTGGACTTTCAAGCAGCTCTTGTGACGGCGGAAAAATAGGCGCTGAGATTATTTTACCGTTTCAAAAATCTGTAAAATCCGTTTTTCTGTTTGTTCCGAAATCCTCGCCGCAAGCATGGAACTCAGTAAATCAATCACCAGAAACTGGGAAATCGTCGAATCCATCGCTCCCAAGCGTATTTTCTGCTCGTCTGCAGTAGTTTTTAAAACACATTCCGCACTCTGCGCCAACGGTGAATTCATGTAGTTGGTTAATGCCAGTAACGGCACATGTTTTTTCTTGGCAATGACGATATTGTCAAGGATATATTGGGTGTTTCCGCTGAATGAAATCAAAATCAACAGATCGTGTTCTGTCAAGGTTGCGCAAGTCATCTTGATGTTTTCCGCATCATCGAAAAACATGGCGTAAAAACCGATTCTCACCAGTTTGGTCTGCAAGTCTCGTGCGGCTAAGGCCGATGATCCAAAACCGCAGACCACAATTTGCCGAGCCTGCTGAATTTGCGCAATAGCTCGGTTGATAGATTCCTCATCCAAGCTGGTCAATGTGTCATTGACAGTGCGTGCAATGCTCTGGCCAAAATTGTTTTTACGTTCCTCAAAGGGCGTATTCACACCCTCCAGCTGTCGATGCAGCGTGTGTTTGGGGTCTATCAAATCCGCTGCAATGCGCTTTTTCAACCCCGTGAACCCATCGTAACCGAATTTCTGGCAGAGACGAACCACTTGTGCACCGTCACAATGACACTCCCTTGCGAATTCACTGACCTTTTTCTGGATCACCAATTCTGGATAATTGATGATGTACTCTGCAATTTTTCGATTGTTTCCGGAAAGTTCCGAAAGACGCTGCCGAATTTCCAAAATAAATTTAGGTGTAGATTCCATAATATTCTCAATGTTTTTGCTCCGCATGTCATACAGTAACATTTTTTTTGCTTTTTTCAATTTCATCTCTTGCTTTTTCAATATAATTGTCATATAATATAAGCAATAGACAATTAATCTGACAAGAGGTTTTTATGAGTTTCATGTTCAAACCGTTCCGCTACACGGATCCCGAAGCATTGAATTGTCCGCAAATCCCTGCTGAAATCGCAACCAAAGCAGTCGTTACTAATGAGAAGATTGCGGAAGTCTTATGCCAGGCAACTCCGACTCACGGAGTCCTGTTGCTCGACGGCTATGTAGGAGCACAGTTCGTGGCCCCGTGCAAGCAGATTCAGGAGGCTGCCGCCGGAAAGACGGTGAAGTTGATCGATGTGTCCAAGGCGTACAAAAACCCGGCGGAAATGGTCGCCATGCTTGCGGAATCCCTTCCCGAAGACAAAGTGATCGATCCCATTTTGTTGTTCGGTAAATATATTCATAGACTAAAGTTTTCCTGAAACTGGTTCGATGAGAAGTATTATACAACGGAGAAAAT
>OIWS01002491.1_pt1 | contig 14971 bp, 15 predicted proteins | sample 1587611 | NCBI WGS metagenome assembly OIWS01 (sample SAMEA3888919, study PRJEB22519) | human gut metagenome | biome: human gut; feature: human-associated habitat; material: faeces | place: Denmark | collected 2010 | reverse complement strand
GCCGGAACGAAAAATCTGCTATGCTCGATGCCATGTTTTAGAATCGAATTAGTATAAGCTGCCGCACAAGAATGATTCATCAATCAGCCAGAGAAAGGGCTTTTGCAATATGAAACACGCTGAATTGCTGTCCGTCCGCGACCTGCACGTTCAGGTGGGCGAAAAGGAAATCCTCCACGGGGTCAACATCTCCGTCGGCACGGATGAAACCCATGTCCTCCTTGGCCCAAACGGCACGGGCAAATCCACCCTCGGCTATGCCATCACCGGCAACCCTGCCTATCAGGTGACGCGGGGGAGCATCACGTTTGACGGCGAGGATATTACGTCTATGCCCGTCAATGAGCGCGCGAAGAAGGGCGTTTTCCTGTCCTTCCAGAATCCGCTGGAAGTGCCGGGCGTGACGCTGAGCGCCTTTATCCGCACGGCGCTGGAGCAGAAGAGCGGCAGCCGCATCCGCCTGTGGGACTTCAAGAAGAAGCTGAAGGAAACGATGGCGCTTTTGTCGATGGACGAAAGCTACGCCGAGCGCGATTTGAACGTCGGCTTCTCCGGCGGCGAAAAGAAGAAGGCGGAAATCCTGCAAATGCTGATGCTCGAACCCAAACTCGCCATTCTGGATGAAACCGACTCCGGTCTGGACGTGGACGCGGTGCGCACGGTGTCCGAGGGCGTCCGCCTGTTCCGCGAAAAGACGCACGGTTCGCTGCTGATTATCACCCACAGCACGCGCATTCTGGAGGCGCTGCGCGTTGACCGCACGCATGTGATGGAAAACGGCGTCATTGTGCGCGAAGGCGACGCGGCGCTGGTGGAAGAAATCAACGAAAAGGGCTTCAAGGGCTGATGGGGGAGCGGCATGACAGAGAAGAGCCAAGTTGCGGACATTGACCGCAGCATTTATGATATTCGCGACGCGGAGCATGACGCGTACCGCATGGAAGCCGGCTTGACCCCCGCCATCGTCGAGAAGCTGTCCAAGGAGAAGAACGACCCGGCGTGGATGGAGCAGTTCCGGCTGGAATCGCTGCAAATCTACAATAATATGCGTGTGCCGGACTGGGGGCCGTCGCTGGAAGGGCTGGACATTGACCATATCGCGACGTATGTCCGCCCGAACACGAAGATGCAGAACAACTGGGAGAACGTGCCGCAGGACATTAAGGACACGTTTGAGCGGCTGGGCATTCCGCAGGCGGAGCGCAAGTCGCTGGCGGGCGTGGGCGCGCAGTACGACTCGGAGCTGGTGTACCACAACGTGCGCGCGGAAGTGGCGGCGCAAGGCGTGGTGTACACCGACATGGAGAGCGCGCTGCACGGCGAATATGCCGAGATGGTGCGCAAGTACTTCATGAAGCTTGTCACCCCGCGTGACCACAAGTTTGCGGCGCTGCACGGCGCGGTTTGGTCGGGCGGCTCGTTTGTGTACGTTCCCAAGGGCGTGCAGGTGTCCATTCCGCTGCAATCGTATTTCCGCCTGAACGCCAAGGGCGCGGGGCAGTTTGAGCATACGCTGATTATTGTGGACGAGGGCGCAAGCCTGCACTTTATTGAGGGCTGCTCTGCCCCGAAGTACAACGTGGCGAACCTCCATGCCGGCTGCGTGGAGCTGTACGTCAAAAAGGGCGCGAAGCTGCGCTATTCGACGATCGAAAACTGGTCAAAGAACATGTATAACCTCAACACCAAGCGTGCGCTGGTGGAGGAGGATGGCACGATTGAGTGGATTTCCGGCTCGTTCGGGTCGCATGTGGGCTGCCTGTATCCGATGAGCATCTTGAAGGGCGACCGTGCCCGCATGGAGTTCACGGGCGTGACGTTCGCAGGCGCGGGGCAGAATCTCGACACGGGCGCGAAAGTCGTGCACGTTGGCAAAAATACCAGTTCGTACATGAACACGCGCTCCATCAGCAAGAGCGGCGGCATCAGCACGTTCCGCTCCAGCGTGGTGGTGGAGAAGAGCGCCAAGCAGGCCAAGAGCGCGGTATCCTGTCAGTCGCTGATGCTCGACAGCGAGAGCCGCTCGGACACGATTCCCGCGATGGACATCCGCACGCGCGACGCCGCCATCGGGCATGAGGCGAAAATCGGCAGCATCAGCAACGACGCGGTGTTCTACCTGATGAGCCGCGGCATGAGCGAAGAGGACGCGCGCGCGCTGATTGTCAGCGGCTTTGCGGACAACGTGTCCAAGGAACTGCCGGTGGAATACGCGGTGGAGATGAACAACCTCATCCGCCTTGAAATGAAGGGCAGCATCGGCTGAGCGGAAAGGAGCATCCATCAATGGAAAAAATGACCATCAATCAGCTGCCCAGCCGGACGTGGAATCGTCTGGGCGTGAATGAAGCAACGATTGACTGGGACGAAAGCGCGACGGTCGTGCTGCCGGAAGAATCCGCAGAAAAGGCGGATATGCTGATTGCGTCGGACGCGGCGTATGCCCGCAAGCGCGTGACCGTTCAGGCGGAGAAGGGCGCGAAAAAGTCGCTCTTCCAGACCCTTCGCACGGCGGGCAAGCTGCATGTGCAGACGGAGCTGACCGCCGAGGACGGCGCGGAAATTGAGCTGATTCAGCTGGTTGCGCCGGGCGAAAACGCGCTGGTGTATGATGAAGTCATCGGGCACTGCCACGGCAGCGGGCGGATTGTGCTGCGGCAAGTGACGCTGGGTCACGGCGATGTGTACGCACAGACGGGCATCGGGCTGGACGGCGAGAACGCCTCGTTTGCGGCGAATATCGGCTATCTGGCGCGGAAAAATCAGACGCTGGACATGAACCTTGTCGTCAACCACTGGGGGAAAAAGACAAAGTGCGAAATCAACGCGTCCGGCGCGCTGAATGACGCGGCGAAGAAGATTTTCCGCGGCACGATTGACTTCAAGCGCGGGTCGTCCGGGTCGGTCGGCAGCGAACAGGAAACGGTGCTGATGCTGGGCGAGGACGCGGTGAACAAGACCGTGCCGGTCATCCTCTGCGCGGAGGAGAATGTCGAGGGCACGCACGGCGCGACCATCGGCGAGATGGACGACGACACGCGCTTCTATTTCGGCAGCCGCGGCATCGACCGCGAAACGGCGGAAAAGCTGCTTTCGCGCGCGGCGATTGCCCGCGTGGCGCAGCAGGTGAAAAGCGAAACGGCGCGCGCGGCGATACTGAACGAACTGGATGGGGAAATGGATGAAAACGACGGATTACAGGCGTGATTTCCCGCTGCTGATGCAGGAAACAGCGGCGTATCTGGACAACGCGGCGACGGCGCAGCGCCCGCAGTGCGTGCTGGACGCGGAAAAGACGTTCTATGAGACGCAGAACGCCAATCCCCTGCGCGGGCTGTATCCGCTGAGCATCGCGGCGACGGAGGCGGTGGAGGAAGCGCGCTTGGCGGTTCGCGATTTCCTGCACGCCAAGAGCAGTCAGGAGATTATCTTCACGCGCAACACGACCGAGGCGCTGAATCTCGTGGCGTACAGCTATGGGCTGTCTCACGTCCACGCGGGCGACGAGGTGGTGGTGTCCATTCTGGAGCATCACAGCAACCTGCTGCCGTGGCAGATGGTGTGCCGGCAAACGGGCGCAACGCTCAAATTCATCGACTGCGAAATGGATGGACGGCTTGACCTGAACAAGGTATCGGAAATCATCACCGACAAGACGAAAATCGTTGCCGTGACGCACGTTTCCAACGTCATCGGGCGCGTCAACCCGATTCGCGAAATCGCGGATATGGCGCATCGCGTCGGCGCGGTTATCGTGGTGGACGGCGCGCAGTCCACGCCGCATATCCCCGTGGATGTGCAGGCGCTGGACGCGGATTTCCTTGCGTTTTCGGGGCATAAGGTGTTCGGCCCGATGGGCATCGGCGCGCTGTACGGCAAACGCAGGCTGCTGGAAAAGATGCCGCCCTTCCTCTCCGGCGGGGAGATGATCGAGTCCGTCACGCGCACCGGGGCGACGTATGCCGAGCTGCCCTACAAGTTTGAGGCGGGCACGGGCAATGCCGCCGGCGCGGTCGGGCTGCACGCGGCGATTCGCTATATGCAGTCCGTCGGCTTTGACATCATGCACGAGCGCGAAACGGCGCTGGTTGCCCGCATGATGGCGGGGATGGCGGATATGCCGTTCATCCATGTGCTGGGGTCGGGCAGTCCTGAGGAGCACAGCGGCATCGTCACGTTCACGGTCGATGGCGTGCATCCGCATGACGTGAGCGAAATCCTCGCGGCGGACGGCGTGTGCATCCGCGCGGGGCATCACTGCGCACAGCCGCTGCTCAAGCACCTCGGCTATTCCTCGACGGTTCGGGCAAGCTGCGCGTTCTACAACACGCCGGACGAGGTGGATCGGCTGCTGGACAGCCTGAAAACAATCAGGGAGCGAATGGGCTATGGAAAACAGGAGCTTTTATAACGAAATTCTGACAGAACACAACATCCATCCGGAGTTCAAGCATGACCTGCCGGACGCGAACATTGAGCTGGAAGGCGTGAACCCCAGCTGCGGCGACGACATTACGCTGAAGCTGAAGGTGGATGGCGACGTGATTACCGACGGCGCGTTCATCGGCGACGGCTGCGCGATTTCGCAGGCCTCGGCGGACATTATGCTGGGCATGATTGTCGGGCGGAAGAAGGAAGAAGCGCTGCGCTTGGGCGAAATCTTCCGCAAGATGATTCAGGGCGAAGCGACGGCGGAGGAAATCGACGAGCTGGAAGAAGCCGGGGCGCTGAAGGATATTTCGCACATGCCCGCGCGCGTGAAGTGCGCCGTGCTGGGCTGGCGGACGCTGAAGGAAGCCATCGGGGGAGAAGAGGAATAAGAAAACCGGACGGGGCGCAAAACCTCGTCCGATTTTTTGGATTAGAATCCCATTAGAAATGCGGCAAACGGCAGGAAAAGCGGGCGCGCACGCCGAAATCCTCCATAAGAAAGGGGGATGCGCATGAAAGAAATCATGCTGGACTTCGGCGCGATTCTGTCTGACCTGTTTCATGCGCTGCGGTCGGGCGCGAAGAAAGTACTGATTGCGCTGGCGGTGCTGACGGCGCTGCTGACGGCGCTCGTCCTGTACCTCATGACGCCACGCACGGAGATTCGGTCTTTGACGGGCTTTCGGTGCTACTTTGTGCCGCACTGCGAGGTGAATTACCAGTCCTACCACCGGGATAACGACCTGTACAATATGGGCATTTACAAGCTGAACGGGCAGGACGCGGCGCGGTTTGTGTACTGGGCACAGGAAAACGGCTGGTCGCCGATGCCGCTGTCGGACGAGGCGCTGACGAGCGGGATGCTCGACGAGGAAACCTGCCCGGAGGCAGCGAAAATCAAGCAGGTGACGCAGGGGCTCTGGAAGCAGCCGAACGGCATGGCGCTGTTCGTCTTTGATTCGCAGACAGCAACGCTGTATATTCGGAAGATGCCAAGGTAGCGACTGTGCAGGGAAACGCTGTCCGAGTAGAAAAGGAGGAAAAGCATGAAACGAGTGCTGCTTGGAATTGGCGGTTTTGTGCTGGCACTGCTGGCGATGCTGGTGCTGCCAGTGCTATCGGCAGGACATCAGGAAACGACGCCAGCGTCGGAAATCAAGAGTGTTACAGGTTTTCAGTGCAAGGATGAGCCGCAATGCGAGGTGGACATCTGGAAGTATCACTGGAAGCATCATCGGGAAGAAGACTTTTACTACTTGGGCATTTATACGCTGACAGAACAGGATGCCGCGCGGTTTGAAAGCTGGGCGCAGGAAAACGGCTGGTCGCCGATGCCGCTGTCGGACGAAGCGCTGACGAGCGGGATGCTCGACGAGGAGACTTGCCCGGAAGCGGCGGAAATCAAGCAGGTGACGCAAGGGTTCTGGAAGAGATTTCACGGCTCGTACCTGTACGTTTTTGATTCACAGACAGCAACGCTATATATTCGGAAGATGCCGAGATAATCCGATTTCAAACAGAACCCGACCGGGCAGGGGAAAAATCCGCCGTCCGGTCGGCTTTTTGTTGCGGGATGTTTGTAAGCAAAAGAAAAGGTCAAGGTTTTTCAACCTTGACCATCCGTGGAGCATAGGAGATTCGAACTCCTGACCTCGACAATGCGAATGTCGCGCGCTACCAACTGTGCTAATGCCCCAAGCGCTTGTTCTCTTTGTGTCAGGCGGTGAAGCGCTGAGCACAGAAAGTATTATAGCATAGTTCTCGGAAAAATGCAAGGGGTTTTTTGAAATTTTTTCGGGAAAATTGCAAACTTTTTTTCAGGGGGCAATTTGGACAGATTTCAGAATACACGTTCGCTTATTTTGTGCGGAAAACAGCTTTTCTGCCCGGCGGCTCTTGTGCATGTGCGCCGATTATGGTATAATGCCCATGATGAAGCAAACGGAGGAGAGAACGGATGGATGCAGAAATGCTGCGGAATGTGCTGACGATGCTGGGCACGGTGCTGGGCGCGATTTTGGTGCTGATGCTGGTGGCGAAAATCACGAGCATGGTGCATGTGGAAGCGGACGATGCGCGCGCGCCGATTGACAGCATGGAAGCGAGCGTCGTCGGCAAGCGCACGCTGGTGACGCAGGAGGACGGCGCGCCGAAAACCATCTACTATATGACCTTCCAGAAGGTGAACGGAATGCGGATGGAGCTGGAAGTGCCGGGCGAGGACTACGGCTTGGCGGCGGAAGGCGATCAGGGCGTGCTGGTCGCGCGCGGGGAAGAATTTATCGTCTTTAAGCGAATGATTTGAAATGATTGGAGCTTCCCAAACAAGTGGCGGCGCCGAAGGGGTGGAGGGGGCGAGCGGAAAGCCCCCTCCTCGCGTCCGCAGACGCGAAATCCTCTGCAATAATCGCATACTGTAAGGAGTAAAACAGAAATTATGGCATATCAGGCACTCTACCGCCAGTGGCGACCCAAAGACTTTTCCAGCATGGTGGCACAGGAGGCGGTCATCTCCACGCTGCGCAATCAGGTGATGAGCGGGCGCGTCGCCCATGCGTACCTCTTCTGCGGCAGCCGCGGCACGGGCAAGACATCCACCGCGAAAATCCTCGCGCGCGCCATCAACTGCGAGCATCCCGTGAACGGCGATCCGTGCGGGCAGTGCGAATCCTGCCGCCGCCTGCTGGCGGACGAGTCGATGGACGTGATGGAAATCGACGCGGCGAGCAACAATGGCGTCGAGGAAATCCGCAATCTGCGCGAGACGGTCAAATATCCGCCGCAGCAGGGGAAATACAAGGTCTACATCATCGACGAAGTACACATGCTGTCCACTTCCGCGTTTAATGCTTTGCTGAAAACGCTGGAGGAGCCGCCGGCGTACGTCGTTTTCATCCTCGCGACGACCGAGCCGCAGAAGCTGCCCGCGACGATTCTCAGCCGCTGCCAGCGCTTCGACTTCGGGCGGATTCCGGCGCACCAAATCGCGGGGCGGCTGCGTCAGGCGGCGGAGGGCGCGAAGGCGGAAGCGTCGGAGAACGCGCTGATGCTCATCGCCCGCGCCGCGGAGGGCGGAATGCGCGACGCGCTGTCGATACTGGACATGTGCCTGGGCTATTCCAATCAGGTGACGGAAGACCTCGTGCGCAATGTGCTGGGCACGAGCGACCGCAGCTTCCTGTTCCGCTTTGCCGATGCGCTGGAAAAAGAGGACGCGTCCGCCGTCATGCGGATGATTGACGAATTGATGCGCGCCGGACGCGAACCGATGGTGTTTGCCAAGGACGTCAGCCAGCACCTGCGCGCGCTGCTGATTGCCAAGTGCAGCCCGGACGACCTGAGCGCCCTGCTTGACCTGACGCAGGAGGATGCGCAGGAGTACGCGCAGCAGGCGGAAAAATTCACCACGACGCGGCTGATGAACATGCTGGAATTGTTCATGCGCGTAGAAACGGATTTGCGCTGGGCGTCGTCGCCGCGAATCGTACTGGAAAACGCCGCGCTGAAAAGCTGCCTGCGGACGAGCGAGGCGGACACCGCGGCGCTCAACGACCGCATCAGCGAACTGGAAAAGCAGCTGACCGCCTTGCAGGAGAAGCTGCAAAGCGGCGCGTTTGCCCCTGCGCAGCCCGCGAAAAAGGCGGCAAAGACTGCATCCGAGCCGAAGCAGGAGGCGCCCAAACCCGCCGCGCCTGCCGTGATGACCCCGACCGGCAAGACCGACGCGGACGCGTGGAAGGAGGCCATGAACATCTTGAAGCGCTCCGATCCCGGCACATTCGCCATGCTGACGATGGGCAAATACGCCGGGTGCGACGGCGACACCTACCGCTGGCAGGCACCGATGGGGCAGGAACTGTACGTCGGGCTGATGAATCAGGAGAAGAAGCGCACGGCGATTGCTTCGGCGCTGACGCAGGCATCGGGGATGCAATGCCGCTTTGAGGCCATCGGCGCGGTGAAGGAGAAAAAAGCCGACCAGAGCGACGAATCCTTCCTCGCGGCGCTGGAAACGACCTTCGGCAAGGCGAACACGATGGTGCAGGAGGACGTGAAGGGGTGAGCAGCGTGGACATTCGCGGGATGTTTGCCGGACTGCCGGGTGCGCACGGCATCATCGAAGCGGCGCTGAACGGGCAGGGACGCGTGATGACGGATGATTCGGCGCGTCCGAGCAGCGCGGCAGTGCTGGCGGGCGATTTCCTCTTCTTCGGCGGCGAACCGTCGGAAGAATTGGTGCGGCGCGCACTGAACGCGGAGAATCGCGCGTGGATTGTGCAGGGGAGCAGTGCGTTCCTTGCGCTGGTGCAGGCGCAGCGTTCGGGAACGTGGTCGGAGCGCATCGCCTTTGACCCGTGCCGTCAGCCGGAGGATGCACACCTGACTGCGTTGCTGGCGAATCTGCCGCAGGGCGTGACGCTTGTGCCGATTGGCGCGGCGGAAGCGGCGTTCTGCCGCAAGACCCCGTGGGCGGCGGACTTCGTGAGTCAATTCACGGAGGATGAATATGCGCGCAGCGGGCTGGGGGTGCTGGTCTGTGCGGATGGTGCGTTCGTGTCGGGTGCATCCAGCTACGCGGCGTATCCCGGCGGCATCGAGGTGGAGGTGGACACAGCACCGGCGCACCGCGGACACGGCTACGCGACGCTGGCAGCGGCGAAGCTCATCTTGACGGCGCATCAGCAGGGGAAAATCGCGACGTGGGACGCGGCGAATGAAACATCAGCACACATTGCGCAGAAACTCGGCTACCGTGTAACCTGCGCCTATCAAGTCTTCACAACGGCGTAACCATTGGCGCACCCGTCAGGATGATTCGCATTCCGCGTTTCCTGCCGGGTGCATTTTTCGACGAAATTTCAACGGTTCGGACGATTTTCACAAAAATCCTGCTGGATTCCTCAGAAAAACCACAAAATTTTTCCGGGCAGCAGGAAATAGGGGGGACATGTAGAATTAGAAAAGTCGGGCTAAATTGTAACCTCAACTTTTCCCGCCCCGAAAGGGGCATGACATGGAGGGAGTTTTGAACATGAGTGAGCAGAACCTGAAGCAGGTGCTGGCGAAAAAGCAGAGCATCCTGCAGGGAGACGCGGAACGAATCGCAAAGCAGCGCGCGGCTGGCAAGCTGACCGCCCGTGAACGGGTGGCGAAGCTGCTGGACGCCGGCTCTTTCGTGGAGACGGATGCGCTGGTATCCCGCAATGGGGATTACGCCGGGGTCGTGACCGGCAGCGGCACGGTGCAGGATCGCCCTGTGTACGTGTTCGCGCAGGATTTCACGGTGCATGGCGGCGCGATGGGGCAGATGCAGGCGCAGAAGATTGTCAAGGTGCTGGATCTGGCACAGAAGACGGGCGCGCCCGTGATTGCCCTGTGCGACAGCGCTGGTGTGCGCATTGACGAGGGCGCGGCGGCGATGAACGCCTACGCTTCCGTTTTCACCCGTCTGGCAAAGCTCAGCGGCGTGGTGCCGGTCATCGCGCTGGTGCTGGGCCCGGTGGTCGGCGGCGCGGCAATGATTGCCCAGCTGGCTGACATCACCATTGAAGCCGAAAACGTTGGTCAGCTGATGGTCTATGGCCCGCAGGTCATGAGCGCCATTTCCGGCAAGACGGTGGATGCCAAGGCGGTCGGCGGCGCGAAGACGATGGCTGCGCAGGGCGGCGTCGCGCTGACGGCGAAGGACGAGGACGAAGCCATCTCTCTGGCGGTGCAGGTGCTGGACTATCTGCCCGGCTGCAACGCGGAGGATGCCGCGATTGTGGATACCGACGACATGAACCGCATTCTGCCCGTGCTGGACGCGGCGGACGCGGAAAGCCAGCTGGCTGCCATGGCGGACGGCGCGGCGTATGTGGAGCTTTTCAAGGATTACGGTAAGGAAATCCGCGTTGCGCTGACCCGCGTGGGCGGTCGTCCGGTCGGTCTGGTGGTTGGCAACGGCAAGGAGAACGATGGCGTGCTGACGGCGCAGTCCGCGAGCAAGGCCGCGCGCTTCATCCGCCTGTGCGACTGCTACAGCCTGCCGGTCGTGTCCCTGATCAACAGTAAGGGCGTTGCCGTTCCGACGGTTGACGAGCAGGCGGCGACCATCAAGGCGACCACCCAGCTGCTTTACGCCTACGCGGAAGCGACGACGGCGAAGGTGTCCATCGTCACCGGCAATGCCATCGGTCAGGCGTATGTCGCCATGGGCGGCAAGAGCAACGCTGACGTCACCTACGCGTGGCCGGGCGCGGTGATTTCCGCCCTGACCCCCGAAGCGGCGGTGCAGGTGCTCTACACCGACGACCTGAAGGCGGACAAGAAGCCGGCGCTCCAGTCCCGTGCGGAATTGGAAGCGAAGTTCGCTGCGGATGTGGCGGACGGCGTGGCGGCTGCCGCGGCTGGCATGGTCGATGACGTGATTGACCCCGCTGAAACGCGCAAGTATGTCATTGCGGCGCTGGAGATGCTCTCCTCCAAGCGCGAATCCAATCCCCCGAAGAAGCACGGCAACCTGCCGCTGTGATTGAGGAAAGGATTGTGTGAAAAATGGACTTTGCAGCCTTTTTGAGTAATCTGGGCAATAATCTGGGCTTCGGCTTGATCGTCACACTCATCGGCATGCTGACCGTTTTCTTCGGTCTGGTGCTGCTGATTGGTCTGATCAAGCTGATGGAAAATGCCACCGCGAACCTCGGCAAGAGCGGCAAGAAGGCAAAGAAGCAGGCGGAAGCGCCCGCTCCCGCGCCGGTTGCCGCGCCCGTGGTGGAGGAAGTGCCCGTGGCGGATGACAGCGAGCTGATTGCGGTCATTTCCGCCGCTGTGGCGATGATGATGGAGGATGGCAGCGCCTTCACGGTGCGCCGCGTCCGCCGCGTGCAGAATGCGCCCGCCTGGCAGAAGGCTGGCCGCGAAGAACAGGTGTACAGCCGCTTCTGATGCAGTGCTGCACCCGATACGATTTCCGGACGCATCTGAAAATCGTATCAGCATGACAACAAATTGAACGATTTTGACAGGAGGAAATCCCATCATGCGTACCTTCAATATTACGGTCAACGGTCAGACTTATGTGGTGGATGTGGAAGAAGTCGGCGGCGTGCAGACCGCTGCGCCCGTGCGCGCTGCTGCCCCTGTGGCGGCTGCTCCCGTGGCGGCGGCTCCGGCTGCTGCGCCTAAGGCTGCTGCGGCGGCTCCCGTGGCGGGCGGCGAACCCGTTAAGGCACCCATGCCCGGCAACATCCTGGATGTCAAGGTCAAGGCCGGTGACTCCGTCAAGGCTGGCGACACCCTGCTGATCCTCGAGGCCATGAAGATGGAAAACGAGATCATGGCGCCCTGCGACGGCGCCGTCACCTCCGTGTCCGTCACCAAGGGGGCCGCCGTGGAGTCCGGCACCCTGCTGTGCACCATCGGTTGACCCCGGAGGGCCGCATATGGAAGCAATTGCCAATTTCTTGACCAGTACCGGCTTCTATCAGTTCTTCCAGGGGGAGAACTGGAAAAGCGCCATTATGCTGGTGATTGCCTGTGTCCTGCTGTTTCTGGGCATTGTGAAGAAGTTTGAGCCCCTGCTGCTGGTGCCCATCGCCATCGGCATGCTGGTGACCAATCTGCCCGGGGCGGGGATGTTCCACGAGATCCTCTTTGCCGGGGGCCACGTCCACTGGGAGCTGTTCGGCGGCCAGCCCATCACGGCCAGCTTTCTGTCTGAAATGCTGAACAGCGGCGTATCCGCCGATGTGCTGCAGCCTTATGTGGACTCCCTGTGGACCGCCGCCCAGAGCATGTTTGGCGCGGATGCACTGAGTCAGGTGGCCGCTCAGGTGGCCGCCGCCACCGGCGACGCTGTGAATTCCATCGCCGTACAGATCCAGACCCTGGCCAGCGCAGAGCAGTTCGCTGCCGCCAGCGGTCTGACCATGAGCAATGTCACCGTTTCCGTGGGCCTGGTGGATGTGCTGTACCTGGGCATCAAGCTGGGCATCTATCCCTGCCTGATCTTCATGGGCGTGGGCGCCATGACCGACTTCGGCCCCCTGATCGCCAACCCCAAGAGCCTGCTGCTGGGCGCAGCCGCCCAGCTGGGCATCTTCCTGACCTATGTGGGCTGCCGTCTGCTGGGCTTCACCGGCGCGGAGGCCTCCTCCGTGGGTATCATCGGCGGCGCGGACGGCCCCACGGCTATCTTCGTCACCGCCCTGTTGGCCCCGGCCCTGCTGGGCCCCATCGCTGTGTCCGCCTATTCCTACATGGCCCTGGTGCCCGTTATCCAGCCGCCCATCATGAAGGCGCTGACCACCAAGGAAGAGCGCCAGATCGTCATGAAGCCCCTGCGTGAGGTCAGCAAGAAGGAAAAGATCTTCTTCCCCATCGTGGTCACGGTGTTCGTGGCCCTGCTGGTCCCCTCCGCCGCGCCGCTGATCGCCTGCCTGATGCTGGGCAACCTGGCCAAGGAGTGCGGTGTGCTGGATCGCCTCAGCAAGACCATGCAGAACGAGCTGATGAACATCGTCACCATCTTCCTGGGTATCAGCGTAGGCGCCACCGCCACCGGCGCTACCTTCCTCAGCCCCAAGACTCTGGCTATCATGGGCATGGGCGTGGTGGCCTTCGGCTTCGGCACCGCCGGCGGCGTCCTGCTGGCCAAGTTCATGAACCTGTTCCTCAAGGAGAAGATCAATCCCCTCATCGGCTCTGCCGGTGTGTCCGCCGTACCTATGGCCGCCCGTGTCAGCCAGAAGGTCGGCCAGGCGGAAAACCCCGGCAACTTCCTGCTGATGCACGCCATGGGCCCCAACGTGGCCGGCGTCATCGGCTCGGCCATCGCCGCGGGCGTGCTGATCTCCCTGTTCGGTTAATAGGAGGTAACTATGGAATTTCTGTCTAATAAGCCCCTGCTCATCACCGATACCATCCTCCGCGACGCGCACCAGTCCCAGGCGGCCACCCGCATGACCATCGAGGATATGCTGCCCGCACTGGAGCAGCTGGACGCCATCGGCTACTACTCTCTGGAGTGCTGGGGCGGTGCCACCTTCGACGCCTGTATGCGCTTTTTGAACGAGGATCCGTGGGAGCGGCTGCGCACCATCCGCAAGCATGTGAAGAACACGAAGCTGCAAATGCTCTTCCGTGGCCAGAATATTCTGGGCTACAAGCACTATGCCGACGATGTGGTGGACGCCTTCTGCGCCAAATCCATCGAAAACGGTATCGACATCATCCGCATTTTCGACGCGCTGAACGACGTGCGCAACCTGGAGCAGGCCATCAAGTCCACCAAGAAATACGGCGGACAGGTGGAGGCCACCCTCAGCTACACCATCTCTCCCATCCACAACGAGGCCTACTTCGTCAAGCTGGCCAAGGAGCTGGAGGGCATGGGCGCGGATGCCATCTGCATCAAGGACATGGCCAACCTGCTGCTGCCCATGGAGGCCTACTCTCTGGTCAAGGCGCTGAAGGAAACGGTCAGCGTTCCCATCCACCTGCACACCCACAACACCTCCGGCACCGGCGACATGACGCTGCTGATGGCGGCCTACGCCGGCGTGGACATTGTGGACACCGCTCTCTCCCCCATGGCCAACGGCACCAGCCAGCCCGCCACCGAGTCCCTGGTGGCCACGCTGCAGGGCACCGTCCGTGACACCGGCCTGAGCCTGGAAAAGATGTCCGACGCCGCCGTCCACTTCCGCAAGGTGGCCCAGCGGCTGCAGGATGCCGGTATCCTGGACCCCAAGGTCCTCCGCGTGGACACCAACACCCTGCTGTATCAGGTGCCCGGCGGCATGCTGTCCAACCTCATCTCCCAGCTGAAGCAGGCTGGCAAAGAGGATAAATACTATGACGTACTAGCAGAGATCCCCCGCGTCCGCAAGGACTTCGGCTATCCCCCGCTGGTAACGCCCTCCTCCCAGATCGTGGGCACCCAGGCCGTGATGAACGTCATCATGGGCGAGCGCTACAAGACGTTCCCCAAGGAGTCCCGCGCCATGCTCAAGGGTGAATACGGCAAGCTGCCCGGCGAGGTCAACGAGGAGGTCCGCGCCAAGGCGGGCATCGCCCCTGAGGATGTCATCACCTGTCGTCCCGCCGATTTGCTGGAGCCGGAGCTGGAGAAGTACCGCGAGGAGTTCAAGAGTCTGGCCAAGTCCGACGAGGATGTGCTGAGCCTGGCGCTGTTCCCCCAGGTGGCGCCCAAGTTCATCGAAAAGCGTGACCACCCCGCTGCCGAGGCGCCCGCAGTTCCCGCGGCCGCTCCCGCCGCAAAGCCCGCCGATGATAATGCCGTCCGCGAGCTGTATGTGGAGTGGAAAAACTGACAGTTCTTCTTTCCTTTCCCGCAGAGAGCCGGAAAAGCCCCCGCTTTTCCGGCTCTCTCCCTGATTTCAAAGAAATCCTGTTCTTTTCGCAAAAAAAGCTTGCAATATCGGCGCACATCGACTATAATAACACCGTTAACAGGATATGCACCTTTAGCTCAGTTGGTAGAGCACCTGACTCTTAATCAGGGTGTCCAGGGTTCGAGTCCCTGAAGGTGTACCAT
>OIWS01002486.1_pt1 | contig 14984 bp, 14 predicted proteins | sample 1587611 | NCBI WGS metagenome assembly OIWS01 (sample SAMEA3888919, study PRJEB22519) | human gut metagenome | biome: human gut; feature: human-associated habitat; material: faeces | place: Denmark | collected 2010 | reverse complement strand
TGGAAGCTATTTTTTTACCCCCGGCATAGCCGGGGGTTGTCTTTGGTACAACCAAAACCAAGACCCGGGCGCAGAGGATTCTGCGTCCGGGTTTTCATCGCCGCGGCGGGGTTCTCCCCCAGTCGCCTTCGGCGACAGCCACTCTTGGTAGAGGGGGCCTTGAAAACCATTTCTGCTACGCATCTTCAGGTCATAGAATTTGCGCTTTTCAGGGGGGGATTTCTATGCTATACTGAGTTTATGCCTCATAGGATGCTATGGGGTGATCGAAATGAAAAATCGGGGCGCGCTGGTACTTGCAGTGGGGCTGTTCGGGCTGGTTTTGGCGATGTGTTTGTACTCTGTGCCGCGGCTGGCGGCGGAGGCTTCGGCGTATGTTGAGGCGGAGATGCTTGTGGTGATCGACGCGGGACACGGCGGCGAAGACGGAGGCGCGAGCACGGCGGATGGAGTGCTCGAAAAGACGCTGAATCTGGAGATTTCGCAAAGGATCTGCGATCTGCTGCGGCTGCTTGGCGCGCGGGTGCAGATGCTGCGCGAGACGGACACGGCGCTCTATTCCGAGGGGTGCAGCGGGATCGCGGAGAAAAAGGTCTCGGATTTGAAAAACCGCGTGAAACGGACCAACGAGACGGTGGGAGCGGTATTGCTCAGCGTGCACCAGAATTTTTTTACAGAATCGAAATATCGCGGCGCGCAGGTGTTTTATGCAGCGACGGACGGAAGCCGCAGTCTGGCGGAGGGGATTCAGGCGGCGCTGCGGGCGCAGGTTGACCCGGGCAATCACCGCCAGGTGAAGGCGGCACGGGGCGTTTATTTGATGGAGCATGTGAACGGGCCGGCGGTTTTGGTGGAGTGCGGATTTTTATCGAACGCGGCGGAGGCTGCGCTGCTGCAGGACGCGGGATATCAGAAAAAGCTGAGCGCGGCGGTTTGCGGCGCGGTGATCGAATGGATCCGGGAAAGAGGAACAGAAGATGAAGTCTAAGACGGTATTTGTCTGCAAGGAGTGCGGCAATGAGACGCCGCGCTGGCAGGGGCAATGCCCGGCCTGCGGGGCTTGGAACTCGATTGTGGAGTTTGAGGACAAAAAGGCCCCGGCGCAAAAGGCGGCTGTGCGCACGGCGGCGCGGAGCATGCCGAAGAAGCTGCGCGACGTGACGGTGGGCAATGAGATCCGGTTTTCGACCGGGATGGGAGAGCTCGACCGGGTGCTGGGGGGCGGCGGCGTGGCCGGATCGCTGGTGCTGGTCGGCGGTGCGCCGGGGATTGGCAAGTCGACGCTGCTGCTGCAGATTTGTTCGTATCTCGGGAAAAACGCGCAGGTTTTGTACGTTTCCGGCGAAGAATCAGAGCAACAGATCAAGCTGCGCGCGGCGCGGCTGCATGTCGAAAACGATGAGCTGATGCTGCTCTCGGAGACGGACATTGACGCGATTTTGGAGAGCGTGGAGACCGTGAAGCCGGACATTTTGATCGTCGACTCGATTCAGACGCTCTATCATGCGGAAAACACGTCCTCGCCGGGGAGCGTGTCGCAGGTGAAAGAATGCACGATGCTGCTGATGCAGCTTGCCAAGTCGACGGGAATTACGGTTTTTGTGGTTGGCCACGTCAACAAGGAGGGCGCGATTGCAGGGCCGAAGGTGCTCGAGCACATGGTGGACTGCGTGCTCTACTTTGAGGGCGAGCAGACGAGCAACTATCGCATTCTGCGGGCGGTGAAGAACCGATTTGGGTCAACGAACGAGATCGGCGTGTTTGAAATGGAACAGAACGGGCTGATTGAGGTGCCGAATCCGTCGGAGATGCTGCTCTCGGGTCGGCCGCTGCATGCGCCGGGGACGTGTGTGGCGTGCGTAATGGAGGGGTCGCGGCCAGTGATGGCGGAGATTCAGGCGCTCGTCGCGCGGACAAGCTTCAACGTGCCGCGGCGGACGACGGACGGGTTTGACTTCAACCGGGCGAATCTGCTGTTTGCGGTGATTGAAAAGCGCGGGGGGCTGAACATCGGGATGTGTGACGGGTACATCAATGTCATCGGCGGGCTGCAGCTCAATGAGCCGGCGGCGGATCTGGCGCTGGTGCTGGCCGTGGCGTCGAGCTACCGGGACAAGCCGATGGACTCGGACGTGACGGCCATCGGCGAGGTCGGGCTGACGGGCGAGGTGCGCGCGGTGCTGGCGCTGCAGCAACGGCTCGGCGAGGCGGCACGGATCGGATTCAAAAAATGCCTGATCCCGCGGCACGGGACGGGGAATGTACAGATCCCGGAGGGCCTCGAGGTCGTGCGGGTGCGGAATATCCGGGAGGCAATTGAATTTGCTCTGCCGGTCTGAGAAAAGGGGAGAGGGATATGGACGCGAGAGCGTTATTGGATGCGCTGCATGTGGCGGAGCGGCTGAAGGACGAGACGCGGCACTGCTACACATCCGGCGGGCGGCATGAGTCGGTTGCGGAGCACAGCTGGCGGATTGCGCTGATGGCGTTCTGGATGAAGGATGAATTTCCCCATGTGGACATTGACAAGGTGATTCGGATGTGCCTGATCCACGATCTCGGCGAGTGCTTCATCGGAGACATCCCGACATTTGCCAAGACGGACGCGGATGAGGCGCGCGAGGAAGCGGAGCTGATGGCATGGGTGCGGAGGCTGACGGAGCCTGTGTCCAGGGAAATGGAAGCGCTCTACCGCGAGATGATTGCGCTGGAGACGCCGGAGGCAAAGCTTTATAAGTCTTTGGACAAGCTGGAGGCCATCGTGCAGCACAACGAGTCGGACATTGCAACATGGGAACCGCATGAGTATCAGCTGAACATGACGTATGCGGACGATGCGGTTGCCTGGTCGCAGGTATTGCGGGAGCTGCGCGAGGAAATTCGGAACGATACGAAGGCGAAGATCGCCGCTGCGGAGCAAAAAGACTGATCTGACATTGAAATTCCGGAAGGCCCCAATGAGATTCCCGGTCTGAGCAATGGATCTACTTTTGGGATGCAGATTGGACTGTCCCGACGTATAGTATGTGGCTGGATCGGGGAAAGAACGGTGACAGGTAACCGGCGGAGCGGCGGGCGGAAACCGCTGCTCCGGTGATTGACAGAAGGGCGCGGGTCTGATATAATGACGGAAATTCATGAGTTGGAGGTGACTGGGCGCGCATGGACGCAGACAGTAATGACGAAAACCACTTGACTTGTCATATCGATGTACGGGCATATCCGCGCTGCTAGAGAGTCTGGCGGGGTGGACGTGCTTTTTTGCGCTTTCGGCGGAGCTTTTCCGCTATATAAAATTTGACAAATCAAGGAGTATTTACTTTGGCTACCAGTACATACATCATCATTATGGCGGTCTGTTTGCTTTTATCGGCCTATTTTTCCGCGACAGAGACCGCATTTTCCTCGGTCAACACCACAAAACTGAAGGCGTTGGCCGAGAAGGGGAACAAGAAGGCTGCGCTGGCCTGCCGGCTGGAGGAACAGTACGGCAAGTTGATCTCGACGGTGCTCATCGGGAACAACATTGTGAACATTGCGATGGCGTCGCTCGGGACGGTGATTTTCGTGCGGCAGTATGGCGATTCGGGCGCGACGATCTCCACGGTCGTGGTGACGGTGGTGGTCTTGATTTTCGGGGAAATTTCGCCGAAGAGCATTGCAAAGGACTGCGCGGAGCGGTTTGCGATGTTTTCCGCGCCGCTCATCCAGCTTTTGATCTGGGCGTTCACGCCGCTGAATTTTTTATTCTCGCTTTGGAAAAAGCTGCTGGCAAAGGTGTTCCGGCTGAATCCGGATAGTCGGATGTCGCAGGAGGAGCTGCTGATGCTGGTTGACGAGGTTCAACAGGACGGAAGCATCGACAAAAACGAGGGCGAACTGCTGAAAAACGCGATTGAGTTTTCGGAGCAGGAGGCGCAGGACATTCTCGTCCACCGGGTCGACCTGGCGGCGCTCCCGGTGGGGGCGACGCGGGAGGAGATTGCGGCAATGTTTTCCGAAACGAAGCATTCGCGGCTGCTGGTCTATGAGGGCAGCATCGACAACATCCTCGGCACCGTCCATCAGAAGGATTTCTACGTCGGCTGTGGGATCACAGACAGGACGCTGCGCGAGATTCTCTCGCCGGTCATTTTCGTGCTTGAGAACGAGCCGATCAGCCTGCTGCTGAAAAAACTGCAGAAGGGCAAGACCCACATTGCGGTTGTGGTCGATGAATACGGCGGCACCTGCGGCATTGTGACGATGGAGGACATTCTGGAGGAGCTGGTCGGCGAGATCTGGGATGAACACGACGAGGTCGAGGTGCTGCTGCACAAGACCGGCGAGGACACCTATCTGGTCGATGCGGGAATGGATCTCGAGGAGTTCTGCGAGCATTTCCACGTCAAGACGGATTCGGAGATGGTCTCTGTCAGCGGATGGGTGATGGAGCAGTTTGGCCGCGTACCGGAGGCCGGCGAGGAATTTGAATGGAACGGACTGCAGGTGCGCGTGAAAAGCGTCGAGGCGCACCGCATTGAGCAGATCGAGGTGCGCTGTGCTGCGGCTGTGGAACATGGATAAAAAAACCAGACCTCTGAAAAGAGGTCTGGTGCTTTTATCAGCGTGTGTTTGCAGTTTGACAATCCCTCCGTCAAAAATCTTCGATTTTTGACACCTCCCTTTACACAAGGGAGGCTATCCGCTGCGGCGGGGATCTCCCCCAGTCACCTTCGGTGACAGCCCCCTCTTGGTAGAGGGGGCCTTTGGGCAGATGAGGGCATCGGCCCCTACATGTGCGGATCAGTATTCAATTTCCTGGGCGGCGGGGGTTTCGAGGAGCTCGGGGTTTTCCAGGAGGGTTTTTAGCAGGCGAATGGTTTTGGAATAGTAGTAACCGTCGGCCAGGCGCTCGTCGATGGTGAGGCCGAGATCGAGCATTTCGCGCATTTCGACCGTGCCGTCCTCGTGGAAGACGGGGCGCTTCGACTTTTCACCGATGATACAGAAGATGGAGCAGGTACCCCAATTGGTGAGATGATGGTAGCCTGACTTGAGCTTGATCGAGCCGAGGTTGGAGATCACGACAGTACAGTAATACGGGTCGGTCTCAATGATGCTGGCGGGGATCCAGCCGTGAATATCGAGCCTCGTCAGTACCCAGACCAGAAACTTGCCGAGCCAGCGGGGCATTTTATTAAAAAAGTCCATGCTGTCCGTCGAGGAGTCAACCTTGTTGATGTCCCTGCAGTCGAGGATTTGATGACGCAGGTCCTCGTGGATGGTCTCCAGCGTGGAATCGTCTTTTGCGTGGATGACGGCGAGCGCTTCGGCAGCGTTGTCCGCAAACTGCTTTTTGACGACGAAGGAGGCCGAAACCTCGTTGCGCTGGTAGAAATTCTTGTTGGCGATGAAGCGGTTCATCTTCGGGCGAAGCGTAATGGTTTTGATGAGCGCGGCGACGATGACGTGGAACATGGTATAGCGGAATTCGGTTTCGCCAGCGTTGAGCTTGGCGAGGTACGCATTCATGTTCGTGAGGTCGATGGTCTCGGAAATGTACGCTTCGTTGTCGCAGCGGTTCGGATAGATCAGCGGCGTAATGAAGTGCATGCCGTCGAGATCGCGAAGCAGCACGCCGTCCTTCCGGTCGCCCCAGCGACGTTTTTTCTTCTCCATAGTTTCAATCACACACCTTAATTTGGCGAAAAAAGCCAAGATCACGTCGGTTGACGCGGATGTATCATAACAAAAAGTTCCTGAAAATGCAAGTATTCACGCGGAATTTGGCGGAAAAAGAGGGGATAGTCTTTAATTTACGAACAGATGTCTTTGAAATACGGGCATGAGAAAAAGTAATCCAGGTGAATTTGTGAGATTTTTACAAAAGCCACCGGGAAATTTCGCGCTTTTTTACCATTTCAGCACTTGACATCGCTAAAGTAAACGAGTATAATGAGCCCATCGTTTCAAGGAGGTGCACAACATGATGCAGTTGGTTTGTAAGCAGAATACTACCAGTGCCGATGCAGCCATGTGCGCACCGGCTGCTTGTGATGCCCGTATGAGCAATGCGTCTGTGAATACCTGCCTGGACACTGCCATTTGCGCAGTGTCCATTTTTATTGTACTGGTTCTGGCGGCAGCTCTGCGCCTTTCCGTACTGATTGGCCTGCTGGCCCTCATTATTATGAGCCTGCTTGTATGGAACAAGCAGGGGAGTGCAAAAAGCGTATTCGCAAGGATTCCTGAGCCGGCCTGAAGGGGCCGGCAAGGTGATTCAAAGCGGTTCTGCTTTTTGCAGGGCCGCTTTTTTGAATGGCAAACAACCGGGACACCGGTTGCGATAAAAAAGCAAATCAAACACAAAGCGAGGTAAACGAAAATGAAAAAAATGATGAAACTCCTCAGTCTCGTGTTGGCAGTGGTCATGCTGCTCGGCTGCCTGGCTGGCTGCGGCGACAAGAGCGCCAGCACCACCACTCCGGCTGCAGACTCCAGCTCCAACGACACCGCATCGAACGACACTGCGGCGGACACCAGCTCTGACGCTTCTTCCGAGGGCGGCGAGATCACCATCGCCTTCATCGGCAACACCACCGGCGACTATGCCCAGTACGGCATCCCCGTGCGCAACGCCGTTATGATGTACTTCGATCAGCTGAATGCTGCCGGCGGCATCAACGGCAAGACCGTCAAGGTTCTGGAGTACGATGACAAGGGCGACGGCGTTGAGGCTGTCAACTCCTACAACCTGGCCAAGGAAAACGGCATTACCGCTGTGGTCGGCTCCGTTCTGACCGGCACGACCATCGCGCTGGCTGACGCCACCTACGAAGACAACATGCCGCAGATCACCGCCTCCGCCACCGCGACCGGCGTCACCATCATGGAGGATACCGGAGAAGTCCGCACGAACGTGTTCCGTGCCTGCTTTATTGACCCGTTCCAGGGCGAAAAGATGGCGAGCTACGCCGTTGAAAAGCTCGGCGCCAAGACCGCAGCCGTCTTCTTCCAGACCGGCAGCGACTACTCCGAAGGCCTGAAGGACGCGTTCGTTGCCAAGGCCGAAGAGCTCGGCCTCGAGATCGTCGACACCGAGGCGTTCGCCGAGGGCGACAAGGACTTCAAGGCGCAGATGACCAACATCGCCGCGAAGGCTCCTGATGTTGTGTTTGCTCCGATCTACTACGCTGAAGCTGGTCTGGCCATCTCCGCTGCCCGCGCAGCTGGCTGCGAAGCGACCTTCCTCGGCGGCGACGGCTTCGGCTCCGTCAAGGATTATGCCTCTGCGGAAGATCTCGAAGGCTCCGTCTACTGCTCCGGCTATGCTCCCGGCACTGAGAGCGTTGCCCAGTTTGAGAAGGACTACTGCTCGACCTTCGATGTGGACGCTGTCCCGAACATGTTTGCGCCGCTCGCTTATGATGCTGCCATGATCATGACCTACGGCCTTCAGGCTGCGGAAGATCAGGGCCTGACCGCCGGCACTGAGGAATACAAGCAGGCTGTCATCGACGCCATCAAGAACATGGACGGCGTGCCCGGCATCACCGGCTCCTTCTCCTTCGACGACGACAACAACCCCATCAAGTCCGTTGCGATCATCGAGCTGACCGGCGGCGACGAGGTCTACAAGGAAATGTACTAAGCGTTTGTCAGGGAAGAGGCAGACAGGGAATCTTCTGCTTGTGGCTTTTCTGAGAAAAGCACAATCTGGCAACATCGCAAACGAGTTCAAATGGGCCGGGGCGGGGAAACCCGCTTCGGCCCGGGCGGACATCGGATGGACGCTTCCGGCAATGGGCAGAGGCGGCCATCGGGTGTCCGCACACGCGCACCAAACCTGAAAACACAAGGAAAGAGAGGAAACGCATATGGCATTGCTGTTTTCCCAGTTTTTGAACGGCCTGCAGACCGGCTCCATCTATGCGCTGGTCGCGCTTGGCTACAGCATGGTTTACGGTATTATCCTGCTTTTGAATTTCGCACATGGCGACATCATCATGGTTGGCGCTTACGCAGCCTATTACGCCATGACGACCTTCCATCTGCATCCGATTGTCTCAGTTGTGATCGCAATTGCAGCGAGCACGATCCTTGGCGTGCTGATTGAAAAGGTCGCCTACACGCCGCTGCGGAAGGCCCCGCGACTGAGCCTGCTCATCACGGCCATTGGCATTTCATTTTTGCTGGAGAATGGCGCACAGCTCGTCTTCGGCGCAGACACGAAGAGCATGGATCCGATCGTCACCGGCCAGATTGTGCTCGGCAGCCTGAAGATCAGCAAGGCTGCTGTGCTGACGATTATCGTGACGGTGATTGCGATGGTGGCACTGACGCTGACTGTGCAGAAAACGAAGCTCGGCAAGGCGATGCGCGCGGTGTCGGAGGACATGGGCGCGGCGCAGCTGATGGGCATCAGCCTGAACAAGACCATTTCGTTCACCTTTGCCATTGGTTCTGCACTGGCCGGCATCGGCTCGGTGCTGTATCTGTGCGCATACCAACAGGCCTCGCCGACGATGGGCTCGATGCTGGGCCTGAAGGCCTTCGTCGCGGCGGTGCTCGGAGGCATCGGCTCGATTCCCGGCGCGATGGTCGGCGGATTTGCCATCGGACTGCTGGAGGCGCTGGTTTCGGCGGTCAATCTCTCCGTCTGGAAGGACGGCGTTGTGTTCGCAATCCTGATTGTGGTTCTGCTGGTGAAGCCGACGGGCATTCTGGGCAGACCGCAGGTGGAAAAGGTGTAAGGAGGGGAGCGGAATTATGAAAAACAAGCAAGCCTCCGCCCAAAAGGGCAAATCTCTGATCCGCATCCCGATGCCGGTGCGCTACGTCATCAATCTGGTGCTGATCGTGGCCGTCTGGTTTTTGTTTACGTCGCTGATTTCCGCCGGTGTCATCTCAAATTACTGGTCCGGCATTCTCATCATGGTCGGCATCAACATCATCCTGGCTGTGTCGCTGAATATTGCGACCGGCTACCTCGGACAGCTGCCACTGGGCCACGCGGGCTTCATGGCTGTTGGTGCTTATGCGGGCGGTATCTTCATGAAGGCTGTGCCGGTGGCGGCGCTGCTGAAGGAGGGGAACACGGCCGCGACGATTCCGTACATTTTGATTGCGCTGCTCATCAGCGCGGTGGTCGCCGGAATTTTCGGCATCATCATCGGCATTCCGGCCCTGCGGCTGCGCGGTGACTACCTCGCAATCATCACGCTGGGCTTCGGCGAGATCATCCGCGTGGTGCTGACGAACATCGACAGCGTGCTCGGCTTCGACTTCACCTACGGTGCGGCCGGTCTGAAGCGGATTCCGAAGTTTTCCACGTTTACGCTGGTATTTATCTGCGTGGTGGTGTCCGGCTATGTCATTCACACGCTGATGAAATCCCGTCATGGGCGCGCGATTCTCTCCATCCGGGAAGACGAGATCGCCTCGGAGAGTGTCGGCATCCGGACAACCTATTATAAGACGTTTGCCTTTGTGCTCTCGGCCATGCTGGCCGGTGTTGCGGGCTGCCTCTACGCCGGATATCTCGGCTCACTCTATCCCTCGACGTTCAAGTTCATGAAGTCCATCGAAATTCTGGTCATGGTGGTTCTTGGCGGTATGGGCTCGATGTTGGGCTCGGTCATCTCGGCGACGGTTTTGACCGTGCTGCCGGAGCTGCTGCGTTCGTTCTCCGATTACCGCATGGTTGCCTACTCGCTGGCGCTGGTTATCATGATGATCTTCCGGCCGAAGGGACTCATGGGCAGCTATGATTTCTCCCTGTCGCGGTCGCTGGAGGCCGGGCTGAACCGGATTTTCCGGTCGAATCTTGTGAAAAAAGCGAAGAAGGAGGCGGCGGAACATGAATAATACACATCCAAAGCTGGTACCGCAGCCTTATACCAACCTGCTGACGGAGCGCGATGTGGGGCGCCGCCCGATTTTGGAGACACGGCACCTCGGAATCGATTTCGGCGGCCTTTCCGCTGTCAGTGATTTTAACCTCGCCATCGGCGCGACCGAGATCACCGGCCTCATCGGCCCGAACGGCGCGGGCAAGACCACGATCTTCAACCTGCTGACCAACGTCTACAAGCCGACGCGCGGGAGCATCCTGCTCGACGGTGTCTCCACGGAAGGGAAGAGCACCATCGAGGTCAACCACATGGGCATTGGCCGGACGTTCCAGAACATTCGGCTGTTTAAGAATCTGACGGTGCTGGACAACGTTTTAATCGCGCTCAATGAGGAGATGAACTACTCCGCAGTGGCCGCGGTGTTCCGGCTGCCGCAGTATTGGCGACGCGAGCGCATTGCCAAGGAACGCGCGATGGAGCTGCTCAGCATCTTCAATATGGAGACGGTGGCGGATCATCTGGCCGGTTCGCTGCCGTATGGTGCGCAGCGGCGGCTTGAGATTGTCCGCGCGCTGGCCACAAATCCCAGTCTGCTGCTGCTCGACGAGCCGGCAGCCGGCATGAACCCGTCGGAGACGACGGAGCTGATGGAGAACATCGTGAAGATCCGCGATACGTTCCAGATTGCCATTATGCTCATCGAGCACGACATGAACCTCGTGATGGGCATTTGCGAGGGCATTTGCGTGCTGAATTTCGGCAAGATCATCGCCAAGGGCACTCCGGCGGATATCCAGGACAACCCTGCCGTCATCGAGGCGTACCTCGGCAAGAAGAAGGAGGGCTGAGAGATGTTGCTTTCCGTCAATGATATTCATGTGTACTATGGCGCGATTCACGCGGTCAAGGGCGTTTCGCTGGAAGTCAACGAGGGCGAGATCGTTACGCTGATCGGCGCGAACGGTGCGGGCAAGAGCACGGTTTTGAACACGATTTCGGGACTGCTGCATCCAAAGTCCGGCTCGATCACCTTTATGGACAAGCCGCTCGGTGGTATGGCGCCGAACAAGATCGTGCAGCTTGGGCTGGCGCAGTGCCCGGAGGGACGCCGCATTTTCCAGCACATGACCGTCGAGGAAAACCTCGAAATGGGTGCTTATACCCGTCCGAACAGTACGATCGAGGGCAATATGGCCCACGTCTACGATCTGTTCCCACGGCTGAAGGAGCGCCGCAAGCAGATCGGTGGCACGCTTTCGGGCGGCGAGCAGCAAATGCTGGCCATGGGACGCGCGATGATGAGCGAGCCGAAGCTGCTGATGCTCGACGAGCCTTCGATGGGTCTGGCGCCGCTGCTGGTCGAGCAGATCTTCGAGATCATCCGGGAGCTGCATAAATCCGGCGCGACCATCCTGCTCGTGGAGCAGAACGCACAGATGGCGCTCGAGGTGGCCGACCGGGCCTACGTCCTCGAGACCGGCGCGATCACGCTCAGCGGCAGCGGACATGAGCTGCTCGAAAGTGACGCAATCAAAAAAGCCTATTTGGGTGGTTAAAGATCAAAAAATCGCGGGCTTTTCACAGAAAAGTCCGCGATTTTTAGCTCTGAAAGTCGGTGTTAGTTATTTGAATTTGGAGAGGGGATTGGCCTCAGCGGCAATTTTTTTGTCGGTATTTTCAATGTGGGTGTAGATTTGCGTGGTATTGAGGTTTTCGTGGCCGAGAACCTCCTGCAATGTCTTGAGGTCGACACCATTGGAGAGCATCAGCGTGGCGGCGGTGTGGCGCAGCTTGTGCGCGGAAAATTGCGTTGCGTCGAGGCCGGCCTCGAGCAGGTGCTTTTTGACCAGACGGTGCACCGCGCTGACGCTGAGGCGGTTTTTATCGCGCGAACCGAAGAGGGCGCGGTTGTCGCTGAGGACGATCTGGCGGCGCTCGACCATGTAGCGGTCGATGGCCTCGCGGCAGGCGGAGCCCATGTAGACGATGCGCTCTTTATTACCCTTGCCGACAACACGGATGCGGTCATCATAGACGTCGGTGAGGTTGAGGCCCACAAGCTCCGCGCGGCGGATGCCGCAGTTTAAAAACAGCATCAGGATTGCAAAATCCCGGGCCTGATTGGGGCCGTCGACTGCGCGCAGGAGCGCCTTGGACTCCTCCAGCGTCAGGTATTTCGGTAAACTTTTACGGATTTTTGGAAATTCAATATCCTTAACCGGGTTTTCTGTCAGCTGTTTTGTGCTGACGGTCAGATATTTGTAGAAGGATTTGATGGCCGAGAGCTTCCGGGCGCGCGAGGCGGTGTTGATGCCGAGGGAGCCGGGGGATTCCGGATTTTCGCGGTCATTCGACAGATAGCTGAGGAAGTCGAAGACTTCGGAGGTTTTGACTGCGGACAGAAAGGCGGCGTCGATGTCGGTGATAGGGATATCGTCGAGCGGCGTCCGGTATGGCAGCTCATTGCGCATGAGCTTTAAAAAACGCAGAAACATGCGAAGATCCAGATAATACTCCGCGACGGTCTGGCGGGATTGGCCTTTGATGGTTTCGTGGTAGGATAGAAAGTCCCGCAAGATCTGCGGTGCGTCCTGATAGCGTTCCATATTGTTCACCTTTGTGTGAGAAATTTGAGGGAGGCCGGAGAAATGCGAGCTTGGCGCTGAATTAGAGTTCGTTGTTGTCTCCCAATAACGCAACAAAATAAAAATTTTGTTGCGTTAGAGGTATTATAACAGCTTAGAAGGCAGATGTCAAGGGATGCGCAGGGCGAGATGTACGCAAGGCTGCGAGGTTCTCGTCTGGAGCAAGGCGTGTCTGCAGACATTCCTTGTCCGGGAATTGCTGCATTTGTCATCGGGCTGTTACGGAGGCAACGGGAAACTTTGAAAAAACCATGCGAGCATTTGGGCAGGCACTATGGTGGGAATGCGCCTTTCGTAGGTTTTTTGTGGAAACGGGTTTACTTTTTCTTAATACTGTGATATGATAAAAAAAATTTGAAATTGAAATGAGGTGCTTTTATGGGCTATGCCGTGAAACGGATCGGTGTGCTGACTTCTGGCGGGGACTCGCCAGGAATGAATGCGGCGGTGCGCGCGGTGGTGCGTACGGCGGATCTGCTTGGCATTGACTGCATTGGCATCCGTCGGGGCTACAACGGCCTGATCAACGGCGACTTCGTAAAGCTGGATGCCGACAGCGTCTCGCATATTATCAACCGCGGCGGCACGATCCTCTATACGGCCCGCAGCGAGGAATTCCCGACCGAAGAGGGCCAGAAAAAAGCCGTTGCGACCTGCAAGCTGCTGGGCCTGAACGGCATTGTCGCCATGGGTGGCGACGGCACGTTCCGCGGGCTGCTGGAACTGTCAAAGCATGGGATCTCCGTGGTCGGTGTGCCGGCGACGATCGACAATGACATCAGCTGCACGGACTATACCATCGGCTACGATACGGCGGCGAACACGGCGGTTGAGGCCATCGACCGGCTGCGCGACACGATGCAGTCGCATGAGCGCTGCTCCGTTGTAGAGGTGATGGGCCGCAATGCGGGCCATCTGGCGCTCTATGTCGGTTTGGCCACCGGCGCGACGGCAGTTTTGGTGCCGGAGAAGGAATTTGACTTCCAGCGCGACGTGGTCGAGCGCATCCGTCTGGCCAGACTCAGCGGCAAGACGCATTTTATGATCATCGTGGCCGAGGGTGTCGGCAGCGCTGTTGAGATCGGCAAGCAGATTCATGAGGCACTGGGCCTGGATCCTCGTGTGACGATTTTGGGACACATCCAGCGCGGCGGCACGCCGTCTGCCCGTGACCGCGTGATGGCGACAAACATGGGATATCACGCCGTGATGGCGCTGGCCGAGGGCAAGACGAACCGCGTCATCTGCTCGCGCGGCGGCAAGATGGTTGATCTGGACATTATCGAAGGGCTCGGGATGAAAAAGAGCCTCGACAGCCAGCAATATGAGGCTATGGAGGCCATGACCGGTATCGGCAACTGAGCCTCTCCCCTTTCCTGTTTTCTCCGCCGGAGCTGCTCCGGCGGAGATTTTTTTCTGTCAAATCCCCTTGCACTCCTGCATATACTGATTGGGTAATGATTTCTAAAGGAGGAAGAAAAATGACAGAATTTCACACCTGCGGCGCGAAAGAAGACATTGACGATCTGATCTTTGCTGAGCTCGACTATGAGGTCAGCCGCAGGTAACGCAAGGCAGGCCCTCTTCCCTGCCGGGCTTTGAAAAGAGCTGCGGCAGGGCAATTTGGGCTGGACAAAGACGGCACGCGGCGCGTGCCGTTTTTCCTCTTTACACGGCGCAGTTTTTCGGGTATAATACCATAGATAAATATGGAAGTGTGGGATACACAGTATGATTGAATTTGATGAATACAAGGTAAAGCTCAATAATATTCATCCGAAATTGAAGGAATTGGCCTCCTCGCTGAACATTGAGGAGTGCAAGGTCGAGCTCGACCGGCTGCATGCGCAGATCGAGTCCGACGGCTTCTGGGACAACACCGACACGGCGCAGAAGGTCACCAAGCAGGCTAGCCAGCTGGAGGCCAAGATTGGGCGCTATGAGAAGATGTGCGCGCACTGGGACGACCTGATGACGATCTGCGAGATGGCAATTGAGGAAAATGACGACACGATGCTGGATGAGCTGGTCGAGGGCTATCAGGAACTCGAGGAAGAGATGGAAAAGGAGCGGCTGGAAACGCTGCTCTCCGGCGAATATGATGGCAACAATGCCATCGTCTCGTTCCAGGCCGGCGCGGGCGGCACCGAGGCGCAGGATTGGGCCTCGATGCTCTATCGGATGTACACGCACTGGGTCGAGGCCCACGGCCTGAGCTATAAGATCCTCGACTATCTCGACGGCGACGAGGCGGGCATCAAATCCGCCAGCATCCTTGTCGAGGGCACGAATGCCTATGGGCTGCTCAAGAGCGAAAACGGTGTGCACCGGCTGGTGCGCGTGTCTCCGTTCGACGCCAACGCACGGCGGCAGACGTCGTTTGCTGCAGTCGAGGTGATTCCGGAGATTACTGACGATTCCAAGGACGTGGAAATCCGGCCCGAGGACATCGAAATGCAGGTCTACCGCTCCTCCGGCGCGGGCGGCCAGCACATCAACAAGA
>OIWS01002482.1_pt1 | contig 15006 bp, 17 predicted proteins | sample 1587611 | NCBI WGS metagenome assembly OIWS01 (sample SAMEA3888919, study PRJEB22519) | human gut metagenome | biome: human gut; feature: human-associated habitat; material: faeces | place: Denmark | collected 2010 | reverse complement strand
TTTCATAGACGTTCAATACCTCCATTTTCCATAAAATAAATCTCACGGTGAGACGTATTTCCGGTCGGGCGCGCAGCCCTCCCCAACATAGGAGCTGCCCGCGCCAGCGGGCAGCCTTGGTTTGCGCCCCTTGGCTGCCACACTTCCGCTGGGTGGCCGCTGTCAAGGCCCAGCCAGTGCGCACACTGGCTGGCTCTGCGGCCGATGCGTCAGCATCGACCGGCCTTGACTGCGGACAGCCAGCGGAAGATATTCCCCCGGAGGGGAGCAAACCTCTTTAACGTGTGCTGCGGTTCATATTCCGGGACCGAACCTGCGGCGTGATTGCACGTTCAATGCTGCCGCCAATCTTCTGCGCCATGTCCTGAATCTGTCCAAGCGCCTGCCGCCGATCCTGCGGTTCAAAGCCGTCATAAAATGCCGCCAGATTTGATACGTCGGGCGCTTCACACGGAACACCAAAGCGACGACAGATCATATAGCCGACGCTCTGCGCATCCAGCTCATAATCATCCCGCGAATAGTTCTGATTATAGCCTTTGGCATGAAAACGGACGTGGGCGATCTCTGTTGCGATGCCTGCGAACGCTTCTGCATCGTTATATTTCGGATTGACCGCCATTTTCATCTGGTTTGGGTCGTAGAGCGCAGGCATGGGGATACTCTCATCACTCACCAGCGGCACAACACAATAATTCAGGAGCGTTTTGAGGGCTTCCGTCATTTCCTTGCTGTCCGGCTGCAATGCGGTGTGCTTCAGGTCGCGCCCGCTTGTCTGCCGCACGTCGTAAACGTCCGTCAGTACATACCCTTTGCCGAAAGAGGAACGGGTGTAAATTTTCACGCCATTCTTTTCCTCGGTCGGAGATACGCTGCGCATCAGACTTTTCCAGCGGTCTTTTGTTCCGAAAATAGTTGCATCCTGATCCTGCACCATAACGAGCGCAACATTGCCAGCGCTATAACTCGGATTGTCGGCCTGACAATTCAGATACCGCAAATAAGCGTCCGGGTCGCTGGTGATCTGAACAATACCTGCGTCCTGCATGGCGTTTGTGTTTTCGCGGTCAGCCTGCCGCTGCGCCTGCCAGAGTTCGCTGCTCTGATTCTTTTCATTTACTAAATCTGCTAAATTTAAGATAATACTCACTCCTATTACCTGATATGCTCCAGCTCGCGCTGGGGTTCTGGCCGCGTCCGCTCTGCGGCGGCGCGCAATGCCGCCAGCCGTCCGCGAACGGGCTGCTTTTCCTCATTGGTCGAAATCGGCCCCTGCGTCAAGCCACTCCTTTGCTTTTGCAAGGATGGTTCTGGTCGGGCAGGGGTCTGCTCTTTTTTTGGCTGCGCGTCCTCCAACTGTCTGGGCTGGTATCCCATCTGCTCTAGGATATAATTTGCCTGTGAGAGATGGTCAATGTTGGTCAGAATTTCAATGTATGGGGCATCGCATTTCTTATCCACGATTGCCGAGAACAACAAGCCGACCTTTTTAGCCCGCTGTTTGAAATCATCAAAATCCTCCGTGCGCAAGGGTAGAACCTCAATGGGGCGCTGTTCACTTAAAAGGCGATTCATCCCGACCATGCCGTAGAGCTTCTTCTGGTCTTTTGCCAGTGCATACAACAGCGCCACGAGATTCTTTGCGCCCCGCGCAAGTAGTTTAATTGCTTCTTCGGATATTTGTACGCCCTCTTTCATTACGAGATCAGCAGCTTCGCCGCTTACCTCCATAGGCTGTGCCTCCTTTCTTTTGCCTTGTTTGGCAAATGATTTTCTGTTGATGGTGAAGTGCTTTCCTGCACCTGCCGCAGCATCCGCGGCGCATATTCCGCGATTTTTCTGCACAACCGCAATTCCCGACGCAAGGGCCTGAGCTGCGCGGTCAACGCATCAATGTCCGCGTTAAGCGGCTCAGACGGCTGCTCCCGGCGCAATGTGTATAATTCCTTGCGCTGGTTCACTAAAATCTGCATCTCATTTGACAGCGCATCGGACAGCATTTCTAACTCTGGCTTTGTATCTATGTGATACTTCTGCAAAAGGAAAAATTGCTGCCGGTACTGCTTCGCACGGCGAATTTCGGCCCGCGTTTCAAACGGGATTTTCTGCGGCTTCCGTTTGCGCGGTGACAACAAATATAGATAGTAAAGATACAGCGCCCGGAAGCTGCCGCGCTTGACGGGTAGATAGTGTCGCGGACGGCGGCGGATGGTATAGTAGCGTTTGGATTCACTTTGTTCCGGCGGCATGGCAGCGGTCACGCCGCGCTGCCTGCGCAATCGCTGCAAGATAGCTTCCTCAGTGTAATCCTCGCCCAGACTATCCAGCCGGAGAAACCGCGCTCCACCGGGCGGCTTGACGGCGGTGTACTTGACGTTAGAGCCGTATTTGACGGTATATCCGCGTTTCCTGAGAATATCCAGCAGCGACGCAAATGTGAAGCTGGCTGCAATGGCCGCGTCCAGATCCTGCCGGACAAGATCGCGGATGGTGGTCTTGCCGCTGCGCTCGGCGTTCCATTCTGCATAGTGCTGACCGCTGCCCTCCGGCTGAATGACAGAGAATCCGTACTTACGGCTGACCTCATTGGAAATGCCGCGAATATCTTCAAAGTAATCTTTGAACGCATTGCGATATTTCACTCCATCCACGAATGAAACAGAGTTGAATACAATATGGCAGTGCAGGTGTTCCTTGTTGATATGGGTGCAAATGACGGCTTCATATTTGTCACCGAGCAGACGGCGTGCAAATTCCACTCCCGCTTCATGCGCCAGCTCTGGCGTTGTTTCACCCGGCACGTAGGAGTGGACAAGATGATAGCCGACAACGCCGCCCGGTTTTCCAAACCGCTCTTTCGTGCGCTGCATATCCAGATAGCAATTTTCTACTGTGCAGTTGATCGCGCTCTGCAAAATCACTTCATCATCCAACGCAGTTTTGTTGAAATCTTCAATGTAGTCCAGCGCACGGGAGAGCGCGGTTTTATCGCCGTCCTGAATATAGCGCAGACAGTCATCCAGCCGTGCACGGATGGTAATGATTTTGTCATAGGCCATCAGAGTGTGTCCAGAATTGAACGGTACGCCTGCTTTACAAGGCTGGCCGCTTCGTGGATTTCTGCTTGCGTCGCATAGCCTTTTCCGTTTGCCCAGTGCGCGATCTGGTTGATGTTGTTGCCGATGGCGGACAGCTCACGCAGAAGTGCTGCGTAAGCGTCAGGTGGGCGCGGGCAGAGATGTTCGCCCATGATAAGTTTGCGGAGATAGGTGTTGGTATTCAGACCGGTAATCTGACATTGCTGTCTCAGATGTGTCAGCTCTGCATCGCTGAGCCACAGACCAACAGAATTGCGGCGTGTCCGCATAACGTGCTCCTTCCTTATAATCATAGTTATTGCGTCCCAAGTTGGGACGTAATTCGTCGCGGGGTTTTAGGGTACACCCTAACAAGTGGCGTTTGTGGCACAAATGCCGTACTTGCTAAAGCAGCGCTGCCAAAGGCAACGCTGCCCGTTATCGCTGCGGCGCAGTAGATTTCGCCCGGCAAGAGCATTTCGTTTTCTGCTCCATCCGATGCTCCAGCATTAAAATGTGCTGCAATTCCGCTTCGCTTTCCGGCACATAACGAATATCGTGAATGGCTTCATCGTATGGCATGGAGCTGTTCATAAAGGCGTGATAGCTGTTCTCACAGAAAGAATCATCTTTATCGCGGTACTGAATTTTCGCAACAGGCAGCGCAGATTTTATGACGCGCTGCACCTGTTTGGCATAGTCGATGGGAATGACCCTTCCGGTCAGCTTGCCGTCGCGGATGCCTTCAATCACGATGCGGTATGCCAGAATCCCGTCCGGACAATCTGCATAATGTGTCCAGATGCAGTTTGCGTTCGTATCGTCGAGAAAGACCTCACGCTCCAGCACACACCATGTTCCGAGCAACCGGCACATCCAGAGAAAAGAACGGCGCTCCATATCGGTTTCCTGTGCGCTGTCCCAGAGTCTTTTTGCGTCAAAGTCAAAATCTGTGGTATAGGCGCGGGTGTTCTTCTGGACGATCTCAGCCAGATGGGAGAGAATGTCCGGCTGATAATTGTTACGCTGCGCCATATTCCTGTTCAAACTCCGCTGGTCTGCAATATCGGGATTCCATTGAAAATGCACCGTCCGGCACAATGCGGCTGCCGCGCGGAAGTTCGATCTTCTGCGTGGTCAGTACCGTGCCATAGAACAAATCTTCTGCCTGTTCTGCAAGCACAAAGACCTCATTTGGACTGTCCAAAAGCGCCTGCATATCATATTGATAAAGGCCAAAATGAACGGTCTGACGGCTGACGCGGTAAGGCGTAAACAATGCGGGAACGCCGAAAATCCAGCATACCCGCATCGGGGTCATATTTGCGTTGACGATACTCATGCGTTTTCCTCCTAACGTTCATGCTCTTGCGGCTTCCGCTTCGGCTGGATTTTGATGGGGTCGCTGCCGTCAATCGGACGGATGGCCGCAATATGGCGTGCGGCATAAATGGCGTTGCCGGATAGCTGGCGCTGCCATGCGCCCTCGCTCCGCGCCCAGCGGAAACCGTGTCCTTTCAGTGCTTCGCGTACTTCGGCCGGTGGGATTGCATCAAAGAAAACTTGCAGACGGTTGTTGTCGCTGTTGGCAACCACCTTGCCGCCCTCAAACTCCCAGCCTTGGAAACCGACCTCCCGATTTTGTGTCAGCGTTTCCAGCCGCTTTTTGATGCGGTGGATTTCCTGATTGTTGTTGGAAAGGACATAGGACGAATATGGTGCGGTTTCCCATGAATAGCCGTCTAACATACGCTTATCAAGTCTTGTAGCTTCTTCCTCCGTAACACCCTCACAGCCGCGGCAAGTCTGGTGCTTGCGATAATATGCGTTGATCGTTTTCATTCTTGCCTGTGACTTTTCGAGCGCTGCCAGCTTTTCTTGCAACTTTTGCGCAGCATCCGGGTCGTCGGAAGAAATTGCACGGTTGTTTGCCGCGGCGCGGGCCTTGCCCTCATAATAGTCAGCTTTTTCATCGGCGGAAATAGACTGCCGCATTTTGGTATCAATCCGGTCGCGGTATCGCTTGTCACTCTTATAGGAATAGTGATCGGGCAGCATCGGCTGACCGGGCGGAATTGCTGACAGTATGGTGTGCGCCTGTTGTGACAGTGCGCTGCTCTCCGCGCGTGCTTTCCCGGCCTTTTCCAGATAGCGGTCGATCCTGTCCTGTTTTCGCTGCTCATAGTCGTTCAATCGCAACAGCTCCTTTCTTGAATTTTATCGCTCTTTTGAAATGTGCTTTTTCGGTGCGGCTTTACTCTGTGTTTTTGTCAGCGCACGGAACCGGTCACGGACACGCTCTTTTTCAAGCTGCACCTGCTCCAAAATGCTCTCCGGGGTCTGGACAAATGCTTCTGCTTCGGCGGCGTATTCCCGTTCCAGATGCGCCGCACTCTGGCACATGGCGGCAATATGCGGCGGCTCTGCCTGCACGGACATAACGCGATATTCCTTTGGAATCCCTTCCGGCTGGCCATCATAAAATTCATAAAAGCTGCTGCCATTGCGCCGGATATAGCCGTCTTGGACAAACTCTCCGTTTTCGCTGACTACCGCATTGCACCCATAGGCTTCGTAGTCGATGTAATCTATCAATTCCTCTGGAATCGAAAAAGCATCCAACTCTTGCAGATAGTATTTGCCGAGTGCTTCTTCATCTGAAATGTCCGGCATGAAATCGTAGCAATCCAGATTGTCCGTAAGATTGATAAGCTCCTGCAAGCTGCCGCAATGGTCGTCCATTTCAAGCGCCGCTTCAAATTCTTCCAGTTCACTTTGCTCCATGCTGTTCAGCTTGACGGCGAGATAGTTCAATTCGTCCAGATTTACAAACTCACCGAGCGCAGAGGATAGCCCGCGTACGCGGCTTTCATAAGCAGTGACAAACCATTCTTCGTATGGTACGCCGCAGGCATCCGGCTTGCCGATACCGATAGCAGAAAACACGCGCTGCAATTCTTCCGCTGTTGTTGGAAACGGAACCCATTGCCCGACCAACGCACCCTCGTTGTATTTGCCGAGGTTTGTGATAAATGCAGAAATCAAATGATCTTCGTTCGGCATAGGCAGCTCCTATCGGTCGTGTCCGTGATGAATGTTCTTTGAGGGCAGGTCTTTTGACCTGCCCTCGGTTGTACTCGCGGTCTGCATCAGCTTGGCGCGAACAGATTGCTTTTGAGGTGCAACCTCCCGTACCTGATATAGCTGCTTATAATTCGCGGCACGGTCTGTAAAGTCTGCTTCAGCGGCTTCACGCGTGTTGTGGTAGTGACCCCAAAAGTAATCTCGCGTACCGTTTTCCTGCTGAAAGCGCCATGTGACATACGGATTCGGTGCGTTGGGATTTTCGCCCAGCGCGACACCCGCACCGTTTTCAAAAAGCACGGTCTTTTGAATGGCGTAGCCATGAATCTTATCCATGTCGCCCGGCTTATTCACCGCCCCATTCCAGCACGAACACGACGGACAGAACCTCCTGCTCGGTGACTGCTTTGGAAACGGCGCTGACAATGGCATCATAGGAGAGCGGCAGTTTTCCATTTTCCGCAATCGTCCACGGTGAGGTCAGCGAGAATGTTTCTGCATCACCGGTTTTCGTCGTCACAGAATCGTTGATTTTGAAACCAAGCTGTTTCGCATCGACTTTGGCGTGCGCCATGTCAGTCGTGTAGGGAACGAGCTGCCAGCCATTCTTGGTAGAAATTGAAACACTGGACACGATGACATCACCGGTAGACGCATTGATGATCTCCGCTGCGCCAACATGAACTTCTCCACCTTCGTCTACGATGAGCGGCAGTGTAACAGGAACCGTGACCGAGAAAACCTCTGTAATTTCCCAATGCGCATAGTAGGTGCTGTCAGCATCCGTCTTGTAGATGGTGTTGGCATCGACCTGTGTGCCGCCGTTCGCTTCCGTGAACCAGCCGAGGAACTCGGCATTCTTGCGCGTCGGCTCAGTCGGCAACGTCAGCTTTTCCCCATAGGTCTGCTTCGTTTCCTCTGTCGTACCATTGCCAAGATCCCACGTCAGCGTATAGCTGTTGGCGGTAAACTGCGCATAGAAGGTCTTGGCTGCCGTAATGGTCAAAGTGTTGTACAGACTGCCGCCGGAAGCGGACGTGTACCAGCCCTTGAAGGCATGACCGGCCTTGACCGGCGTGCTCGTCGGGGCGGTTGCCGTCGTATTCGGCTTGCCTGTCGTGGTGATGCTGGCCTTGCCATCAATGGTGCCGCCATTCGCACCTGCATCCCATGTAACCGTCAGCGAAACAGTAGCCCCGCAGTCATCGCATTTCCCATCGTTGTCGGTATCTACATGGTCAGCGTATTCATAGCCAGAATCTCCACAAGCCGAGCACGTCTTGGAACGCTTATGCTGGGTTTCACTGTCAGATACCCATGAACCATAGCTATACGAATGGTCAGCATAATCGTAGGTAGATGCACCGCAGCCGGAGCAGGTTTTCGAACGTCTATGCTGGGTATCACTGTGCTTGCTCCATGCACCGGTGGAATAGCTGTGATTACCATACTCCGTTGTGGAGTACCCGCAAGTGCGGCAGGAGGCCGTTCGGCTGTGCTGGCTGTCCGAATACTTGCTCCATGAGCCATAACTCATGCTGTGCGAAGCGTAGTCGTAGTCCGTTGCTCCGCAATTCCGGCAATAGGCTTCGCGCCGGTGCTGACTGCTGGAATATTCCTCCCAGCTTCCATAAGAATAGCTGTGACCGGTTGCGTAGATGGTTTCGCGCTTGCTCTGGCCGCAATCGCAGCTATATTCCCGGTAGCCGTTTCGCGTGCAAGTGGCATCATTTTCATAGTCCAGAACCCATGTATGGCTTCCGCAGTCCGGGCAAGTCCAAGAACCATACGAGCCGGAACCATGATCTTTATACACATAAGTGCCGAGATTTTTTGTGTAATGACATTTATAGCACTCGTAGTACTCGGCATGGCCGCGCGAGGTGTGCGTTGTGGAAACGTAGGTGCCCTGCAAAGAATACTGTTTGCAGCTTGGGCAGGTGCCGACAATGCCGGTAGAAGCGGTCAGCGAAATGCCGGGGGCTTTCTGGATGCCGGACACGGATGCGGTATTGACTGCCGTGTTTGCAGTGTCCGCATTGGGATACACGCCGTACAAATCGTAAAAATACCGGTTGCTGCGGTTGGAAGCCGCCCAATCATAGGTGTAGAACGGCACCGTTGCCTCTGGGTAGCCGATGATGTAGGCGATATAGAGCGTGTCGCCGGAATCGGCTTCGCGCCAGAACGCATCCTCGCCGATGCTGTTCAGAACCGTTTCGCCGTAGTACATGGTCAGCGTAGAGAGCTTCGGGCAGTTGTAAAAAGCGTGCTTGCCAATGGTCGGCGCGAGCGGCAGCTCGGCGGTGGTCAGGTTGACGCAGCCCTCGAACCAGTACGCCAGATCCGGGATCGTCAGCGTTTCCACGTCCTCAAACCAGACCTCGGTGATCTGATCGCGGACAGCCGCCCACGGCTGATCGTCCGCGCTGGTAAAGACCGGTGCTTCGCCGCTGCCGGAAATGGTCAGCCAGCCTTTGTTATCAAGCTCCCAGCGGATGCCGCTGTTCTGGATCGTGCCGGATGTGGCAGCTTCGGTGGAAAGCGCGGTTTCTTCGTCGGGCGCGCTGTCATAAATCGTGTGTTCGTCCGCTTCGGCGGCAAATGCCGCGACGGACAGCGAAAACAGCATACAAAGAGTCAGCACAAACGCGATGAATTGCTTGAATTTCTTCATCATGCAGCCTCCTTTTCGTTCACGGCGGCGATGGTGAACACAATCGTCGCGGCGTTGATGTTCGTGACGGCTTCACTTGCAGAAACCTTGGCTTTATATCGGATGGCGAGATTTTTCTCGGCGGCAATCGCCGGGAACGCACCGTCCACAAGCGTCAGACTGCCCGCACCTTTCGTGCTACAACCATTGATGCTAAGTGCGATGCTGTTCTTGCTTGCCGTAAAATCGTCAAAATTGCCGATTTCAAACGTTCCTGCCTGCACATCCACCTTGGTCACACGAATCGCACCGTTTTTGGCGGTGTTGGTAATCATGGCATTATTGGCTGTCACAACATAGCCATCCACCAGTGAAACCGGCAAGCAAGCCGGAACCGTACACGAAATCGGCGTGACGGTATTGACTACCGTAAGGGTAATTGGCACTTTTGCTTCGGTCGTTTCAGCCGCCGACACACCCACGGACAGTGATAGGATCATTGCCAGTGTCAGGAGTAAAGTGATAACTTTTTTCTTACTCATCACTGCACCTCCTTGGGCCAGAGATACGCGACATGGAGCGTCAACTCCGTCTGTACGGAACCGATCTGCTTGCCGTCGCGGAACGCCGTGATCGTTACGGTGCAATCCACGTTCCCAAACTCCGGCGCTTCCAACAGCGTGAGCGTCGAAATACTCTTGCCCGCAGCCAGCTCAAAAGCGTCCGCAATCAGCGCATTGTCTTTATTGCGGCGAATCTCGATTTTGTAAGTGTCACCTTTGCTGTTATTCGTAAACTCAGCTTTTACGTTGGATTCTCCGACCAGAGCATATAGATGAGCAGGAGCAGTAAGAGCAATCTGATTGTCCGCGACGATGGCATTGAGCTGCTTCTGGGCTTCGCGGAGACCGCTGACATCGTAAAAGACAACCTCGGTTTCTTTGTGCTGCTTGGCTCTTTCTGTGATCCTGACCTTGATGGTGTCGATGACTGCCAGCGTACTATCTCGGTCATAGATTACCTTTACTGCATCGTCCACACGCGCGACTACTACTTCAGGCATATTCGTGCCATTGTTGCAGTACACGGCTTTTGTGCCACCGCCCCAGACGAGCAATCTGCCCTTGACGGTCACGTTATCGAGCGTGATTTTTCCGTCTGCTGCGCCGCAGCCGACAATCAGATCACCGTCCACGGTCATATCCTTGAACGTTACATCGTCGGTGCGAATCAGAACGCTGCCTTTAATGTCCTTGTCGTAAGTGCCCTTGGACACAATGTAAGTGCCGATGATGTTCGCAAAAATCTGTGCAAACTCGGCGCGCGTGATATTGTCCAGCGGAGCAAGGACTTTGCCGCGGCCATGAATATAGTCCGCGCCGACCATCGCGCGCACATAAGGCATCGCCCAGTTGGAAATCTCGCTTCGGTCGGAGAACGCGGACAAATCCGTTTTGGAATACGAATCGTAGTCCAGTTCCAGCGCACGGGCAACAACTGTCATGGCTTCCTGCCGCGAGATCGGCGCATCCGGAGCCATGGACGAAGCAGACCGGCCGTTGTAAGTACCCATCTGCACGGCGAGGGCTACATCTTTGTAATACCACTTGCTCTTGGATACGTCCTCGTATTGCGAAATGTCAGCGGTTTTATAACACCCGAAAGATCTGTTGATGATCGCGGCCATTTCCGCGCGGGTCATTGCACCATTCGGGTCAATAATGGTGCTGGACTTGCCGTACAAAAGGCCATTATCCACGGCTGCGCTCACGGCTTCGGCATACCATGCGGTACGGTCATAGTCCTTGAAATCTGTTGCTTTGCGGGTAGTCGTGCCTGCCGCCGACGCGCTGACTGCCAGCGATAAGCACGATACTGCCGCAAGGAACAATGCGAGGATTCGTTTTTTCTTCACGTTGAATACCTCCTGTTAGAATTTAAGGGGAACGCTTTGGGCGTTCCCCTTGGATGAATTGCGATCAGACCGCATCCCACGCAATAATGAAAAGTACGCTTGCGATGGCAGTATTCGTGACTGCTTCACTGACCGGGGTCACGATAGCGTCATAGGCAATGCTGATGCTGTTTGCAGAGGTGTCGCCCACACCGGACATGAAGCAGCCGTTAATCGCATCGGTCAGAAGCGTCTGCTTGGAAGCGTTCTTGTCGTCGGTCATCTTCTTTTCGCCGTCGCCGAGGCAGAGGGCAAAGCCAAATTTGTTGGAGTTGACCTTTTCATGGGCGAGCGTGGCCTTGTCACCAAACGCGGCCAGCGACCAGCCCTGCGCGGCCTCGATGCTCACGGAATTGACCTTGACTGCGCCGAACGAGTTGTTGACGATCTTCGCATCAGTTGCGGTGGAAACGGTGCCATCGGTGCCGACAGCGATGGGCAGGACGGTCGGAACAGTGACGCTCATTTTGGTGGCCGCGGGGTCGCCGCCGATGCTGCCATCTGCGGTGCTGGACAGCGTGACGCTGGACGTGCCGATGCCGCCGGATGCGTCCACCGTGTTGGCAGCGGAAGCGGAAATGGCGAGGGATGCGATCATGCAGACCGCAAGGATGAGGGAAAGAATCTTCTTGGTGTTTTTCATGGTGCGTACTCCTTTTTCATAATAAAATTTCAGTTTTTGATGGTGATGTTGATGATAGCCCCGGCCGTGCCGATGATCTCGCCGCTGACCGGGTCTAAGTTGTGAAAATAAGCGGTACATTCGTATGTACCGGCGGGCAAGGCAACGTCCAGCTTCGCGCGCTCGATCTTCGAGCCAACTGGAATTGCGTTGCTCTGGTAGATCTGTTCGCCGGTGTCATTGCGGACGATCTGGACTTTTTGCGGATAGTTGTTGATGCTCTCGTTTACGATCATCACGTTGCCCTCGGATGTGCCGTCCTCAAAGAACGGCGCGGTGTTCATGCTGATGTTGATCATGCCCTCCGCGACCTTTTCGTTCAGCTTCTCCGCAATTTCTTCCGGGCTGAGATTATCCCAGCCGCCTTCAATCGCGGAATCATCATAGATGATGCCCGTCTTGGGCTCGTCCTTGGACTGCGCAGGCTTGCGGATCATGCGGACTGCAGTAAAAATGCCGACCGTAAGTGCAGCAACGAGACCGACAACGGCGAGAATGACGAGGGTTCTGGACTTCGCGTCCCGTTTTTCAAATTTGTGCATAGCTGTTTTCCTTTCTGAATTGGGACGCGAACCGCCCTTCGGCTGATCCCGCGCCCGATATGGTGTGTATTTGATCATGTGGTCATGCCTCCTTCCATGAAGGCGAAGCTGCTTGCCTGTAAAAAAACGCCCACCTTCAGGGCGGGCGCAGACAAAGAACGCGATATTTCATTGGGAACCTCCTGTTTTTATTTCGTCGCTTTTCTGTAAGCGTCGATAACTGCTTCCTTGAGCGCAGCTCTTGCGCCGCCCGTGACAGGGTGAAACACGTCGGTGTACAGCTTTTTGCCGTCCTTTTCGTAGCCTCGCTGGGGCATGATGATGCTCAGTCCGCTTCTGGACTCCGCAAGCCGGACACCATGTACCTTGAACATCCCGTCAAAGGTGACGGTTGCATAGGCTTTGATCTTCGCGCCTGCGTCGGCAATGTGGTCGATCGTAACTTCCATATTGGAAAAATTCATTTCCGTTCCTCCTAAAACTGCATCGTCATTTCATTTTTCCTGGTTTGTGCATACGCTTCATCCAGCGGATGATCCTGCTCGGCATGACCTTCGCTGCGCAAGCTCTCCAACATACCGAGAAACCGCGTTCCCTGTTCTGTGTACTGATCCAATACCCAGCGATCCCGCAGTACTTCCAATGGATTTTCAAATTGCAGCAGATACGAAAGATCCCGGCGCGAAAGGTCACTGCCGCTGCACAAAAATTCTGAATAGCAGGTCGCTGTTGCTGCGATCTCATCTGCCGTGCCGATCAGCACACCGGGGCTTCGTTCATACAGCGCTCTCTGATATGTCTGCCAGTTCTGTTCAATTTTCTCCGAAAGCCGTTCCCAAAGCTCGGATGCGGTCTGCACTCTTTGGCGAACGACGCGACCATGCAGAAATTCCGCAACATTGATCGTTTCCGCATCCTTGAACGCCAGATCGCCGCGATAGCCGATCTTCAGCTTGGAAAACTCCGCCGCGGCCTGCACCAACTCCGGAGGGCTGTTCAGCGGGATCTCCTGATTCCAACGGTACCAGTTTCCCTCGCGTCGGCAGGGCGTCAGCTTCAGGATGACGTGCTTGTCCGGCTCGAATTTCGGATAATGGCAGAGCTGACCGCCTACGCCGTAATACGCTTTGCCTTCGCAGAGAACCGTCTGCTCCATGTAGGCTTTCATCTTTTCGAGGCTTTCACAGAACCAGCATTCCGTATCACCGAAGCGCCGGATCTTGCCGTCATTCAGAATATCGTCCAGCTTGTCCTGCTGCGTCAGGTGATAGACCTCGGAGGGAATAGGGGCTTTTATATACGCCATTTCTTCCTCCTATCACGCTTCATAGACGGTATCTCCCTTCACCAGATGCCTTGCAAGCTGCCGCAGGCACAGACCGCGTTTGCGCAGACGTGCCAGCAACTCTGTCGGAATGGTTTGCAGAACGGCTTCTGCATTTTCATCGCTGCGCGTGTATTCCTCGCAGAGCGAGTCGCAGCTTCCGCAAGCCTGTTCCAAAGCCGTCAGCAGCGTTTCCTGCGCGCTTTTCAGCATCGTCAGCGTATCAAGCACCGCTGCCGCGCTTATCTGGCGGCTGGTCAAGAGGATACTGCGTCTCCCGGTCGCCAGCGCCGTCATTGGGGCCATTGCTGCCAGTTGGCATTTCGCGGCCATTTCCGGCTTCACCTCCAGTTCCAGCCGGAGCATTGTTTTTGTCTGTTTCATGTTCTCTCCTTCTGAGATAAATTTCCCGCAGTGAACCACAGCCGGGTTCATGCACCAACACAAGGTCGCCGTTCTCGATCTCGGCCGGGAACATACTGAATTGCGGCTGGATGTATGGGCGCGGGTCATAGTTTGTGATAATGAGTTCGCCGTAGGTCGCGCCGGGCTTCTGCGAGAGGGGATTATTGCGCCGGAACGCGAGGATAAAAAAATCGCCGTACAGACTGCGGATAAATGGGCAGTCGTTGTACGACACGACGATGTATCCTCTGCATTGCGAGAGAATCCAGTGCAGTTCTTCGTGCTTTTCCGTCGGGAAGTCGACGGCATATAAACTCTCAGCGTCAAAATACGGCGGATCGCAGTAGATCAGACTGTCCGGCCCGTCGCGTTCGCGGATGATGTCCAGACAGTCCTTGTTTTCGATGATCACATCTTGCAGCCGCTTGGAGGCATCATCAAAAAGATAAAGAAAATTCGTCAGATTGTTCGGCTTGACCCCGAACGAGGTGGTCGTGCCGCTGAAGCTGCCGCGGCAGACTTTGTAATAGGCTGCCGCCCTCTGGACATCGAACAGGCAGCTCCGCTCCCGCAAAATTTGCAGGAGTTCCTCACGTTCTTCACCTGTGAAGCATTCCATCACGGCATTTCGTTCATCTACAATTCGCTGCTGCAAAAGCTCCTTGTGCTTCATGAACTCTTTTAGAAGGTCAAATTCGGCCCTCGAATGGAGCGGCAGGAATTTCAGCTCCTGCACAAGCTGAATCGTACATTCCCGCGCACACAAGAACAGATTTACAAGGTCGCAGTTGAAATCGTTGTAGATGTCCATGCGGCTGATCTTCGGCTGCATGCCGAGCAGGAGTGCGCCGCCCCCGCCGAACGGCTCCAAGTACAGTTTGGGGTTCGGCGGAAAGACCTGCCAGATATACGGAATCAGTTTTTCTTTGCTACCGATCCAAGGGATAAACGGTCTAGTGATCCCGGCCACCCCCGTCCGAGGGTTCGGTGAAGGTTTCCATTGCCTGCTCCAAGCCGTGAATTGCCGCGTCCAGACCGGCACGCATTTCCTTGAGCTGCCGGATGGTGGAGTACAGCTCGGCAGCATTGCTGGCGTAAAAATAGCCCTCACGGCTGCTGGCAATGGGGACAGCCTTACGCCGCAGACGGTTGACTTTCTTCCGCAGGTCGCTTTCGTGGAGATTCTTCTGCCGCACGAGGTCGCGGCTGCAAATGAGATGTTCGCGCCCAAAGCAGAAGCGTTTCAGATAGTCGCGCAGTTCTTCATCATTCATGTTTGTCC
>OIWS01002479.1_pt1 | contig 15017 bp, 14 predicted proteins | sample 1587611 | NCBI WGS metagenome assembly OIWS01 (sample SAMEA3888919, study PRJEB22519) | human gut metagenome | biome: human gut; feature: human-associated habitat; material: faeces | place: Denmark | collected 2010 | reverse complement strand
AAAGCGCCATGCCTTCATCTGCCCCCAGCAGCGGCATGGTGCTTTTTCCCCCGGCGCTCCATTCACTACCGCTTCCGTTCGAATCCCACCCAAGCAAAAAATACAGACACCCGGATGGGTGCCTGTATTTTTTGGCGGACAGGGTGGGATTCGAACCCACGAGCCCATTGCTGGACTACCTGATTTCGAGTCTTTTCAACCATTATGATTTTTGTGGTTTTTTCGTATCGCTTTCAGGCTGTTTTGTCCGCCCAAAACCATAGCTGTATCAAGGTATTTTGGCATTCACCCTTGAAAAAGCTTGATTTTTCAAGGGGTTCGAATGAAAGCCAAAAATGAGCCGATTTTGGCAGTTTTGTTAGAATTCGCGTTAGAAATGTTAGAACGATGTTAGAACAGCATAGCATACACAGGTGTCTTCCACCGAACAAATGACAGAGGTGTATGTTATGAAAAACAATGACATTGATTGGTCAAAAGTGCCGGATATTCTGGCTAAGGAACAGGTGCGCTTGCTTTGCCATTGCAGCAAACGAACAGCACTCTATTATCTGAAAAGCGGAAAGCTGCCGTGCATTTATTCGGGGAAGAAAACCCGGTGCTACAAAATCAGGAAAGAAGATCTGATGGCTTTCATAGAAGATCGGGAGAACCATCCTGAGTTCTACGCTGTACCGGATGGATGGTACAAAGAAAGCGGAAGAACGGTTCGGCAACATTGTTCGTCGGAAATTAAAATCGACGGCGAAGATTTACATGAGTATTATCGGTTCCTTCTCAAAGAATACCCAGATGTTCTTGAAGTTAAAAAGGTCAGTGAGATCACGGGATATGCTATTCCGGTAATTAACCGCTGGTGCAACAAAGGCAAGGTGAAGTATTTTTCCATCAGGGCGATGAATATGATCCCCAAGATATACCTGATTGATTTTTTCTGTTCAAACGCATTCAGGACGATACCCCGAAAGAGCGAGTGGCACATCAGCAGTCTGCAAAACTATCGACGCTGGAAGTACTTAGACAGCCTACAATCAAAATGAGGTAAGGACGAGCTATCCATATCGGGTGGCTCGTCCTTTTTTGTTTTAGCCATCAGCCCATTGGCTACGCAGGCAAAATTGTGCCCCAAAGTATCAAGCTACGAATTCCAAAGTGTCAAATTGACACTTTGGAGCATATTTTGGCACTTTGGAATGAGCATCTGTTTGCATCCATTACAGGTACTTTGCACCCATCAAGGGTGCTTTTTTATTATCGCAGAATCAAGTGCGGACTCGCAAATCTGCGTTTTTCAAAAAAATCGAAAAAATTTTTTGGAGGGGGTTAATTTTTGACCGTTTTCGTTGCCTACCAAGTGAGGGGCAAAATAAACGCCCTCGTGAAGCTTGACAATCGAATACACATTCAACAGGTACATTCCTGATCGGGGGCGAAAGCCCCAGCCGGATGAAGGTGCGCCACGAACTTCCTGCCCACAAGGGTTATCACGGAAAGCAAGGTTGGTAGCGATTCCGAACCATTCTGAAATATCCGCTTGCTACGGATAAGGCGATGAAACGATTCAGGGACAATGATACTTCCCTATGGGGCTGGCGGAGTACCCGGCAGAGGTGAGATTCCTATGAGTTCGGTCAGCAGCCGAACGCCTGTTGATTTCCTTTTACGCATTTGGGGGATGAGATCGAGTTAAATGCGACCACCAAAGCACAGGACTCCGCTTCCTGTGTTTTGGTGGATCAAGCGATCCAAATCTAACAAGAAGGAGGAAAAGCGAAATGCCAAACTGTAAAACCATTGCTATCTGCAATCAGAAAGGCGGCACAGGCAAAACGACCACAACGGTCAATTTGGGTGTCGGTCTTGCACGACTCGGTAAGAAGGTACTCCTTGTAGATGCCGACCCGCAGGGCGATCTCACGACTTGCCTTGGATGGCGAGATAATGACAGCCTTACGACGACCATTACCGATAAGCTATAGTGAATGTACTCCTGACAATCGTATCCATCGTCGTCTTCATAGTCATTTACAAAAGCAAAATCAACGCTGTGAAGTATACGGGAATTTTTTCGGTCCTTAACTTTGATGGTTAAGACGCGAGTTGAGTCTTCGGCAAAGTCGTAGCCATACCGATGCGCAAATTTATCCAATGATTGCTTGAACAGTAATTTAATCTGTTTTGCAGTGAAGCGATTTTCTTCATCATTGGGATAAATGTTGATGTCAAAATCGAAACCGATATTTGATTTTGCATCATAGGTTATCATGTTTCGAGAGTAACTGCCAACCGGCTTATGCTGAAAAGTGTATTGCTTCCGCAAGTCATCATGAACAAGACTGAGAATTTCCATAAGGTCAGAATAGGCAGACTTAACCTGTGGGGAATGTTTGGATATGAACTTGAAATCGTGTTTCATATTATGAATCCTTTCTCTTCCCATGCCGCCCATTCAGCTTTTCCTGCTAAATCATTACAGCATACTCGCAAACGATACCCTTGTCAATACATTTAGGCAAAAAAGTGGATGTAACTGAAATCAGTTACATCCACTCAATATGGCAGCGGGAGAAGGATTCGAACCCTCACATACGGAGTCAGAGTCCGCTGTGCTACCTTTACACAATCCCGCTATGTTCCTGACGAACAAGATTTATTATACTCGCTTTCCGGCGTTTGTCAACACTTTTTTTGCTCTCCTGGAAAAAATTTTCCAGGGCCGGCACACGCCGGCCCTGGAGGGAAAGAGGAAGGGACAGCGTCAGGCCGCCAGAAGGTCGGCCGACGTGAAGTACTTCCGCAGGGGCTTATACAGCAGAGCGAACACCACCAGGCACAGGATGATGCTGGGCAGCATGTAGCTTCCGTTGTACAGCAGGGAATAGAACCAGGGGCTGGTCATGGTCATGCCGAAGAACTCGTCGGGCATCCACTTGCCCCAGACAAACACGCCGATGAGGTAGTGGGCCAAAAAGCGCAGCAGGCCGCCGATGACCGTGCCATAGTAAACGCTCCACTTGCGGCGGGACAGCAGGCCCGCGCCAAAGCCCAGTGCCACAAAGGCGATGAAGTAGTCGCAGATGATGGTGGTCCAGTCAATGGAGAACTTGTTGCCGATGAGGTAGGTGATGGTGCCGTACACCAGGCCCGCCAGAGAGCCCCAGCCGCAGCCGTACCGGGCGGCGAACAGGATGATGGGCAGCATCTCCAGGGTGATGGAGCCGCCGTTGGGGAACTCATAGAGCTTGATGAGGCTGAGGATCTCCGCCATGGCGATGAAGATGGCAGCCTCACAGATCATGCGTGTTTTGCTGACTTTCATGTGTTTTTCTCCTCCGTGAAAAAAATATCCGCATCGCGGGCCGCGCAGGCGTCGCAATGCGGATACAAAGCGGTATGGTCGCATTCCTACGCCGGCATTACCCGGATCAGGTCTGAGGGACCGGACGGCAATACGTCGCATCTCAGCCGGCTTGCGCCAGCACCCCTTGGATTATGATAAGATTTTATCATGCCCGGCGATCTTTGTCAAGATATAAACGCACCGGTCCGGTAGGAAAAGCGCCCCTCCTTACCGCACCTGAACCCCCTCTGCCACCTGGGCCAGGTCGTCCACGGAGAAGCCCTTGCCGGTGACGGTCAGAACGGAGCTCCAGTCATCCAGCGTGCACACGACGGTGGACATCCCGTTTTTGTGGGTGGTGAATGCGGGATAGCCGTTGATGGTCAGCCGGTGCATATCGGCGTCCTCCGTGTCCACGCACATGACGCCGTCGCCGCTGAAAGCCATCAGCCTGATCTCCAGCCAGCAGCCGTCGCCGTCGGCATAGCGGTAAAACCAGATCCCCTGGCTCAGGTTTGTTTCCGTCAGGGTCACCCCGGTAGGCAGCCGGCTCACCGTCAGCCCGGAGGGGAGGGAGGACCCGCCGCTGCGGTCCGTCCGGGACCCGGGGCGCAGCAGGGTATGGGTGTCGAAGGTTTCCACCACCCAGCGAACCGTCTGGGACCGCAAGGTCGGGGACACGGCAAAGGCTACCGAGAAGCACAGCGCCGCCACTGCCAGAATCACCGCTGCCCGGCCCGCCAGCCGGCGCAGCACCCGTCCGGCGGAGCGCAGATCCCGGCGCAGAAGGCCCCGCTGAATGGTCTGCATGCACCGCCGCTGCGAAAGCGCAGGCACCGCAGCCGACGGGTCACGGGCCAGGCGCTCCATGGCCTCCCGGGCCTGTTGGTTTTCCTGCCGCGCGACCTGGTCCATCAGCAGCGTAAACAGGGCCTCCTCCTGCTTGCTATTCCTCTCCTGCACGGTGCACCCCTCCTTTTCGCAATTCTGCCCTTTTTACAGACGTATCTATATACGTAACACCGAAATCCGCAAAATGCAACCGATTTTTTTCGTTTTTCTTGTTTTTTTCAAAAAAACTATTATAATGTGGAATGTTGGATCTTTTGAACATCTTGCCGGCTGCGCGAAAGGGGGGACCATATGCTGCCGATTTGCATCCTTACCATCCAGGATGAGGACGACCGCGCGTATATGTCCCGCCTGTTTGTGCAGTATCATCGCCTGATGTATCAGTGTACATATGAGGTGCTGGACGACAAATGGGCCACGGAGGATGCCGTCCAGACGACGCTGCTGCGGCTCATCGACCGGATAGACGTTGTGCGGCAGCTGGACGAGAGCAAGCTGCCGGGGTATATCGCCGCCGCCTGCCGCCACACGGCGTACAACGTGCTCCGCCATAACCGCCGCCACCCCCAGGTGCCGCTGGAGGACGTGCCGGAGGCGTCGTCCGCGCCGGACATGGATGAGCTGCTGTCCCGCCGGGTGGAGCTGAATGCCCTGGCCCGGGTGTGGCCCCGGCTGGATGAGGACACCCGCTGGCTGCTGGAGGCCCGGTACATTCTGGACTATTCGGACAGCGAGCTGGCCCGGGAGATGGGCGTAAAGCCCACCAGCGTCCGCATGGCCCTGACCCGGGCCCGGAAAAAGGCCCGGGCTATGCTCCGGCCGGAGCTGGAGAAAATGTGATAAAAGGGGGAGAATTCTATGCTGACCGGTCTGACGGGCTTTTTGCCGGAGTCAACCTTGACCCTATACGATAACCTGGAATTTCTGTTCCGGATCCTGCTGTCCGCTGCCCTGGGCGCGGCCATTGGCCTGGAGCGCACCAAGCGCCAGAAGGAGGCGGGGGTGCGGACCCACTGCATCATTGCCTGCGCCTCGGCGGTGTTCATGATCCTGTCCAAATACGCATTCATCGACACTGCCGCTCTGGCCGGCTCACGGGGGGCGGACACCGCCCGCATTGCCGCCCAGGTGGTCAGCGGCATTTCCTTTCTGGGCGCCGGCGTCATCTTCAAAAACGGCAGCTCCATCCGGGGCCTGACCACTGCCGCCGGTATGTGGGGCACCGCCGCCGTGGGCATGGCCATCGGCGCGGGTATGTACTGGCTGGGCCTGATGGAGGCTGTGGTGCTGGTGGTGATCCAGCTGGTGCTGCACCGGTTCCCGGTGGGCGGCGATGCGGAGATCACCCAGGAGGTCACGGTGCGCATGACGGACAGCGACGGCCTGATGCAGGCCTTTGACTGCCTGGTCCGGGAGCACCGGGGCAAGATCACCGACAGCACCCTGACCCGGGAGGACAGCATGCTCTGCCTGGAGGTGGCCATCCGGCTGCCGGACCCCATTACCCATGAGGAGGCCCTGCGTTTTCTCAGGGAAAACCCCGGCGTCCGCAAGATTTCCGTATAACAGAGGAGGAAGCCATGAAGATCGTATGCCTGGGCGACAGCCTGACCACGGGATACAACCTGGCCCCCGGAGAAGGCTGGGTGGACCTGCTGAACCGGGAGACGCCCCATCTGTGGGTCAACGCCGGCGTGGCCGGCGATACCTCCACCGGCCTCCTGGTCCGGCTCCAGAGCCAGGCCCTGCCCCAGAAGCCGGATATGGTCCTGTTTATGGGCGGCGACAACGACATTATGCTCACCGGCTCCGCCGACCAGGCCAAGTCTGCCGTCATGGCCATGGTCCACCAGTGTGTGGCCGCCGGGGTCCGGCCGGTGGTGGGCATTCCATATCCCGTGCGCACCATCCCGGCTCAGTGGCAGCCGGTGTGCGACATGGACCGGGCTCTTGAGGCCTCGGCGGAATACGTCCGGTGGCTGCGCAGGCTGACGGACGCCATCTCCCTGCGGCGGGTGGATTTCGGCGCGGCCTTCGACGCCGCCGGGAACACGGCGGACCTGTATCAGCGCGATGGCATGCACCCCAGCCGCCTGGGCAGCCGCGTCATGGCGGACGCCGTGCTTCACGACCTCCACTTGGTCAGATAGCCCAAAGACGGACCTCCGTTTTTTACCATTTATCCAAATGTTACCCGGGCCCGATGTTTCGCGTTGACACCATTTCCCGCCCCGTGATAGAATGGACATAACAACGGAATAGGGATCATCGGTGGATGGACTCGGGAGAGACCGCGCTCTGCGCGGCGCCGAAGGGGAACGCAGAAGCTCTCAGGCAAAAGGGACCGGGTCCGGACGATACTCCGAAAAGGCCGGATATGTCCGGCCACCGAAGGTGCAACTCGCCTCATCCGGGGCGGGGAATCTCTCAGGTTAGGATACGGGGGCGCAAGGCAACGGCTTTGCGCCCTTTTTTGCTGCCCAAAAACAGGAAGGAACAACTTTGAAGGAGGAGCTTAGAAAATGAGCGAACTGAAGCGCACGCAGCTGTACGACGTGCATGTTTCCGCCGGGGCCACCATGGTGGACTTCGGCGGGTGGGAAATGCCCATCCAGTATCCGTCCGGCATCATCGCCGAGCATCTGTACACCCGCCAGGTGTGCGGCCTGTTCGACGTGTCCCACATGGGCCGTCTGCTGATTGAGGGCCCCCAGCGCAAGGAATTTCTCCAGCATGTGCTGACCAGCAACGTCAGCGCTCTGGACCTGAACATGGCCCAGTACTGCATCATCCCCAACGAGAACGGCGGCGCCGTGGACGATGCGTATCTGTACCTGTTCCAGGAGGACAGCTATCTGCTGGTGGTCAACGCCGCCAACATCGACAAGGATCTGGAGCATCTGAACCGGGCCCTGTCCGGCTTCGACTGCACCATCACCAACATCAGCGCCGAATGGGCCTCCATCGCCGTCCAGGGCCCCAAGAGCAAGGAAATGCTCATGACCCTCTCCGGCGGCGAGTCCCCCACCAAGGAGCCCACCAAGAACTCCCTGGGCACCGTGTCCCTGGAGGGCCGCCAGGCCCGCATCGCCAAGACCGGCTACACCGGCGAGCCTCTGGGCTACGAGGTATACGTCCGCAGCCAGGACGTGGTGTGGCTGTGGAACCGTCTGGTGGAGCTGGGCGCGCGGCCTGCCGGCCTGGGCGCACGGGATACCCTGCGGATGGAGGCGTCCTTCCCCCTGTACGGCCACGAGATGGGCATTGCCCCCGACGGCACCGAGATCCCCATCTTCGCCGTGCCTCTGGCCAAGTTTGCCGTGAGCTTCTCCGCCCAGAAGGGGGATTTCATCGGCCGCGCCGCTCTGGAGCGTCAGCACCAGGCATTTATCCGCCACATGGACCGGGACTTCTCCGACATGTCCGCCCTGCCCCGGAGGATCGCCCCCATCGCCCTGCTGGACCGCGGCGTCATGCGGGCCGGAATGGAGATCTACAAGGGCGATAAGCTGGTGGGTTGGGTCACCAGCGGCACCATGGTGCCCTATTTCAAGACCCAGGGTGAGGGCCTGTCCACCGTGATCCTGGAGGCCAGCGGCAAGCGTGCCATCGGCCTGTGCTATATCGACAGCGATGTTCTGGTGGACGACACCGTGGAGGTGGATATCCGCGGCAAGCGCCTGAAGGCCGTGATCCCCGCCCGCCACATGAGCGTGGGCGCGCCTCCCTTCGCCCGCCCCCTGCTGTACGGTGAGCAGGAGGAGGTCCGCACCGTGGCCGGCGGCGACCGCACCGGCAAGGCCCTGGCCCTGCTGCACAAGGCCATCGAGAACCACGTCTGGCGTCAGGAGCAGTGCGTGAACCTGATTCCCTCCGAGAATACCCCCAGCCGGGCCGTGCGCCTGCTGTCCGGCAGCGACCCGGCCTGCCGCTATGCCGAGCACAAGAAAATCCTGGCCTTCTATGAGAAGGAGGTGTTCTATTATCAGGGCACCAAGTTCATCGACCAGGTGGAGCGTATGCTGGCCGAGGAGATGCGCGCCTATTTCGGCTGCACCGAGGTGGAGACCCGCACCCTCAGCGGCCAGATGTCCAACATGGCGGTGTTCTCCGCCCTGACGGACTGGAAGAACCGCTTCGACCGCAAGAAGGATGCCAAGCGCCTGGGCTACGTCATGAACAACCACATCATCAAGGGCGGTCACCTGTCTGCCCAGCCCATGGGCGCCCTCCACGACTATATCGCCGTGGACCCCGTCACCGAAAAGCCCGCCGTGGTAAACTTCCCCGTCTGCCGGGACAACCCCTATAAGATGGACGTGGAGGAGACCAAGAAGCTCATCGACCGCTACCGTCCCGAGCTCATCATCTTCGGCAAGTCCATGGTTCTGCATAAGGAGCCTGTGGCCCAGATCCGCCGCTTTGTGGACGAGCAGAAGATTCCCACCACCATCATGTACGACATGGCCCATGTGCTGGGCCTTATCGGCGATCACTTCCAGAACCCCTTCCAGGAGGGCGCGGAGATCGTCACCGGCTCCACCCACAAGACCTTCTTCGGCCCCCAGCGCGGCGTCATCGGCGTCAACTATAAGGAGGAGGACCTGAAATACGGCCTGTGGAAGACCATCGAGAGCCGCACCTTCCCCGGCAGCGTCTCCAACCACCACCTGGGCACCCAGCTGGGTATGCTCATGGCGGCCTATGAGATGAACCAGTTCCGCGACGCGTACCAGAGCGCCATTATCCGCAACGCCAAGTCCTTCGCCCGCAGCCTCAGGAGCTATGGCCTGGACGTGGTGGGCGATCCCGCCATCGACTACACCGAGACCCACCAGGTCATCGTCTCCGTGGGCTACGGCGAGGGCGCGGAGATCGCCGAGCGCCTGGAGCAGAACAACGTCATCGTCAACTACCAGGCCACCCCCGATGAGGAGGGCTTCACCGCCTCCGGCGCCCTGCGTATGGGCGTCAGCGAGATGACCCGCTTCGGCTTCGAGGAGAAGGACTTCGACCAGCTGGCCTCCCTGATGGCCGACTGCATCCTCCGGGGCCGCGAGATCAAGGCCGATGTGGAGCAGCTCCGGGCCCGTCACACCGAAATGCGCTACTGCTTCGACGATGCCGCCATCAACGATGCCCTGGAGCAGCTGGCCGGCAAGCTGGACATTTGAACAAACAACAAAACATATTAAATTTGGAGGTAAATCACAATGCTGTATCCGACTGATCTGAAGTATTCCAAGTCCCACGAGTGGGTGAAGATGGAGGACGGCGTGGCCGTCATCGGCATTTCCGACTTTGCACAGGACGCCCTGGGCGATGTGGTGTTCGTGAACCTGCCCGGTGAGGGCGATGATGTCACCGCCGGCGAGGCCTTCGGCGATGTGGAGTCCGTCAAGGCCGTGTCCGACCTGGTATGCCCCGTCACCGGCGCCGTCTGCGCCGTCAACGAGGACCTGCTGGACCAGCCCGAGCTGCTGAACAAGGAGCCCTATGACGCCTGGATCATCAAGGTGGAGAACATCACCGACACCGAGGAGCTGCTGGACGCCGCCGCTTACGAGGCATTCTGCGCCGAGGAGGGCTGAGCATGGGCAGCTATGTCCCCTCTACCCAGGCCCAGCGGGAGCAGATGCTCCGGGCCGTGGGGCTGGAAAACATCATGGACCTGTACCGGGATGTGCCGGAGCAGATGCTCCTGCGGAAGCCCCTGAACATCCCCGACGGCATGAGCGAGCTGGAGGCAAGCCGGGCGGTTTCCGCCATGGCCGCCGAAAACCGCACCTATGCCACCGTTCTCCGGGGCGCAGGGGCCTATGACCACTACATCCCCTCCATCGTCAAATATATCCCCGCCAAGGAGGAGTTCCTCACGGCCTACACCCCCTATCAGGCGGAAATGAGCCAGGGCCTGCTGCAATCCATCTTCGAGTATCAGACCATGATCTGTGAGCTCACCGGCATGGACGTGTCCAACGCCTCTGTGTACGATGGGGCCACTGCCGCCGCCGAGGCGGCGGCCATGTGCCGCGAGCGCAAGCGCCGGGTGACCCTCATTTCCGGCGCGGCCCACCCCGACACCATCAACACCGTCCGCACCTATTGCTACGGCACCGGCGACGAGCTGCGCGTGGTGCCGGCCAAGGACGGCAAAACCGACCTGGAGGCCCTGGCCTCCATGCTGGATGAGGAGGTTGCCTCCTTCTACGTCCAGCAGCCCAACTTCTTCGGCCTGTTTGAGGACGCCGAGGCCCTGGGCCAGGCCGTCCACCAGGCCGGGGCCAGGTACATCATGGGCTGCAACCCCATTGCCCTGGCCGTTATGAAAACGCCCCGGGACTGCGGAGCGGACATCGCCGTGGGCGAGGGGCAGCCCTTGGGTCTGCCCCTGGGCTGCGGCGGCCCGTACCTGGGCTATATGGCCGCCACCGATAAGCTCATGCGCAAGCTCCCCGGCCGCATCGTGGGCGAGACCACCGACCATCAGGGCCGCCGGGCCTACGTCCTGAGTCTCCAGGCCCGGGAGCAGCACATCCGCCGGGAGAAGGCCAGCAGCAACATCTGCTCCAACGAGGCGCTGTGCGCCCTGACCGCCGGGCTGTACATGGCCACCATGGGCCCCGACGGCATGGCGGAGGCTGCGGAGCAGTCCATGGCCAAGGCCCATTATCTGGAAAAGGCCCTGTGCGCCCTGCCCGGGGTGGAGCCGGTATACGGCGGTGCGTATTTCCACGAGTTTGTCCTGAAAATGCCCCGCAGCCAGGAGCTGCTGGAGGCCCTGGACCGCCGGGGCATCCTGGGCGGTCTGCCTCTGGGCGACGACCGGGTCCTGTGGTGCGCCACGGAGAAGGTCAGCCGCCGGGAGCTGGACGAAGCCGTATCCATCGTCAAGGAGGTGCTGGACAAATGAAGCTGATTTTTGAAAAGAGCGTGCCCGGCCGCCGGTGCACCATCCTGCCCCCCTGCGACGTGGACGCCGTCTCCCTGCCGGAGTTCCTGCGCCGGGAGACGAAGCCCGACCTGCCCCAGCTCAGCGAAACCGACATCTCCCGCCACTATACGGAGCTGTGCCACCAGGTCCACGGCGTCAACTGCGGCTTCTACCCCCTGGGCTCCTGCACCATGAAGTACAATCCCCGCATCGACGAGGAGATGGCAGCCCTGCCGGGCTTCACCGGCTGCCACCCCCTGGCCCCCCGGGAGTCCCTGGCGGGTATGCGCCATGTGCTGGACACCGCGCAGGAGTACCTGTGCCAGATCACCGGCATGGACGGCATGACCTTCCAGCCTGCCGCCGGAGCCCACGGCGAGTTCACCGGCGTCCTGCTGATCAAGCAGTACCACGATGCCCGGGGCGACCACAAGCGCACCAAGATCATCGTGCCCGACTCGGCCCATGGCACCAACCCCGCCACGGCGGCTATGTGCGGCTATGAGGTGGTGAACATCGCCTCCGGCCCGGACGGCTGCGTGGACCTGGACAGCCTGCGCTCTGCCCTGGGGGACGATACCGCCGGTCTGATGCTCACCAACCCCAACACCGTGGGCATCTTCGATAAAAACATCCTGGAGATCACGCGTCTCGTCCATGAGGCCGGCGGCCTGTGCTACTACGACGGGGCCAACCTCAACGCCGTTATGGGCATCGTCCGCCCCGGCGACATGGGCTTTGACTGCATCCACATGAACCTGCACAAGACCTTCGCCACGCCTCATGGCGGCGGCGGTCCCGGCGCAGGCGCTGTGGGCTGCAAGGATTTCCTGATCCCCTATCTGCCCCATTCTGCCCTGGCGGAGGAGCCCGGCCATATCCAGGTCCGCAGCTTCATGGGCAACTTCCTGGTGGTGGTCCGGGCGCTGACATACCTGCTGACCCTGGGCCGCCAGGGCATCCCCGAGGCGGCGCAGAACGCCGTGCTCAATGCCAACTACCTGCAGGAGAAGCTCCGGGGCACCTTCCAGCCGGCCTATGACCGCATCTGTATGCACGAGTTCGTGCTGGATCTCAGCGGCCTGAAGAAGGAGACCGGCGTCTCCGCCCTGGATGTGGCCAAGTCCCTGATTGACGAGGGCATTCATCCGCCCACCATGTACTTCCCCCTGATCGTCCATGAGGCCCTGATGCTGGAGCCCACGGAGACCGAGGGCCCCGAGGTCCTGGACCAGGCGGCGGAGGTGCTGCGGATGCTGTACCAGCGGGCCTACGATGACCCCGAAGCCATGCACGATGCACCCCACCATATGCCCATCGGCCGTCCCGACGAGGTAAAGGCCGCCCGACACCCGATTCTGCGTTGGAGGAAACCATGATCAAGCACCTGTATACCTATTCCGGCAACGGAACCGATCCCTATCGCAACCTGGCCCTGGAGCAATACCTGACGGAGCATGTGGCGGACGACGCCTGCATCCTCTACCTGTGGCAGAACCAGAACACCGTGGTCATCGGCCGCAACCAGAACGCCTGGCAGGAGTGCCGCACCGGCCTGCTGGAGCAGGAGGGAGGCACCCTGGCCCGCCGTCTGTCCGGCGGCGGTGCAGTGTTCCACGACATGGGGAATCTGAACTTCACCTTCTCCGTGTCCACCGAGAATTATGACCTGCCCCGCCAGCAGCGGGTGATCCTGGAGGCCTGCCGTCTGCTGGGCATCCAGGCGGAGCTGTCCGGCCGCAACGACCTGCTGGCCCAGGGCCGGAAATTCTCCGGCAACTCCTTCTACAATCACGGCGGCCGCTCCTTCCACAACGGCACCCTGCTCATCGACGCGGACATGACCAAAATGGGCCGCTATCTCAGCCCGTCCCCGGCCAAGATCGCCAGCAAGGGCGTGGCGTCCGTGGCGTCCCGGGTGGTGAATCTGCGGGAGCTGTGCCCCGGTCTGACGGTGGCGGGCATGACCGACGCCATGAACCGGGCCTTCCAGCAGGTATACGGCCTGACGGCCCAGCCCCTGGAGGAGAAGGATTTTGACCAAGAGGCCCTGGAGACGCTGTACAGGCAGTTCAGCAGCCGCGACTGGGTATACGGGGCCACGTTCCCCTTTGATTTCTCCTGCACCGAAAAGTTCCCCTGGGGCGAGGTCAGCATCCGGCTGCGGGTGGAGCAGGGCATTTGCCGCCAGGCGGCGGTGTATACCGACGCCATGGACGCCCACCTGTTCGACGCTCTGACCCGGAAGCTGGAGGGCTGCGCCTTCTCCGGCGCGGCGTTGTGCGGCGCGGCGGAGTCTGCGGACCTGCCTGCGGACGTAGCCGGGGATCTCTGCGGCCTGATCCGCAGCCAAAACCTATAACGAATAACGGAGGATGGACCAATGTCCGATTATCAGCTCATTGTCATCGGCGCGGGGCCCGGGGGTTACACCGCCGCCCTGCAGGCGGCCAAGCGCGGCCTGCACACCGCCGTGGTGGAGCGCCGGGAGGTGGGCGGCACCTGCCTGAACCGGGGCTGCATCCCCACCAAGACTCTGCTCCACGCCTCCCAGGTGTACCGGGACGCCGTGGACGGAGCCCCTGCCGGGGTCCACGCCGGAGACATCACCTTTGACCTGGCGGAGATGTTCGCCTATAAGCGCGGCGTCTCCGAAAAGCTCCGGGGGGGTATCCACGCCCTGCTGAAGGGGGCCAGGGTGGACCTGCTGGAGGGGACCGCCCGCATCGACGCTCCGGGCCGGGTCACCGTCACCGGCCCGGCCGGGGAGAGTGCCTACACCGCCGACCGCCTCCTGATCGCCACCGGCTCCGTGCCGGTGCGCCCGCCGATTCCGGGGCTGGACCTGCCGGGGGTCATGACCTCCGACCAGCTGCTGGAGGGCAGCGACACCCTGTATGAGTCCCTGGTCATCATGGGCGGGGGCGTCATCGGCGTGGAGTTTGCCACGTTTTATGCCAACCTGGGCTGCCGGGTCACCCTCATCGAGGGCATGGACCGGCTGCTGCCCACCATGGACCGGGAGCTGGGCCAGAATCTGGGCCAGATCCTGAAAAAGCAGGGGGTGGAGGTGCTGACCTCCGCCATGGTCCAAAGCGTGGAGCAGGCTCCCCAGGGCCTGACCGTCCATATTGACCAGAAGGGCAAGGAAAAGGCCGTCACCGGCGAAAAGGTCCTGTGCGCCATTGGCCGCCGTCCCTGCTGGGACGGGCTGTTTGCCCCGGACCTGACGCCTGAGACCCGGGGCCGCAGCCTCCGGGTGAACGAGGATTTCCAGACCAGCATCCCCGGCGTATACGCCATCGGCGACGTGTCCGCCGTGATCCAGCTGGCCCATGTGGCCGCCGCCCAGGGCATTGCCTGCGTGGACCGCCTGTGCGGCGCGGCCTCCGCCACGGATCTGAACGTGGTGCCCAGCTGCATTTACAGCAGCCCCGAGATCGCCGTGGTGGGCCTCACCGAGGCCGAGGCCAAGGAGCAGGGCATCAACGCCGTGTCCGGCAAGTGCACCATGTTCGGCAATGCCCGCACGGTCATTGAGGACCCGGGCCGCTGCTTCATGAAGCTGGTGGCCGACCGGGATACCGGACGGCTCATCGGTGCGCAGCTGATGTGCCAGCACGCCAGCGACATCATCAGCCAGCTCAGCGCCGCCCTGGTCAACGGTCTGACGGTGCGCCAGCTGCTGGCCGTTATGCGTCCCCACCCCTCCTTCGAGGAGGCCATGACCGAGGCGCTGGAGCGCCTGGCCGAAAAGCTGTAACTTCCCCATAATAAAGCATGCCCTGGGCAAAACGCCCAGGGCATGCCAGTCTGTCAAAAAAGTAGGATTACCCCCGCCTTCGGAAAGGAAGATAGTTACGAAAGAAACCCATCAGGGGTGTCTTTCGT
>OIWS01002475.1_pt1 | contig 15034 bp, 12 predicted proteins | sample 1587611 | NCBI WGS metagenome assembly OIWS01 (sample SAMEA3888919, study PRJEB22519) | human gut metagenome | biome: human gut; feature: human-associated habitat; material: faeces | place: Denmark | collected 2010 | reverse complement strand
CCTTTCATCTTATATATGCGGCTGTAGCTCATCTGGTAGAGCGCCGCCTTGCCAAGGTGGAGGTAGCGAGTTCGAGCCTCGTCGGCCGCTCCAACACGAAGCCATCATCAATGCGTATTGCAAAGATGATGGCTTTTTTTGTTTGATTCTCGGAGTGGGAAAGTTTGCGGATGTTGACAGAATCTGCGAATGCCCTTATACTGGTATCGTTCGGTTTTGAAAAGCATATAGGGCGAGCCGGGCCTGCCTTGCGGGCAGGGCGGCTCGCCTTTGTGCGCGTTTTTGCTGATGGATAGGAAAAGGAGGGAAACGTTGCAGTGATCTTTGGCAAGTACATCAACCGCTACTACCTCAAGAATGCTCCGGTGCTTCTGCTGGGCCTGGCGGCACTGCTGACGGTGGACTATATCCAGCTTTTGATCCCCCGGCTTTACCGGCTGGTGATCAATGGGGTCAATCTGGGGCAGGTGGTCGTGGACGGGCAGACTGTGGCCTTTGGCAAAGAGGTGCTGTTCCAGCACATCTGCCTGCCTATGATCTACATTATTATATTGATGGTGCTGGGCCGCTTTTTGTGGCGCGTCTGCTTCTTTGGCAGTGCCGTGCGGGTCACGGCAGATCTGCGGGAGCGGATGTTTGACCACAGCCGCCAGCTCTCCCAGCAATATTATCAGGTCAACAAGGTGGGCAACCTGATGAGCCTGTACACCAACGACCTGGATACCATCCAGGAGTGCTTTGGCGATGGCGTGCTCATGTTTTTTGACGCCCTGACCCTTGGCCTGCTGGCCCTTTATAAAATGTGGAACATGGATCACCAGCTCACGCTGCTGGCCCTGATCCCGGCGCTGCTGATGCTGGCCATTGGCACCGTGATGGGCAAGACGATGACCAAGACCTGGGAGAAACGCCAGCAGGCTTTCTCCGACCTCTCAGACTTCGCGCAGGAGAATTTCTCCGGCATCGCGGTCATCAAGGCCTTTGTCAAGGAACTGAAAGAGCTGATCGCGTTCCGGAAGCTCAACAAGGAAAACGAGAAGATCAACGTGGAGTATACCCGCATCTCGGTGCTGCTGGAGATCATGGTCACCCTGTTTGTGGAGTCGGTCATCTGCGTGATCCTGGGTTTTGGCGGCTATCTTGTCTACGTCGGGCAGTTCAACGCGGGCCAGCTGGTGGAGTACATCGGTTACTTTGAGGCCATCGTCTGGCCCATCATGGCCGTGGCCATGCTCATTGAAAAATCCTCCCGTGGCAAGGCGTCCCTCAACCGCATCACCGAGCTGCTGGACGCCCCCATTGATGTGGCCGACCGCCCCGGCGTGCAGGAGCTGCAGAACCCGCAGGGCAGTGTGGAATTCCGCCACCTGACCTTCCGCTACCCGGACGGCGAATACGATGTGCTGCAGGATATCTCCTTCACCATCCACCCCGGCGAAAGCGTGGGCATTGTGGGCAAGACCGGCGCGGGCAAAACGGCGCTGGTGGACCTGCTGCTGCGCACCTACAACGTGCCGGACGGCACCCTGTTTGTGGACGGCAAGGACGTGAACACCCTGTCCATCCATTCTGTGCGCGCTGCCTGCGCCTATGTTCCACAGGACAACTTCCTCTTCTCGGATACCATCGCCCACAACATCGGCTTTGGTGTGGACGATGCCTCCCCCGAGATGATCGACCACGCCGCCAGCCTGGCCGATGTGCGGGACAACATCGTGGACTTTAAGGATGGTTACGAAACCGTTCTGGGTGAGCGCGGCGTGACCGTTTCCGGCGGCCAGAAACAGCGCATCTCCATTGCACGCGCCCTGCTGAAAGACGCCCCCATCCTGATTCTGGATGACTCTGTTTCCGCTGTGGACACCCGCACCGAAAAAATCATTCTGGACAACCTGAAATCCAGCCGCGCCAACAAGACCACCCTGCTGATTGCCCACCGCATTTCCACGGTGGAGCGGCTGGATAAGATCGTATTCCTCAACGAGGGCCGGGTGGAAGCCGTCGGCCCCCACGATCAGCTGTATGCTTCCTGCCCGGAGTACCGCCGGATGGTCGATCTGCAGCGGCTGGAGGATGAGACGAAGGGAGGCGAAAACGCATGATGCATCTGAATCCGTTGGTTCTGGTGGGCGCTGTCATCGGCGTGATCACCGCCCTGCTGGTGGCAGCCTATGCCGCGGTCAAGGACAAAAAGACCGCCATGGGCTTTGAGCGCAACATGGAGGACGGCGAGATTATGCGCCGCCTTGCCCGCTATGCCCGGCCCTACCTGAGCAAATTCCTCATTGTGGGCGTGCTGATGCTCTTCTCCATTGCCTACGATATCATTTCGCCCCTCATCGTGGGCCGCATCGAGGAGCTGGTGGCCGGCCGCAGCGTCACGCTGGAAGCCTGGGGCAAGGGAACCGACGACTATCCGCGGCGCCATATCCGCTCGCATGTCACGCTCGATGACATCAACGAGGCGATCCTCTACAACCCGCGCAACTGCTACCAGAACTACAATGCCGCGACCAACTCTTCGGAGCGGATGCTTCATACCTACATGGGAACGCTGCTGCCCAAACTGCGCAATGTTTCGTACAGCACCGCAGGCGAACTGTCGCCCCTGCTCAACGATCCCACGTGCCGTACGATCGGCATGGGCACGCGTATCTTCCTCTGCGGCGCACGCGGCTACGTGAGCTGGCAGGGCACGCAGTTCAACACCTCCAAACCCGTCAACGAGCACGGCATTCCGATCGGCGGCGCGCGCACCGTGGCCGCAATCGGCAACCTGCGCGAGATGTCGACCGACTACCTGCGCGCCGCCTACTACGAGAAATACGGCGTGAGCCTCTTCGTGGGCGTGGGCATCCCGATCCCGCTGCTGGACGAGGAGCTGGCGCACGACGTTTCGATCCGCAACGAACAGATCACCACCAACATCCTCGATTTCGGCGAGGAGGAGCGCCCGATCGGGCAGACCAACTACGCCGAACTGCGCAGCGGTTCGATCGAGGTGCGGGGGCAGCGCGTGCGCACGGCTCCCGTGGCGAGCCTGCGCAAGGCGCGCGAGATCGCCGAAACGCTCAAAGGCTGGATCGCCCGCGGCGAATTCCTCCTCACGGAACCCGTACAACCCATGCCCGCCCATTCGACGGTCAAGGGGCTGAAAGCCGACGACGAATAACCGCTAACAAGGAAAAGCACATGACGACCAAAGTAATTCTCTATTTCCCGTCGGACGCCACCGACAAGGCGGTTACCTACGATCTGGTGAAGCGTTACGATCTGCGCATCAACATCCTGCGCGCCGAAATCGAGGCGGGACGTTCGGGCTCGCTGCTCGTCGAACTGACGGGCGAGGAGCCCATGGTGCGCGAAGGCGTCGCCTATCTCGAACGCAACGGCGTCACCGTAAGCCCCGTGGCGAGCAAGATCGCCTACGACCGCGACCGCTGCATCGACTGCGGCAACTGTGCGCTGGCCTGCTTCCCGCAGGCGCTTACGATCGGTGCGCCCGACTGGCGGCTGCATTTCGATCCCGAACGCTGCATCGCCTGCAAACTCTGCCTCAAAAGCTGCCCTCTGGGCCTCTTCCATATCGAATTCACCGAAGCCTGAGCCGTGGAGTACGTCGAGCGGCGCTACCGGAGCCGCATGGGGCGGGATGCGGTCGTGTTCACCGTCTCCCACCGCGAAAGCGACCTGTGGGTCGCCGTCGACCGCGGCGATGCGGCCGTCATGGCCGCCCGCACGGAACACTTTCTGCACGAACTGCGCGTGCGGCTCGACCGTTACCTCGATTGCGACCCCGCCTACCTGCGCGCCCTCGTTCCCTGTCTGCCGCGACCCGACGCTCCGCCGCTGCTGCATGAAATGGCCGTGGCGGCCGCTACGGCAGGCATCGGGCCGATGAGCGCCGTAGCCGGAGCCTTCGCCCGCGAGACGGGACGGATGCTGCGCCGCGAATTCGGCGTCGGCGAGGTGGTCGTCGAAAACGGCGGCGACATCTACGCCGACGTGCACCGGCCGCTCGACGTGGCGCTCTTCGCCGGAGAGTCCCCCCTCTCGGAACGGGTCGGACTCCACATTCCCGGCGGAGCCTTCCCGCTGGGTATCTGCACCTCGTCGGGGACCGTCGGGCCGTCGCTCAGCTTCGGCCGTGCCGATGCCGTGATGATCGTCTGCCGCGACGTGCTGCTCGCCGACAGCTATGCCACGGCGTGGGCCAACCGCGTCCGCACCGAGGAGGATACGGGCTCCGTCGTCGAACGGGCCTGCCGCGTGCCGGAGATTCTGGGGGCGATGGCCGTCAAGGGCGAACGGCTGGCCGTCGGCGGCACGTTCGAGCTGCGGCTGTTCGGAGAAGCCCGGGATTTTTAAAAAATCGTTCCGCCTGACGATTTCGCGCCAAACTCCCCCTTTCCGCTTTCCATCCGTTGCGAATTATGCCCGAAAAGATGATACTTTACGATCTATCCGGATGTAAACCGTTACAGTTCCGCAGCGAAAAAAGAGGCCGGACGGAGGATATACTTTTCCAAAGATTACAGAGTTTCTGAAAAAATACCTATATTTGTCGGTACTTTCCCTAACGACACGGTGCGGGAAAGGCACGACCGGACGAGAATCATTACAATCAAATACGTTTTACTATGAGAAAATTCGGACTTTTTTTATGTCTCTCGCTGTTATTCGCCTTCACGGGTTGTAGCGACAGCGACGATGTAGAAGAGCAGGGCGGCACGGTGCTCGCCAAACCTTCGGTCGCGGTGACCACGACGACGTCCTCCAGCTTCAAGGTGGCGTGGGATGCCGTACCCAATGCCGAAAGTTACAAATATCGCCTCTCCCAGGAGAACGAGACGGGCGACGAACTCGTCGTGCAGCCCGAGCCCTCGCATTCGGCGACCTCGATCCGAAAACCAAATATATCCTGCGCGTCAAGGCCGTCGCCGCCGCAGGCAGCGGTCTGACGGATTCGGAGTACTCCAAAATCTTCGCCACGACGCTGGCCGAAGAGGCCGCGGAGCTGACGTTCGAGAAGATCGCCGCGACGAACCCGACTTACGAGAGCGTCGACGTGGAGATCGTACCTTCGGCCGAGAACCTCTACTACTGGCAGGTCGTCGAAAACAGCCTGATCGAGGGCAAGAGCGACCGTGAGATCGTCGCCGCCCTGAAAGAGAACATCTCCGAACTCTCCTCCGGCACGGTCAGGAAGACCGTCCACGGTTTGAAGGCCGACACGGAGTACACGGTCGTCGCCTTCGGTTACGACCTCGACGCCGGCAAGTCCACGTCCGCTGTCGCACGTCTCGAAACGGCGTTCACCACGCCGGCCGACGACCGCATGACGATCGCCATCACTGTCGGTACCGTAACCGCGGAGAACGCACACGTGACATTCGCCCCGTCGACGGCCAATGCGGATTATTTCGCCGACGTCGTTGTCGCTGCCGATATTGCGGGTAAGACCGAGATGGAGATCGTCGCTCTGTTGCAGACCAAATACGGCGACGAAATGGACGAGATCGCACGTAAAGGGGACTACGAAGGCGACTTTGCAGTCGAAGCCGGCAAGGAGTATACGGCCGTCGCCTTCGCATACGATGCCGCGACATCGGAACTGACCACCAAATTGGCAAGCGAGACGTTCTCCGCACCGCTTGTCGATGGGAACAGCATCTTCACGATGACGATGTCCAACCCCACCGAATCAACATTCGATTACACGATTACGAGCAGCGATCCCGACATGTACTACATGCCACTGTCACTTGCGACCAAATTGCTTCCTCAGTTTGATGCCGACAAGGAGGTTTCTCTCGTTCTTCAACAGATTAATCAACTTATCGGTCAGTACGGATTCGAGATGGTCGCAAAGCAGTTGTTCTATAAGGGTACCAGTTCCGGGACCTTCCCCGACCTTGATCCCGAAACCGAATACGTCCTTTTGACCTTCGGTATTGCTCAGGTGAGCGAAACGGAGGTGAAAGCATGTACGACCTTGGCTCAGAGCGAAGATACGATTACTACGCTGAAAGCCGAGGCCCCTGCAACGGATACGTGGGTAAATATGCGGCCGGTCAATGCCAGCGATACGCGAGGGATCATCATGGGTACGATCTTCTATCCTAATGCCGCGACATCGGAAATTATCGGATTTGCGTCGGCACTTACGGGAGATGCGACCTCTTTGGAACAAATAGGAATGACCGAAGCTACCATGCGGTCGAAGGTTCTCGCCGAGGGCGAAGTAATCCAGCAGGAAGAAGGAGGTTATTCACTCGGGTATTATGTGGATGCCAGCCAGCCTTGGATTTTTGCGACCGTGGGTAAGAATGCCGAAGGCAAGGCCGGAAACGTAAACTGGATAATTTGCAAGGCTCCTGCAACGGCCGACGGTCAGTTGTCTGTCCTGGGCCAGTCGATAAACAACGACCCGACGGGCGGAGGAGGAGATGCCACCGACGCTTACAAGAAATATTTGGGGACGTGGACGGTTACATCCACCTCCTCGGTTCTCACGAAGAAGCCGTTGACGTTCGACATCACGATCGAGCAGAACGTCGCTAACAAATCCTTCTACGTTTCGGGTTGGGCGATCTCGACGTTGCGTAACGAGTATAAATTACCGTGGTCGTACAACGCCGAGAACGATATAATTTCCTCTTTAACCGTAAGCGTAGGATCCTTCGAGGATGATACTTATGGCAACGTATCTGTTGAATACCAGCCTTATTGTTACTGGTATAGCGACCAAGACTACTTCCCTCTACGATTCGATGTCGGCAATGCTCTGATGGGCGGCCAAATTACCAACGACCAGTTCACGATCGTAGGTCTCACGGAACAGGAAGTTTCGTTGAGCGGCGGAAGCAAGGAGAAAATCGATGTCGTCTTCATGGATTACTATGGGTATTGCACCTATCAGGGACAACCAACGTTGTTGACCTATCGTGCTGCCGAAGGTTTCACGCAGGACGACTATCCGATAGGCCCCTTTAAGCTTACGAAGTCTGCGGCGAAGGGTGTAGGGAGTGCAGCAGTCAAGAATACGCGTATGACGTCGGATGCTGTTTCGGTATTCAACGGTAACTTCCGACAGGTCTCCTCGTCGATTCTGGGACGTATTGATTACATGCCGAAATCCGTCGTCAAAAAGTTGGCTCAGGAGGTAAACCGCACATGGCTTCCGACCGAGATTTCCCGATTCCAGGGTTTGCCGCTCGGTATCGAAACTGCCGCTACAAGCGTTCACCTAAACCTGCACAAAAAATAAGGGTTTTCGCTGTAACGAAAAAAGAATTGCTCCACAACGGAGCAATTCTTTTTTATGCAACGGCGGCAATCATTCCCTTCCCTTTCGGCGCAGGTTTTGCGCCGCATTGGCTTGGAGGCGCCGGAGGCCGCTGCGCATGAGCGGCGTGCGGCCGAACGACGTGCGGAATTCCGCCTCCTCCATCGCGAGCCACCGTTCGGGCGGGAACGACAAGGGATCGAACAGCGGATCGAACGCCGGATGAAGATGCAGCGGCGCACGGAGGTTGTAGGGGCAGCGGCTCTGGCAGGCGTCGCAGCCGAAAATCCACCCATCGAGGGCAATTTCCGCAGCCGGCGTCCGTTCGATCGTATGACAGGAGATGCAGCGGCGCGCATCGATCGCGCGGTCGTTGCAAACGGCACCTGTCGGGCAGGCTTCGACGCAGCGGCGGCAGGAGCCGCACCCCACGCCGGCGAGCGGCTCGTCGTAACGATCGCAGGCCGCGTCGAGCACCAGTTCGCCCAGCAGGACGAACGATCCGAACCGGGGCGTGACGAGCAGCGACTGTCGGCCGATCCAGCCCAGCCCCGCTTCGACGGCCAGCTGCTTTTCCACGAGCGGAGCCGAATCGACGAACGCCCGGCCGGCGAGGGCAGGCTCCGCGGCACGAAGACGCCCGAAGAGGTCGCCCAGCATCCCCTTGATCGTGGCATGGTAGTCGGCGGTCAGGGCATACGAGGCGATCTTCGCGCGGAAGTCGTCGGGATAACCGTCGCTCAGGCCGTTCTTGTAACCGACGGCGCAGACGACTACCGTCTGCGCCCCTTCGACCAGCCGTCGCACGTCGAACCGCTTGTCGAGATTCCGTTCGAGGTAACCGAGCGAGGCGTGACGCCCGTCGCCGAGCCAGCGACGGAAAAACTGCTCGTTCCGCACCAGATGGCGGCACGGCGCTACACCGCACAGGTCGAAGCCTGCGGCAGCGGCGGATTGTCGGATGAAACTGCGGTCGAGCATGGTGATAATTTGGTTCAAATGTAGTATTTTTTAGGTAAAAATCCGTACATTTGCCTTGAATTTCGCAATTCGGATTTACAGAAGAAGAATCTGACTTTATGAAGATTAACACGCTTTACGAACTATTGCGGCATGGTGTGGAGAAGTTCGCTTCACGCACGGCCTTCGATATGTTCAACGGCGAAAGCGTCACCTACGCCGAAGTCGGCCGGCGAGCCGCCGCGGTGCAGGAGGCGCTCGTCGGAGCCGGCGTCAAGGCCGGCGACAAGGTGGCGCTGCTCAGCAGCAGTATGCCCAACTGGGGAATCTGCTACCTGGCCGTCACCTCGGCCGGCATGGTCGCGGTACCGATCCTTCCCGACTTCTCCGGCCCCGAACTGGATATGATCATCGCCCATTCCGAGGCGAAAGCCCTGCTGGTCTCGGACAAACTCTTTTCCAAACTTTCGAAGCAGACGATCGATTCGCTCAATATCGTCATCCGGACCAAGAATCTGGGGATCATCGCCCAGCATGTCACGGCAACGGGATCTACGGCGGTTCCTTCGCCCGACGACCTGGCGGCGATCATCTATACGTCGGGAACGACGTCGAGCCCCAAGGGCGTAATGCTCACCCACAAGGCGATCTGCGCGCAGATCGATATGGATTTCGGCATCTTCCCGATCGACGAGACCGACGTCTTTCTCTCGGTGCTGCCGCTGTCCCATACCTACGAATGTTCGATCGGACTGATCTACGCCTTCTCGAAGGGCGCGCGCGTGGTCTACCTCGATCGCCAGCCTACCGCGTCGGCGCTGATGCCGGCGTTGAAAGCCGTGCGGCCTACGGTCATGCTCATCGTGCCGCTCATCATCGAGAAGATCTACCGCCATCAGGTTCAGGCCAAATTCAACTCCAACGCCTTCTGGCGCACGCTCGTCGGCATCGGCTTCATGCGCCGCTACCTGCACCGGATCGCCGGCAAGAAGCTGATGAAGGTCTTCGGCGGGCGGTTGCGCTTCCTCGGCATCGGAGGCGCCAAACTCGACACGCAGGCCGAGCAGTTCATGCTCGAAGCCAAGATACCCTATGCGATCGGCTACGGCCTGACGGAAACCGCCCCGCTGCTGGCCGGCGCGGCTCCCTCGCAGGTGCGGCTCGGTTCGACGGGCCCTGCGGCGCCGGGCGTGCAGCTGCGGCTGGAAAACGTCAATCCCGATACGCAGCAGGGCGAGATCGTGGCGCTCACGCCGAGCGTCATGCTGGGCTACTACAAGAATCCCGAGGAGACGGCCAAAGTCTTCACACCCGACGGCTGGTTCCGCACCGGCGACCTGGGCTGGCTCTCGCCCGACGGTTGGCTTTACATCAAGGGGCGGCTCAAAAACATGATCGTGGGCCCCAGCGGCGAGAACATCTACCCCGAAGAGATCGAGAGCGTCCTCAACTCCCACGTTTTCGTGGCCGATTCGCTGGTCACCGAGAAGGAGGGGCGGCTCATCGCGCTCGTGCATTTCAACCGCGACGAGCTGGAAGCGCGCTACGAGGAGCTGAAATACGACTGGGAGATGAAGAAGGACGCATGGGAGAAACGCATCGATGAGCTCAAAAAAGAGGTGCTCGACTACGTGAACTCGCAGGTCAACCGCTTCTCGCGTCTCTCGGAGGTCGTCGAGGAGAAGGAGGAGTTCGAAATGACCCCTACCAAGAAGATCAAGCGTTTCCTCTACAACAAGCGGCACGGGAAGGATCCGGTGAAGGAGGAAGACTCCAAACCGCATAATACCGAGGCGAAATAGGCGAAGCATCCGCACCTCGTTTAATCAAAAAGGGATCGCTTGCAGCGATCCCTTTTTGATGCCGATTCGCAAAATTCGGCCCTCCTTGATACGATTTTTTACAGTTGTTCGCCGACGGCGGAGGGACCGTGCAGGCGGGCGAGTAGCAGTCTGCTGCGTGAGCGAATAACTATATATGTCTTAAAGCGATGGCGAAATATCGACCCAAAACATGGTCGAAGTATTTGCGAAGAAACAAGTTGTTTTTTATAACCAATCTTTCCCGTTTGCAGCCCCTCCTCAGTCCCCGAAGATAAGGCGGTTGGGATAAAAATATGGACTATTCGTCCGTATAATAGGGCTAAATGCAAAGAACCGATTGAATTTTCAATCGGTTCTTTGCATTTATGGATTATTCATTACTCCATATATTTATAAAGGATTACCTCCTGTTGTTTCGATGTATATCCTGCAAATCGATTTGCAGAAGCATTCGCCCAAATAATGCGTTTTGTATTATAAACATTCTGAATCTCAACACATTTAGAATATGAAATCGTCCATTCATACTGTTTTTCAACAATGTTTGGGCTAAACCACAGATTGTTATTTTTTGAAGTTGCAGTAGATGTATATCCAATATATCCATCTGCACAATGAATTGAATAACCGTTTACGGTTTTCTCAAACGTACAAGCATATATATCCGTATCGACATTAGAAACAATATTATCTCCATCCATATACTGGTCAAAATCACCTGCATCTGACATGTTTGCATAATTTCCGGAATTAGCTCCCGTGAGTATGCGAACACCGCTTGAAGCTTTGTAACCGATAATATACTTTCCACTCCAATCTTCCTGATTCGCTTCAACAGGTACATATTTCCCTGTTCCGACGACAATCTTTTTATTTTGTGAGACAATAACTTTCAATGAAATCGATTCTGGGTCGTTCAACGTAATGGTAATCCATCCGCTTCGATCGTTTGCCGTATCGGTGTTCTCGCTTACGGAATAAGTTATCGTTTTCGTCGCATTTTCCACCGAAGCTGCCGTCACGACCGTTCCGTCGCATTCGACAGATGCCGTATAATTATTGTCGTTGCGTACTTCATATGTGAAGGTGGCATCCGTGACGCCCGCAGCCGCCACACCCGTTATGTCGTCTGCAAGAATTACCGGAGTCAGCGCGATCGGTCCGTCATGCACGTCGACAGTCAGATCGTCGAGAATAAAACGCTCGTCGACTGTCGTAGATGCCAAAGCGAACGTAAGCGCAGTCGTGGCATCCGCATTTTCGACGTAGACCGTAAAGAGAGCCGCCTCGCTCTTGTCCATTACTCCGCTGCCGGTCGCAGTCGCCGCTGGCATAACGAGATCGCTTCCGCCTACGACCGTGCCTGTCGAAGCCGTTACATTCAATGCCTGATCCGCCTTCCAACCGTTGGCATAGAAAGTCACTTTCAGATTTTTGGTTCCTTCGATCAATTTCAACGCGGGAGTCGTAATCGTGGCAGAGGCGCCGCCCTTTCCCATACGAATCGCCTCGTTGAATCCGTAGAGATTCCCCGTATTCGTATAAGGATCGGTATAGTAATATGCGTAATTAGTAGGTGAAGCATACAGTTTTTCAATACCGCTGCCTGTTCCCGTCGCTTTGCTGAAATCATCGTAGAAGACGTGGGTGACCGTCGGTGCCGGCTGCCGAACTTTCGCAAGGTTCATCGGAATGGTAATCGGAGCATAGACGTTCGAAGCATCGATCGCCGTCGCTGTCACAAAGTCGTAACTGCCTTTGTCGGTCTTTACGGTAAACGTACCTCCGGCGTAGCTCTTCGGCGTGACGGCCAGATAGATGTAACCGGCCTTGCCGGCGGGTTTGGCTGCGGGAACGGCATAAGGCGTCGTCAATGTTACGGTGGCAGACTCCTTGGTGCCCGTACTTGTTGTCTCGCCCGTTTCCAGATTATAGATGTGCTGGCCGTTGAGCTTTTCTCCGCCTGCCGGCGTAAAGGTGATACTCTTCACCGCGTCGCCGTTATTCTCGGCATCGTAGATATTGAACGCGATCAGCGATGCGATCGGCGTGAAGGTCAGCACCGTATTCTGTCCCTCGGCGAGCGTCGCGCTGGCGTACATACCGACCATATTGCCGTTCAGCACGCCGGCTTCGGTCTGTGTCTGCGCATCCTCGATATAGAGAGAAACGTTTTCATGCGTGCGGGGAGTATCCTTGTCCATTTGCGACTTGAAATAGGGATAGTACGCATACACCTTCGTCGCCTTGGTGTCGATCTCGGCGGTGAAGTTGGTCGCGCCTTCGGCGTAGGTGCTCGACGCCACGTTCAGATCGGTCTCGACGTCGGTATAGAAGCCCAACTGGTCGCCCGCCGTCCATTTCATGCGTGTCGCGTCGCCGTTGAGCGTCGTACGCGACGAAGCGATCTCGGCCGTGAAACCGCGTGTGGCCTTGGTTCCCGATCCGGGCAGTGCGTTATCGGATACGTCCTCCTTCGAACATCCGGCTAATGCCATTGCAGCTGCTGCAACGAGCATCAGAGTTTTTTGCATCTTTCTCATGATCTCCCGTTGTTTGGCCGTTATTCGAACTCGTCGAGCGTTCCGCCCCACTCGTAGTCTTCCTTCGTGACTCCGTCCTGACTGTCGTAGAAAGCCTCGTTCGTCGTCGAACCGGCGAACCCCGATTCAACCGCGATGACGGTCTGAGCGAGATCGGGCGCGGCGTATGCGCGAACGCCCCCCCCCTTCAAATTAGTAGAATTTTCCATGATGCTATGTGTTTATAGGAAACATTTTACGAATCTGTTACAAAATTAACGTTTTTTCATTAACATGCAAGGGATAGCCGATATTTTTCTTTCATTCTTTTATTTTCCGGGACCTGCTTATCCGCAATATCTCCTCCGGCCTTTTTGTCGCCCGCCGACGGCGAGCCGCAGAGCTGCCGTGCCGATTGCCGACGAAAAACCGTCGTTGCACGCAACGCTCGGTGGTTTTCCGTTGTCGCATCGGATGCGGAAACGGATCGGAGGTGTCCGGCGGACGCTTTCGGCACGACTTTTCCCGAAAAAATATGACAGACAATGTTTTGCAGGAAAATCGCTCCCCCCCCCTCTCCGGACGCTGCAAGACAAAAAGAAAGCCGGAAACCCGCAAAGGTTTCCGGCTTCCCGTATCGTATTCGGCGATTATTTGCTCAACTCGGCAACCGATTTCTGTGCGGCGGCCACGTTGTCGCCGGCGGTCACCTTTTTGAGGGCTTCGATCGCCTGCGGCTTCATCTCCTTGGCGTTGTATGCCGCGCCGAGGATGAAATAGACGTCGCTCTTCTCGGTCTCGTCGGGCTGCGCAGCGGCGGCGGCCTCGCCCAGCTCGATTACCTTGGCGTAATCCTTCTTCGTGAGGTAAGCCTGCAAACGTATCTTCTGCGCCAATGCGTTGGCAGGGTTCTGTTCCAGCATCTTGTCGGCCATGGCGATGATGCCGTCCTGATCGTTGGCGGTCTGCAATTCGGCCACACGGTTGTTGGTATAGAGCGTCAGCAGGCGGTTCGCCTCGGCGGCATCGGCCTCGAACTTCGGGCCCTGCATCCCGGCGACCTTCTCCAGGATCTCCATTCCCTTGTCGTAATCCTTCAACTCGCAGTAGCAGGTTCCCAGCCACAAGGCCATCTGCGTATTCTTCGGATCGGCGGCATAGCCCTTGGCGAAAATCTCGGCAGCAGCGGCGTAATCCTTGTTGTTGAATGCCGTACCTCCCTGAGCCTGATAAACTTTCGCCAGAATCGTATTGGCTTTTTTCAGCGCAGCCACATTGCCGTAGAGTTCGGCGACCTCGGCCGCTTTCGACAGATTGGCGATCGCCTCGTCGTAATTGCCCTGCGCGGCCGCACGGGTTCCCATCCCCTGATAGCAGGTCGGCAGATACTTCTTCGCCGTCTCGACGCAGTTCAGTTCGGTGGCATCTTCCGAAGCCATGCCTTCGTCGATCACCTTCTGGAACAGCTTGGCAGCTTCGGGATAGTTTTTCGACTGCAACATCTCGGCACCTTTGTTATACGATGCGACGACACCTTCCTGCGCCGATACGATGCACACCGCGAAGAGAGCGGCGACGGATAAAAACAGCTTTTTCATCTTCTTTTGCAATTCTAATTTTATAAAGTTTTAAGTAATTCGCAACGAATCCGGTCCCTGTCGCAACGGCCCGAAACTCACCGTGTGCAGAGGGATGGGGCCGAATCGGAACGGTACACGGAAGACAAAATTATAATTTTTTTTCGTTCTCCGCAACCCCTCAGCGCAACTCTTTGAAAAATTCCTTCATCAGCGCTTCGCATTCGGCAGCCAATACGCCGCGCACGACGACCGTCCGCGGATGCAGCCGCAACCCCTCGACGGTCGTGTAGCCCCGCTTGGGATCGTCGGCACCCCACACCACGCGCGCCGCCTGGCTCCATGCGATCGCGCCGGCGCACATCACGCACGGCTCGACGGTGACGTAGAGCGTGCAGTCGCGCAGGTACTTGCCGCCGAGCGTCGACGAGGCCGCCGTCAGCGCCTGCATCTCGGCATGGGCCGTGGCGTCCTGCAACGTCTCGACCAGATTGTGCCCCCGTCCCACGACGCGGTCGCCCGCCACGACGACGGCGCCGATCGGCACCTCCTCTCTTTTCAACGCCTGTCGTGCCTCGTTTATTGCCATGCGCATGAATTTTTCATCGCGCTGCTGCTGTGCTGCGCTGTCGTTGATCGATCCGTTCATAGTTCTTCGTTTGCGGCAGGGCCGTGCGGCTGCGGCCCGATGCTGTAAAATGGTAGCTATATACGACTTTACACCCTGCCGGATTCCGGGCCGCTGCACCCGGCCGACTGTCGGAGCGTTCGTGGCAGAGCCGCGTTTGCAGATCCCCCTCCCGCCTTGGCGGGGACTTCGGACGAGGTCCGCTTCGGTAGTCGGGCTTTGGAGGAGCGGCGGTG
>OIWS01002472.1_pt1 | contig 15045 bp, 15 predicted proteins | sample 1587611 | NCBI WGS metagenome assembly OIWS01 (sample SAMEA3888919, study PRJEB22519) | human gut metagenome | biome: human gut; feature: human-associated habitat; material: faeces | place: Denmark | collected 2010 | reverse complement strand
CAGCGCGAAAATTCCTCGCTGCCGGTCACATCATGAGTTGGAAGAATACACCCTAGCAAGCCTCAGCCGGCATCCATCTCGGCGGTGAACTCCAGCACGCAGTCCCGCAGGCGTGAAATGGCCTCCGGCATCCGCGTCCGCGCGGGCAGGCCCATGCCAAGCTCCCGGCTGGTCACCGGCGCAATGGGCAAAATCTGTACGCCGCTGGTCTTGCCGCGCAACATCATCTCTGCCATCATCGAAAGTCCAAGCCCCTTGCCCACCATGCGGATCACCGTTTCGTCATCAACGTGGCAGGGCCGGATCCTGGCGCGGACGCCATTTTTTGCAAACGCCGCCTGCACGTCCACGTCAAACCGCCCATAGGGCATCAAAAATTCCTTCCCGCGAAACTCCTCAATCGGAAATTCCGTCCGTCCCGCCGCCGGATAGTCCGGCGGCAGGATGGCGTACATCCGATCCTCGCAGAGCGGCGTCCAGTCGCAGGAAAACCCGTCCTGGCGCGCTGCAAAAATGACGTCCGTCTGCCATTTTTCCAGCAACTCAAATGGTTCAAACTCATGGTCCACCATCCGCAGATCCACCGTTACCTCCGGGCATACGCGCCGGAATCGGTATAAAATCTCCGGCATCCAGTGCATCGCGATGCTCGCATAGGCCGCGATCCGGATGGTTTCGGTCTTTTGGTCGGTGATCGCCGCGATCTCGTTTTCCAGCTTTGCGTTTGCCCGCAGGAATTCCCGGATGCTCGGCATCAGGGCCTCGCCGTCCTTCGTCAGGGAGATGCCGCTGTGGTCGCGTTGCACAAGCGTCAGTCCGATCTCCCGCTCCAGACTGTCCACCAGATGTGTCAGCCCCGACTGTGTGTAGCCCACAACCTCTGAGGCCTTTGAAAGACTCCCCAAATCCCCCGCCGTCATCAAAATCTCCAGTTTCTTGCTGTCCATCCCGCCGCTCCTTTCCATGGGGTATGACATTGGGTATGATAAATTGTAATATAACTATTATAATCAGGCGTTTCACTTTTGCAAGCCAAATGTTTACAATAGAGCCATCAAGTAAGGAGCTGATTTCTATGACTGCAAAGAAACTGACGCGCAAGCAGAAAATTCTCGTCGCCGGGACGCTCTTCGGTATGTTCTTCGGCGCGGGAAACCTCATCTTCCCGGTGCACCTCGGCCAGCTGGCCGGGCAGAACATCGTTCCGGCCATCATCGGCTTCATCATCACGGCTGTTGGCATTCCCATCTTCGGCGTCGCCGCCATCGGCATCACCCATTCCGACGGCCTGCAGTCCCTGTCCGGCAAGGTCGGCCGCGGCTACGGCGTGTTTTTCACCTGTCTGCTCTACCTGACCATCGGTCCGCTCTTCGCCATCCCGCGCTGTGCGACGGTCTCGTTCACAACCGGCGTTATGCCCATGCTGCGCGATGCCTCGCGGGAGCCGCTTGCGCTTTTGATCTTCTCGGCCATCTTCTTTGCCTTTGTGCTCTTCTTCTCACTGCGGCCCGGAAAGATCACGGTCTGGATCGGTAAGATCATCAACCCCATCTTCCTGGTCTTCCTGGCCGTCCTGGTCATCGCCGCGCTGCTCAATCCCGGCGCGTCCGCCGCCTCGGTCGCCCCCACGGAGGCCTACGCGACCAAAACCAGCGCCTTCTTCGCCTCCTTCATCGAGGGCTACGGCACCATGGACGCCATTGCGGGCCTCGCCTTCGGGATTGTGGTCATCGACGTCATCCGCCGCATGGGCGTGGAACAGGACGATGCCGTCGCGGCGGATGTCCTCGGCTCCGGCGCGCTGACCGGCCTGCTCATGGCGCTCATCTATGTCCTCACGATCCTCATGGGCACGCAGTCGCGCGGCCTGTTTGAAATCTCCGACAACGGCGGCATCGCCCTCACGCAGATCGCCGGACACTATTTCGGCAGCGTCGGCCAGATCATCCTCGCCATCACCATCACCTTTGCCTGCCTCAAGACCTCCATCGGCCTTGTCACGTCCTGTTCGGAGACGTTCGTCAAAATGACCCACGGCAAAATTTCCTACAAGCTCTGGGCCATCCTCTTCACGCTCTTCTCGTTTGCCGTCTCCAACGTTGGTCTGAGCGCCATCATCAGCTATTCCATCCCTGTCCTCATGCTCATCTATCCGCCCGCCATCGCATTGATCATCCTGGCCTTCGCGGGCAAGTTCTTACGGCACGATCGCGCGGTCTATATCTCCGTCATGGTCTTCACCTGGGCCGCCGCCATCTTCGATTTTATGAAGGCCCTGCCCGCCGGCGTCCGCGCCGCGCTGCACCTGGACGCGGCGGTCGCGCTTGCGGAGCAATATCTGCCGCTGTTCGATCTCAACCTCGGCTGGCTGGTTCCGGCCATCATCGGTTTCCTTCTCGGCATGCTGCTCCATCTGCGCCGCCGCTCCGGCGCGCGCTGAGCCATCGGCGAACCCTCTGCCGTATCCTGCGGCGGGTTTCATGTCACCCCTCGCGGTCCCTCCGGCCGCGGGGGGCCTTTTACGCAAAAATTCCGCAGCACCGTTTTCGGTGCTGCGGAATTGCGTTATGTAAACTCAAAAACAGTTGCCTGCCGGTACTCCGTCCCGGCCGCCAGCACTGGGGAAGGGAAGGCGGGATGATGGATGGCGTCGGGATAGAACTGCGTCTCGAGGCACACGGCGTTGCCCTCGCAATACTGCGCGCCGCCCTTTCCGGGCCGCGGGGAAAAATAGTTGGCCGTGTAAACCTGCATCCCGGGCGTCGTGGTCAAAACGGTCATGCAGATCCCACTCTGATCTCCACGCAGCACCGCCGCCGGCCGCAGCCCCTCGCCGCGCAGGCAGAAGTTGTCGTCATAGCCATCCGTGTGCAGCGCCGCCGCATCCGCACCCGGCAAATCCTGCCGGAGCGTCTTCGGTGCGGTAAAGTCAAATTTCGTTCCTGCCACCGGAAGCAGCCGGCCGGTCGGAATCAGATCCGCGCCGCGCTCGGTCACGGTGTCTGCAAAGACCTGCAGCGTGTGGCCCAGCGCCGTGCCGCCGCCGTTGAGGTTGAAATAGCTGTGATTGGTCAGATTGCAGAGCGTGTCCCGGTCCGACGTTGCCGCATACTCCACGCGCAGGGCACTTCCCGTTACGCGATAACAGACGGAGACCTCCAACCGTCCCGGATAGCCTTCCTCGCCGTCCGCTGACACGCGGGAAAGGCGGATTCCGTCCTCCATTTTCTGCACTGCCCAGACGTATTTGTCAAAGCCGCGCCGCCCGCCATGCAGGTGGTTGACTCCGTCGTTTGCAAACAGCGGATATTCCTTGCCGTCCAGCGTAAACTGCGCCCCCGCGATGCGGTTGCAAACCCGCCCGACGACGGCCCCCGGATATCCGTCCTGGCGTTCATATTCCGCCAGCGTGTCATATCCGAGCACCACGTCGCGCCACTGGCCCGCTGCGTCCCGGACGCAGAGGCTGCGCAGCGTCGCGCCATAGTCCAATACCTCCAGCTGCAGCGCCTCGCCCTCCACGCGCCAGAGAGAAACTTCCTCGCCGAAGCCGGAGCGCCCAAAGCCCACTGCCGTAATCCTGACTGCCATATCGGCCCCTCCTTTGTGTAACTTCTCTGTCTATTCTACTGCGTGCGGCAGGGCAGGTCAAGCGTGCAATTTTTAAGAATTCTTCAGCAGCAGGGGAGCGGGGATATGCTATAATCACAGTCGGAATTTGACATTTGGAGGGAAAATCATGGAGCAAATTCAAAAGCGCGCGTCAAACGGCGTTTCGCTCAATGCCGTAAAGCTGCTTGCCATCGTGGCTATGCTGATCGATCATATTGCGGTTGCCTTCGTGCCGGACGGCACGGTGCTGGCGGCCTTGATGCACTTCATCGGCCGCTTTACCGGACCGGTGATGTTTTTTGCCGCTGTCGAGGGCTGGCACCATACGCACGACCTGCGCCGCTATTTGCTGCGGCTGGGCCTGTTTGCTGTGCTGAGCTGGTATCCGTTTTTGTATTTCAAATATGGAACCGAAATTTCATCCTGGCTGCGGCCCAACGTGATCTATACGATCTTTCTGGGCGTCCTGGCCATCACGGTTCGCCGCAGCGAACGCCTGCATGTCCTCGTCAAGCTCGTGCTCATCATGATCATTTTCGCGCTCTGCGTCCCCGCGGACTGGGGCACGACGGGCCTTCTGATGATCCTGGTGCTGGACTTCTTCTATGGAAATTTCAAGCAGCAGGCGGCGGCCTATTGTATCGTGGCGCTCTGTGCCGGCGGGATTTTGGACCTTTTGATGCGGCCGTTTTTTGAGCTCTTTTATGAGGGCAAGGTTGCCCTGGATCCGGAGCTGCTTCTGGAATACCTGCCGGAGTTTGGCATGTTTGTGCCGATCGCGGTGCTCTCGGCCTACCATGGCGTGCAGGGGCGGAGAACGGCGCTGAGCAAATGGGGGTTTTACCTCTTTTATCCCGCGCACCTCATGCTGCTCGGCTGGCTGCAGACGCTGCGTGGGTAATTGCCCCGGGGTCTTGTGTTTTTCGCCCCGCAGTACTATAATAATGCCGGCTTTGAGCAGTTTCGTTCAAAACCGGCGCGTTCGCCGCGCCGATCCGGAAAAATCTAGGGTGTATCTGAAAACTGGCGATGTGACCGGCGGCGAGGAATTTTCGCGCTGAGCAAGACATTTTTTCGCAGGAATACTGACGTATTTCAAGGAAAAATGCCGCAGCGCAGTACGAAAAGCCCCGCTGTTCGGGTGCGTTGGGAGTTTTCAGATACACCCTAGTTCAGGGAGCGAATGCTATCATGCAGATCACCGTACGCGCATACCGGCCGGACGATCTTCCGGCTATGATCCGAATCTGGAATGAAGTCGTGGAGGATGGCGTGGCCTTCCCGCAGGAAGAGTTGCTGGACGAGAAAAGGGGCACGGAATTCTTCGCTACCCAGACCTATTCTGCCGTGGCCGAGGTGGACGGGGCAGTTTTGGGCCTCTACATCCTGCATCCCAATAATGTGGGACGCTGCGGCCATATCTGCAACGCCAGCTACGCCGTCGCGCGTGCCTCACGCGGGCTGCACCTCGGCGAAGCCCTTGTCTCCGACTGCCTCCGGCAGGGCCGGGCGCACGGGTTCGGCGTGCTGCAGTTCAACGCCGTCGTCGCCACAAACGTCCATGCCCGCCACCTCTATGAGCGCCTCGGCTTCACTCAGCTCGGCGTGATCCCCGGCGGTTTCCGCATGAAAGACGGCCATTTTGAAGATATCTGCCCCTATTATCACCTGCTCTGATCCGAAGGCCCCGGCCTTCCGAAAAGAAAACGTTTTCTTCTCGCAATGCCGCAAACCCCGCCTGCCGGTCCCTCCGGCAGGCGGGGTTCCTTTTTATGGGGCGGCCCAAAAGCCGCGCGGCGCGGAGAGGGGAGCCGTGGCGCGGCCTCCGCCCTAGAGCAGAATGCAGATCATCCCGCCCGTGTTTTCGTTGATCATCCGGCAGAGCGTCCGCCGCAGCTTGGCGCGTACATCGTCCGGCATCCGCGTCAGCTTGCTGCTCAGCCCCTCGCTCACCAGCTCATAGAGCGATTTTCCGAACAAATTGCTCTCCCAGAGCTTTTCCGTCTGCTCCTCGTATTCCGAGAGCAGGTAGCGGATGAGCTGCTCCGATTCCTGTTCGCCGCCGACCATCGGGCTGATCTCCGTCTCCACATCGGCCCGCAGCATGTGGATCGACGGCGCGCTGGCCCGCAGCCGCACGGCGTAGGCCCCGTTTTTGCGCACGATCTCCGGTTTTTCCAGATGAACCTCTCCGGCCTCCGGCATCACCACGCCATAGCCCGTCGCCCGAACCTCGGCCAGCGCCGCGGCAACCTTGTCGTATTCCCGTTTCGCCGCGGCCAGTTCGGTGAGCGTCTGCATCAGCGCGGCGTTGTCCGGCACATCCACACCCGCCTGCTCCGAGAGCAGCGCGAAAAACAACCCCTCCGGGCATGTCAGCTCACAGCGGACCGCGCCGCTCCCGAGCTCCGCGCCCAAAATGCGCACATCCTCCACTTCTTCCAGCGTGCAGAGCGTCCGCAGCGCGGGCTCGGCCTGCCGCAGCGTCGTGATCTGGGCCGCCCGGTCGCGCAGCGCGGCATAGAGCGTCCCCTTCAGCGCATGCTCCTCCGGCAGCGCCGCCAGCCACGCCGGGAAATAGACCTGCAGCTCCTGTACCGGAAATTCATAGAGCAGCTCCGTTAAAACCTCGCAGATCTCCGCGTCCTCCATAGTCAGGCAGTTCACGGCCATGCACGCCGCGCCCGTCTGTACGCCGATCTCCCGGCAAATGCTCTGCGCCGTCTCGCTCTTCGGCTGCGCCGAGTTCACCAGGACCAAAAACGGCTTCCCAGCCTTCTGCATATCCGCGATGGCGCGCCGTTCCGCGTCCACATAGTCCGCGCGCGGAATATCGGTGATCGTGCCGTCTGTGGTGATGAGAATGCCGATCGTGCTGTGGTCGTCCATCACCTTTTTCGTCCCAAGCTCGGCAGCCTCTGTCATGGGGATCTCCTCGGGATACCATGGCGTCGTCACCATCCGCGGCGCGCCGTCCTCCTCCGCTCCAACTGCGCCGGGGATGAGATAGCCCACCGTGTCGATCAGGCGCACAGAGAGCGCCGTTTTCCCGTCCGGCCGGATCTCAACGGCCTGTTCCGGCACAAACTTCGGCTCCGCCGTCATAATCGTCTTCCCGGACGCCGCCTGCGGCAGCTCATCCTGCGCCCGTTCGCGCTGATAGGGGTCGGCGATGTTTGGCAGCACCAGCTGCTCCATCAGCCGTTTGACGAATGTCGATTTTCCCGTCCGCACCGGGCCGACCACGCCGATGTAGACGCTCCCTCCGGTGCGTGCGGCAATCTGTTCATAGATGCTGTGCTCTTCCACGTTGCCTTCCCTCCTTATTCCATCGGGATCAGCAGCAGCGTCCCGGCCTCCACGTCGCCGTCCGAAAGGGCGTTCGCCGTGCAGAGCGCTTCGACGCGCGTGCCATATTGCCGTGCAATATCCCAGGCCGCGCAGCGCTCCGTGATCGTTCGCAGAATCACCGAGGGCCGCCGCCCGGCCTGCGCGGGCGGCTCCAGCGTGCCGCCCGAGAGCGTGCGCAGCGTCTGCTCCCGGCAGGCGGACAGATCCAGCGCGAGCTCATAGCGTACCTCCACGCCCTGCGTCCCCGGTGAGGCATAGCCGTCCGGGCACTGCACCGCCGACGCCTCGCAGCGCGCTCCGCGATCCATGGCCAGCTCGCTGGTAGCCGCGACCGTTCCGGCCACGCCGCAGAGCGCCCCGTCCAAATCCAGCCCCAGGGCCCGTACCGCCATGGGCACCGTGATCCGTGCGCCTGTCCCGCCCGGTTCCACGCGCGGAAAATCGACAAAGATCTCGCTGTCAATCACCCCGCGCAGCGCCGCGCCATCCACCGATTCCCGCACGCTCATCCGCTGCACCTGCCGGTCCAGGCAGCCCTCAAACGAAAGTTCCGTCCACTCCGGCTTCAGCAGCGCTCCTGCGCCGAAGGCGTCTTCGCAGACGGTCAGCTCCACCTTCCGCGTCACCAGGCACTGCGCCAGCAGATCTGCGCGCAGAAGCAGCCGCGGCCGCTCACCGCGCTCCAGCTGCACCTCACAGCCTGTAATGCCCATCCACATCCGCATGCCCTCGTCGTCATAGTCCGCCTCCAGCTGGCAATACTGGGAGAAGGGGAGGTTTTGCGAAAAGCAGTTTACGCTTCCGTCGGGCGCCTGATAGAGCACCTTCAGCTGCATCGTCCCCTTGAAGACGGCCTTGCTGCCGAGCAGGCGCTGCTCCGTGATCTCCGGGATGACGCTTGCGGCAATCACGTCTTCCACCTCCGGCCGCCCGGCCGGGAGCTCCAGCTCTTCACTGACCTGAAAGCTTCGCTCCGCAGTTTCCGCGGCCAGCGGCAGGGGATAGGTGCTGCAGCGCAGCTGCAGTTCCTTCGGCGTCTGTTTGAGCAGCGGCAGCTCCATGGCATCTTTGGCATAGCCGAAAATCTCCGCGCCGACCTGCACCCGAAACAGCACCTTCCGCGAATTGACCAGCATTGCGTCTGCGCAGAGCACCCGGCAGTCAAACGTCACCTGCGTATCCTCCCGCGCCTCAGCTGCCTCCAGACGCAGCGTAAACGGCAGCTGTGCCGTAAGCACCCTCGCGTTCTCATCCGAGTTTGTACAATAAATAGTGCTTGCCTGCACCGTCCCGGAGATCTGGACAGCGCCATTCAAACAGTCCTTGCTCCGCACGATTGCCTGTGCGCAGCAGTAGACGACGCGCGAAGCGTCCGGCGACGCATCCGGCACGATGACCTCCTGCGTCTGTTCCTGCCGGCAGACGCCATGGACGCTCCGCCGCAGATAGGCGGTGGTCCTGGTTTCAAATTCAAGCTCCATGTGCTTCACTCCTTGTCACTAGCTATGGGATATATATGCCGCGTCGGACAAGGATATGCCACGCAGGTCAGCAGCCGGCCAGTAAAAATCCCAGCACCATCAGCCCCGCGCCCACCAAAACCCGTAAAAACCAGCCGCCAAACAGGAACGAAAGCAAAAGACCGGCCCCGATGCCGAGCACCAGATAGCCGATTTTCCCCGTCTTGTGACACATGCCTACCACCTCAGTGCAGCATATGCGCGGCCCGGCGGATTGTTTCCGCTGAAAACGTTTACGAAATTTGTCATTTACATTTTCTGAGCGATACGATATAATAATATCGAATCTTAAACATCCCATAAAGCGCCGCTTTGCGGCAGGAAAACCGGAGGAACGAAAACGTATGCGCTACGCAGATTCCCTGATCACAGACATCCGAAACCAGGTCTTTACTGAGGTGGCCCGTATGGCCTATTCCGGTGACTATACGCAGATGGAGGACATCCCCTATAAGATTGTCCCCGGTGAAAATCCGCGTCACCGGGAATCTGTATTTCTCGAGCGTGCCATCGCAGGCGAGCGTGTGCGCCTGGCCATGGGATTGTCGCTCCAGCCTGTGCAGCAGCGCACGATGCTGAGCGATGGCATGGATCATGCCGCCATCGCCGAGCAGTATTACGAGCCGCCGCTGGTCAATATCATCCCCTATGCCTGCCATGCCTGCCCCACCAAGCGCTATCAGGCCACGGGCCTCTGCCAGGGTTGTCTGGCGGCCTCCTGCCAGCGCGTCTGCCCGAAGGGGGCCATCAGCTTTGTCAACGGAAAGAGCCGGATCGACCAGGAAAAATGTATCAAATGCGGCCGCTGCGCTGCCTCCTGCCCCTATCACGCCATCGTGATGATCGAGCGGCCCTGTCAGGCCGCCTGCGGCATGGACGCCATTGGCCTCGACGAATATGAAAAGGCAAAAATCGACTATGACCGCTGCGTCTCCTGCGGTCAGTGCCTCGTGAGCTGTCCGTTCGGCGCGATTGTGGATAAGAGTCAGATCTATCAGGTCGTCCGCTCGATGCTGGAGGGGAACGAGGTGGTCGCCATTGTCGCGCCTTCGTTTGCCGGGCAGTTTGGCAAGACGGTCACGGCGGCGAAGTTTGTCGCCGGAATGAAACGGCTCGGCTTTGCGGCGGTGGAAGAGGTCGCCGTCGGCGCGGATATCTGCGCCGTGGAGGAGGCACGGGACTATCTGGAAAAGGTTCCTGCGGAAAACCGCTTCCTCGCGACGTCGTGCTGCCCCTCCTGGCGGATGATGGCGCGGCGGCTGTTCCCGAAGGAGTCCGGCAACATCTCCATGACCTACACGCCCATGGTCTATACGGCGCGCCTGGTAAAAGAGCGGCGGCCGGGATGCAAGGTCGTCTTTGTCGGCCCCTGCGCGGCCAAAAAACTCGAGGCTATGCAGGCCGAGCTGCGCACGGACGTCGATTTCGTCCTCACCTATGAGGAGCTGATGGGGATTTTCAAGGCCAAAGACGTCGACCTGGAGCGCATCGAGCCCGACGAAGAGCTCCGCGAAGGCACCAGCCTTGGCCGCGGCTTTGCGGCGGCGGGCGGCGTGGCCGTGGCCGTGGAGGACGTGATCCACAAGCTCCGACCCGACGCCGAGATCAAGGTGCAGCGGGCAGACGGCCTGCGGGAGTGCCGCAAGCTTCTGACGCTTGCCCGCGCGGGCAAGCTCGACGGCTATCTGCTCGAGGGCATGGCCTGCCCCGGCGGCTGCATCGCCGGCGCCGGCACCATCATTCCGGCCGATCAGGCGGCCAGGCGCCTGAAGGAGCATATGGCCCAGGCGGATGTGAACTCCTGCGCGGACAGCCCGTTCCGCGCAGAACTGGAAAAATAAAACCCTGCCCCGCGCGCTGCGGGCCGGGATTTTGCGGGGCCGGAGGCGTTTCGCACAGCCCTGCCTGCACGGAAGGGAGGGCTTGCCGCATGACCGCTCCGGAACGGATCCTGACATACATCCAGAAGACCTATCAGCCGGAAGCCGTCGTGGTATACGGCTCCTTTGCCGACGGCAGCGCGGGCGCGGGCAGCGATTTTGATGCGCTCGTCATTGCAGGCAGCCGGGCGTGCCATGACGCCTCCGAAATAGACGGTGTGACGCTCGACGTGTTTGTATATCCGGCGGCAACATTTTGTGCGGACTATGATCCGGAGGACTTTGTGCAGATTTTTGACGGGAAAATCCTTCTGGATCGATGCGGCACAGCTGCGCAGCTGCAAAAGCGGGTTTTGGACTATCTCGCAGAGCGTCCGAAAAAGTCCGATGAGGAGCGCCGGCAGGCGCTGGACTGGTGTGGGAAGATGCTCGCGCGAACGCAGCGCGACGACGCCGAGGGCGCCTACCGCTGGCATTGGCTCCTGATAGACAGTCTGGAGATCTATTTTGACCTGCATGGGCTGCCGTACTACGGCCCCAAGAAGGCACTGCGCACCATGGAGCAGACCGATCCGGAGGCATTTTCCCGCTATTCCAAGGCGCTGAATTCGATGAACCGGGACGCGCTTTCGGCATGGATTGCCTGCCTGCAGCCCGGCATCTGACGACCATAGCGTCGCTTGACAAGCGTACACATGGTTTTCCGGGGTCTAGGGTGTATCTGAAAACGCCCAACGCACCCGGACAGCGGGCCTTTTCACGCCGCGCTGCGTCATTTTTTCTTGAAATATGTCAGGATTCCTGCGAAAAAATGTCTTGCGCAGTGCGAAAATTCCTCGCTGCCGGTCACATTGAGAGTTGGAAGAATACACCCTAAACGACCGCTGGTGTCGTGTTCCTCGCCCGTGGGCGCCAGCCCATCTGCCTCGCCCGCCTCGCCAGATGCCGGCTATCCTCCGGGAAAACCCGAAGACCCGCCGGGTGCTCCGGCGCGGTTTTCGCAAGGCAGAGGACGCAGGCAGGCTGGCCTGACATCATACCGTCAGGTCTGCCGAGGCCCGTTCCTTTTGGCCGAGGCTGACGCCTGTCAAGGACGATAATGCCGCGAAAGGCGGGCCGGAACGTCCTGCGGGCATGCGTGCCCTTGCCAAGCAACGCGAACTTCCAAACGTGAAAAAGCCGCCGCCTGAAGACTCAGGCGGCGGCTTTTTATTTTGCTTTTTTGCGCGGTTTGGGCAGCGGTGTGTGCTCCACGAGCAGCGGAAGCAGCGCATCGACCAGCGCGTCATCGCCGAGGTCAAGCAGATAGGCCTCCTTTGCACCCTCGTAGGGATAACCGCATTCCGCCCCGGCCATCAGATTCGCGATCTGCGGCAGCTTTTTCACGAACACCCGGCCATCGCAGAGCGTGAGCACCGGCCGTTCGTTCACATAGACCAGATACTCACCGAACATTTTCCGGCTGCGCACATCGCCGAACGGCGCCATGCGCCGGCAGACCTTGTCCGCAAATTCCTGCGTTGTTGCCAAGTTCAGTCCTCCATCTTCCGGCGCTCCAGCCATTCCGCAAGGGTCAGAACGCTGTAATGCTCCGTCTTCACTTCGCCTGTCACCGCCCAGTGCACGTCCCGCTCCGTGTGGTGGAAGCGGAAGCCGCACTTCTCCTGGCAGCGGCGCGATTTTTCGTTCCCGTCAAAGTACGCGCACCAGACGCGCTCCGCGCCCAGTTCCGTGAAGCAATGGGCCAGCAGGGCCTCCACGGCCTCCGGCGCGATGCCCCGGCCCCAGAAGGGCCTGCCTACCCAGTAGCCAATCTCCAATTCCCCGCTTCCAGCACCGTGCACCCGCGTCGGAAAAAATCCGCAGCTCCCGCGCAGTAGTCCGTCTCTTCGCCCGAAGATTGCAAACGTCCCCGGTGCGGAGAGAACGGTGCGGATAATCTCGCGGCTGTCCTCCGCGTCCTTATGGACGCTCCAGCCCGCCGCCGGGCCGACCTCCGGATCCTTTGCCAGTTCATAGAGCGCCTCCGCGTCCGTTTCTTCCCACGGGCGGAGCAGCAGGCGCGGCGTCATCAATTCCATTGCGTCACCTTCCTTCCGGCTCATCATACCATATTCTGCAAAGTCGGTCAACGATTGACAGGAAAACGCACTTGTGGTAGCATGAAAAAAACAAGACAAGGAGCCCACGTCATGATTGTTTTCCGCCCAGCCACGGAAGCCGATATCCCGTCCATTGCAGCCATCTATGAACATGTCATCACCCGCGAAGAACAGGGCCTGACCGCCACCGGTTGGGTGCGCGGCGTCTATCCTACGGAGAAAACCGCCCGCGAGGCCCTGGCGGCGGGCGACCTGTTCGTGCTGGAAGAGGAGGGGCGTATCCTGGCCAGCGGCCGTATCAACCAGACGCAGGTCTACAGCTACGCCAACGCGCATTGGCGGTATGACGCCCCGCCGGAGCAGACCATGGTGCTGCATACGCTGGTGGTCGAGCCCACCGCGTCCGGCCGCGGGCTCGGGACGCGCTTCGTCGGTTTTTATGAAGACTACGCCCGCGCGCACGGCTGCCCCTATCTGCGCATGGACACGAACGCGCAAAATCAAACCGCGCGCCGCCTCTACGCCCACCTCGGCTACCGGGAGGCCGACATCGTGGATTGCAATTTCAACGGCATCCGCGGCATCGAGCTCGTCTGCCTGGAGAAAAAGCTGTGACGGGCAGGCAGGGGCAGACCTGGCGCGTCTTCTACGGCAAGAATTTTTGGGCCATGCGCGGGCGCGGGAAGCCGGGCGAGGAGCTTTCCCTCAGCCACCGCTTCCGCTGGGGCGAGGCAGACTGGCGCGTCCTGAGCATCTACGCCTGCGCAAAGGGCCTTGTGCTCGACTTTGCCAAGCAGATCCCGGCGGCAGACGTCCGCCGCTTTGTGGAAATCTGGGCGCCGCTGGAGGAAGCGGGCCTGACGCCGGAACAGGCTGAGCAGGCCTTGCAGGAATCGCCCTTCCACGACAGCTTCCATGCAAGGCTTGTTTTGAATGGCCGCACCCTCCGCAGCGAGGGCGGCAGCGTCTTCGCGACGGGCCCGGCACCGGCAGACCACCGGACGGCATACTCCGGCCCGTATTTCGATCTGCCGGAGCAGATTATCTGGCGGCTGCGGTTTTCCCTCGTCCCGCGCGGGGAAATTTCAGAAAAATTGCTGTGATTTCCTACTTGAAATTTCCGGAAAACGTGCTAAAATCTCTGCGTCATTTTAATTGGGAGGCTGTTTTATGGCTGTCAATACTGATCCCCGCCTGCAGAATCAGGTCATCTACTCTGTCTACGTCCGCGCCCATACGCCGGAGGGCACGTTCCGCGCCGTCATCCCGGATCTCGACCGCATTAAGGCTCTCGGCACGGATATCGTCTGGTTTCTGCCGATCCACCCCATCGGCGTCGAGGGCAAGAAGGGGAGCCTCGGCTGCCCGTATGCCAACCGCGACTACCGCACCGTCAACCCCGCCTACGGCACGATGGACGATTTCAAGGCACTCGTGGACGAAATTCATAAGCGCGGCATGAAGTGCATGATCGACGTCGTCTACAACCACACCTCGCCGGACTCCACGCTCTACGCCGCGCATCCGGAGTTCTTCTACCACGGCCCGGACGGCAAGCCCGGCAACAAAATGGGCGACTGGGCCGACGTCATCGACCTCGACTATCGCAACCGTGACCTCTGGGCCTATCAGATCGACTCGCTCGTGATGTGGGCACAAGTCGTCGACGGCTTCCGCTGCGACGTGGCCTCATTCGTGCCGGTCGAGTTCTGGATGGCGGCGCGGCAGGCCGTCGCCAAGGTCAATCCGGACTGCATCTGGCTGGCCGAGACTGTCCACCAGAGCTACGGCTGCCTCGCGCGCCGCAGCGGCGTCTATTCTGCGCTGGACTATGATGCCTTCTCCGCCTTCGACATGGAGTATGAATACGACGTCCGCGAGGCGTTCGACCAGTATCTCGCCGGGAAGGCCACGCTCGGCCACTATCTCGACCTGGTCAACTTCCAGGAGGCCACCTATCCCGCGAACTATAACAAGCTCCGCTTCCTCGAGAACCACGACCAGCCGCGCATCGCGTCTTCTGTGCGCGACGAGGCATCGCTGAAAAACTTCACCGCCATGCTCTACTTCGAAAAAGGCACAACGCTGCTCTACGCCGGGCAGGAATTCGAGGACAAGCATGTTCCGAGCCTCTTCGAGCGCGAGCCGATCGACCGGAAAACCGGCCATGACCTCAGCGCCTACCTGCGCCGCCTCTATGAGGTGAAGCAGCGCTTCGGCTCCTCAGACTATTTCTGGGCCAAGGCTGACGATGAGCACCAGATTGCGATTTTGGAACGCGGCGGCGACAAGGGCCGCTTCCTCGGCGTCTTCTCGCTCCGCGCGCTGGCGGCGGACGTCGCGGTCGACGCGCCGGATGGCTGCTATGTCAACCTCATCGACGATGAAAATGTCGAGATCCGCGGCGGTAAGCTCTTCTGCGACGGCCGCCCCATCATCCTTGCCCTCGGATGATTCAAATTCCGCAGAGGCCGTGCTCCTTCCACAAGGCCCCTGAAATAATTACCGTAAAGGCCCCCTCTACAAGAGGGGGCTGTCAGCCGAAGGCTGACTGGGGGAGAAACGCGGCCCGCACCATCG
>OIWS01002460.1_pt1 | contig 15105 bp, 12 predicted proteins | sample 1587611 | NCBI WGS metagenome assembly OIWS01 (sample SAMEA3888919, study PRJEB22519) | human gut metagenome | biome: human gut; feature: human-associated habitat; material: faeces | place: Denmark | collected 2010 | reverse complement strand
GGCGCAGCCGCCGTGGGCTGGCACCGGGAGGGCGTATGGCAGCAGCAGGGACAGCTGCTGCTCTGCCGGCAGCACCGGTTCCATCTGCACCAGCTGTGCGTGTTCCACCCGGACACCGGCTTTACCGCGTTGCAATCTCCTTGGGCGGTGACGGTGCAGCGTGCCAACCTGACCCTTGTATTTCCCGGCAAAGAAAAGGTCACGGTGCGCAGCGTGCCGCTGGCGGCTCTTGATTTTCTGGAAATATAGAAGTATACTTGCGATGCCCCGCTGAACCTACGGTCGGCGGGGCATTTTTTGTATCACAGACCAACGGAGACTATTTTATGATAAAGACTGTATTATTTGATCTGGACGGCACCCTGCTGAACACCATCGACGACCTTGCCGATGCCGGCAACTGGGTGTGTGCCCAAAATGGTTGGCCCACCTTTACGGTGGCACAGTTCAAGATGATGGTGGGCAACGGCATCCCCAAGCTGGTGGAGCGGTTCTCCCCCGCCGACGCCCGCACCCCGGCGCAGCTGGCGGCGACGCTGGCGCAGTTCACCGCCCGGTACGATGCCCACAAGGAGGACAAAACTGCACCCTACCCCGGCATTCCGGCACTGCTGGACGCACTGAAGGCCGAGGGCATCCAGTGCGCGGTGTTCTCCAACAAGGCTGATGCCCTGTGCGGCGGCATCATTGCCCACTACTTTGGCACCGGCCGCTTTGACGCCGTGCGGGGCAACCGCCCGGGCGTACCCACCAAGCCCGACCCCACCGGGCTGTACGCCCTGATGGCTGAGCTGGGCGCAGACCCCGCCGCCACCCTTTTTGTGGGCGACAGCGACGTGGATATCCTCACCGGGCACAATGCGCAGCTGCCCGCCATGGGCGCGCTGTGGGGCTTCCGCGGCCGTGCTGAGCTGACCGCCGCTGGTGCGGATGCACTGGCAGAGGTGCCGGAGGATATCCTGCGGTATGTGCAGGAGCAGAACAGGTAAAACCAGAAAAGGAACACCGGGCAGATGCCATCTGCCCGGTGTTCTTCTTTATACAAAGCAAAAACGCCCTTGCGCATTGCGCAAAGGCGTTTTTATGACCCGTACGGGAATCGAACCCATGTTACAGCCGTGAAAGGGCCGTGTCTTAACCGCTTGACCAACGGGCCTTAGAAATACAGAGCTTCGCTAAAACCTCCGACTTTCATCATCCACTATTGCGGACGACCGTCCCCCTTATCTTAGCGAAACTCTGTAATGTGGTAGCGGTAACTGGATTTGAACCGGTGACACTTCGGGTATGAACCGAATGCTCTAGCCAACTGAGCTATACCGCCACATATTTAACTTGCACTCGAACGGTGCTTTATTATTATATCCATAGATGCCCCTTTTGTCAACACATATTTTCAAAAAAATTTGCAGTTTTTTGAAATTCTCAATTTATTTACATAGGTGCGTTGAAATATGGGTTTTCTTGCCGCTTTTGCGGGTAAAAAGCCCTCTCAGGCGCTCCGGGAGAAACTCCCCCAGTCTCGCTACGCTCGACAGCCCCCTCTAGGATGGGGCCTTTGGCATAGCGGTACAGTTTCTGGCTTAAGTGCGAAGTTTGTGGGTGCGCCAGAGGCTCCCTCCCAGAGGGAGCTGGCAAAGCCGTAAGGCTTTGACTGAGGGAGTTAAGCTCCCGCTTCCCACACAAAAAGCACCGCTTCCCTGTGCGGAAAGCGGTGCTTTTTTCAACCTTTTTCTGCCCGGTTGTGGAAAACCCGGTGCAGTTTTAGTTCTTCTTATTGGTGGGGACCATGACCTTCAAGCCGCCCATGTACGGCTGCAGCACTTCGGGGATGGTCACGCTGCCGTCGGCCTGCAGATGGTTCTCCAGGAAGGCGATCAGCATACGCGGAGGTGCCACGCAGGTGTTGTTCAGGGTGTGGGCCAGATAGGTCTTGCCGTCCTTGCCCTTGATGCGGATGTGCAGGCGGCGTGCCTGTGCGTCACCCAGATTGGAGCAGGAGCAGACCTCGAAGTACTTCTGCTGGCGGGGGCTCCAAGCCTCGATATCGCAGCTCTTGACCTTCAGGTCAGCCAGATCGCCGGAGCAGCAGTTCAGCTGGCGCACGGGGATCTCCATGCTGCGGAACAGCTCCACGGACATCTTCCACAGCTTCTCGTACCAGTCGGCGCTCTCCTCGGGGCGGCAGACGACGATCATCTCCTGCTTCTCGAACTGGTGGATGCGGTAGATGCCGCGCTCCTCGATGCCGTGGGCACCCTTTTCCTTGCGGAAGCAGGGGCTGTAGGAAGTCAGGGTCAGGGGCATCTTGCTCTCGTCGAGGGTCTGGTCGATGAAACGGCCGATCATGGTGTGCTCGCTGGTACCGATCAGGTACAGATCCTCACCCTCGATCTTGTACATCATGGCGTCCATCTCGGGGAACGACATCACGCCCTGCACCACGTTGCCGTGCATCATGAACGGGGGGATGACGTAGGTGAAGCCTTTGTTGATCATAAAATCGCGGGCGTAAGCCAGCACAGCCTCGTGCAGGCGGGCGATGTTGCCCAGCAGATAATAGAAGCCATTGCCAGCCACGCGGCCTGCAGCATCCATATCAATGCCGTCAAAGCTCTCCATGATCTCGGTGTGATACGGGATGGGGAAATCGGGCACGACAGGTTCGCCGAAGCGCTGTGCCTCGACGTTATAGCTGTCATCGGGACCGATGGGCACGCTGGGGTCGATCATCTGGGGGATGGTGTACATGATCTCCTGGATGCGGGCGGCAAGCTTGCCCTCCTCAGCCTCCAGCTCGGCCATCTTGTCGGCATCAGCCTTGACGGCGGCGTTGTTGGCGTCGATCTGGGCCTGCAGCTCGGCTTTCTTGGCCTCGTCGGTGCACTTCTTCAGCTGGCCAAACAGCGGGCCGTTGGCCTTGCTGAGCTTGTTGCGGGCGGCCTTGAGAGACTCGACCTCTTTCAGGCACTCGCGGTACTTGGCATCTTTCTCGATGACTTCATCCACGAGCGGCAGCTTTGCGTCCTGGAATTTCTTCTTGATGTTTTCCTTGACCGCGTCCGGGTTGTCACGGACAAATTTGATATCAAGCATGATTAACTCTCCTTACTCTATTTCGGTTCGCACCGGAGAGGTTCTGCCCTCCCCTGTGCCGTTCAAAGGCGGGTGCCCGCCTTGGATCGCATGTTACGTCTGGTACTGGCCCAGCAGGTTGGCAAAGGCCTTGAGCTGCTCATCCGAGTAAAAATGGACGGTCAGCTTGCCCTTGCCATCGTGGTAGGCCACACGCACCTCGTTGCCGAGGGCCTGCTTCAGGCTCTCTTCCACCTCCACCGGGAGGGTGCTTTGAGGCGTGGGTGGCGTCAGCTTCCGCGCTGGCTGTTTGGCCAGCTTTTTGCAGAGCGCTTCCGCCTGCCGGACATTGAGCTGGTTGTCCGCGATGATCTGCGCGGCCTGCTCCTGCAGCTCCGGCGTGGGCAGACTCAGGATGACTTTTGCGTGGCCGATGTTGATAAAACCGCTTTTCAGCAGCTCCAGCACATTTTCCGGCAGGTTCAGCAGCCGCAGGCTGTTGGCCAGAGCGCTCCGGCTCTTGCCCAGCTTCTGGGCCGCCTGCTCCTGGGTCAGGTTGCAGCGGGTCATCAGCTCACGGATGCCTGCCGCTTCTTCCACCGGGTCCAGGTCCTCGCGCTGGAGGTTTTCCACCAGCGCCAGCTCCATTGCCTGCTCGTCGGTAACGTCTTTCACGATGACCGGCACCTCGGTCAGGCCCGCCATCCGGCTGGCCCGCCAGCGGCGCTCGCCGGCCACGATGAGATACCGCCCCACCCCGTGGGGACGCACCGCGATGGGCTGCAGCAGCCCGTGCTCCGCGATGCTGGCGGCAAGCTCTCCCAGTGTGTCATGATCAAAGGTCTTGCGCGGCTGGTCCGGGTCGGGCTCAATCTCCCGCAGGGGCAGCGTTTCGATCCGGGTGTCAGCCTCAAAGCTGGGGGCGGCGTCCTCAAACAGACTTTCCAGCCCCCGGCCAAGGCCTCCTCTTCCTTTTGCCATGAATCTCTCTTCCCCCTGTGTTTATACTTCTTCCAGCGCGTTTTTGGGCGGCTCCTGCTCCTCGGCCGCCTTGCGGCGGCGCTTGGGTGCCGCGTCATGCGGGCGGTTGTTCTTGACGAACTCAATGGCGAGATCCATATAAGCCTCACTGCCCCTCCCCTTTGGCTCATAGAAATTGATGGGCTGGCCATAGCTGGGCGCTTCCGAGATACGGACGGTGCGCGGGATGGTGGTCTTGTAAACTTTGTGGCCAAAGTATTTTTTGACCTGGTCCACCACCTGCATGGTCAGGTTGAGCCGCTCCGAGAACATGGTGAAGACCACGCCCTCGATATCCAGATACGGGTTATACTTTTTGCGGATGGTTTTCAGGGTGCTGATGAGCTCCGACAGGCCCTCCAGCGCATAATACTCACACTGGATGGGGATCAGCACGCTGTCGCAGGCACACAGGCCGTTGAGCGTGAGCAGGTCGAGGCTGGGCGGGCAGTCAATGAAGATAAAGTCGTAATCCTGCTGCACTTTCGCCAGCGCCTTGCGCAGGCGGCTCTCTCGGCCGGGCAGGTCGATCATTTCCAGGCCAGCGCCCGCCAGACGGGTGTTGGAACCGATGACATCGGTGCGGAACTCGGTTTTGCGGATGACGTCTTTGGGCTCCGCCTCCCCGATGAGCATTTCATAAGTACCCAGCTCGACACTCCGTTTGGGGATGCCGTAGCCCGTGGTGGTATTGCCCTGTGGGTCCAGATCGACGATCAGCACTTTTTTCCCCAGTGCTGCCACGCAGGACGAAAGGTTGACGGCCGTCGTTGTCTTGCCGACGCCGCCTTTCTGGTTTGCAACTGCAACGATTTTTGCCACGCGCTTTTGATTCCTCCCGGGAAAAAGATTTGTTCCACATGGAACATTACGAGGCCGGAACCCGCCGTTTTCCCCGCAGCAGGCCCCCTATACAGCCTAGTATAGCACATCAGCGCCGCTTTTTGAACCGCTTTCGGCTGAAAAAAGCAGAAAAAACGTGTAAATTCTCCTTATTTCTGTGCTGCCGCAGTCGGAATGCGCACCGTATACTCAATATATCCATCCCGTTCTTCCCGGTGAGAGGTAGCCGGAACCCCGTTATCTGTCATCAAACGGATGGCGTGGTCGATGGTGTTGACGAAGATCCGCACGTCTTTCACCATGGAGACGCGGTGCTTCCCCGGTGTCTCGTTGAGGAGCTGGTCGATGTAAAGGTCGGTGGCGCGGGCGTTCATTTTCCGCTTGGCGATCATGATAAGCGCCTCACTCCGGCGGTTCTCGGGCAGGCGGAGCACCGCCCGGGCGTGGCGTTCCGTCAGGCCGTTGTCCAGCACAAATTGCCGCTGGTCGGCCGTCAATTGCAGCAGCCGCAGCTTGTTGGCGAGGGTGGGCTGTGCCATGCCCAGCCGCTTGGCCGCTTCGGCCTGGGTGCAGTCCCACAGCACCATCACGTCCCGCAGGCCCTGCGCCTGCTCAAAGGGGTTCAGGTTTTCCCGCTGCAGATTTTCCAAAAGGCCAAGGGCAGCGGTCCGCTCGTCGCTGTAATTGCAGAGGATGGCCGGGATGGTCTGCATCTTTGCCAGCTTGCAGGCACGGAGCCGCCGCTCCCCTGCCACCAGCTCATAGCCGCCATCCGACAGCTTCCGCACCGTGACCGGCTGCAGCAGGCCGTTCTCCCGGATGCTCTGCGCCAGTGCCGCAAGCTCCTGCTCGCTGAACTCCCGCCGTGCCTGAAACGGCGACGGCCTGATCTGATCGATGGGCAGGAAATAAATCTTGCCCGCCTGCTTTTTGCGTTCAAACATGAATGTACTCCCCCTTTGCAGTTTTGCCGGGTCTATTTTCCACATTTTCCCGGGAAAGCGTGGAAAATCTCAGGCTTCAGCCACAGTGTACCACACAAAGAAAGACCCTGCCAGACAAATCGTTCGGCAGGGTCTTTCAGAATACATTCATTGCTGCGTTATTTCAGCGGACTTTTCGCGATTTTACCGCCGTTTCTGGGGTAAGCTGTCGGAGTCTGCGAAATCTTTTTGCACAGGATCAGGGTGCGGGTATCGCCGCCCGGCAGGTGCAGGGTGCGGGTCTCTTTGTACTCGCCGCCCAGCTTTTTGATGGCTCCCCGGGCGGCCGCCAGCTCTTCCTCTCCGGAAGCGCCTTTCATGGCCAAAAAGCTGCCGCCCACTTTTACCAGCGGCAGGCAGTACTCCGCCAGCATCGGCAGGGCTGCCACGGCACGGGCAGAGGCCAGATCAAACTGCTCCCGCCACACCTTGCGGGCGGCTTCCTCAGCGCGCTCCTTGGCAAACTCCACACCCGTGAGACCCAGCTGGGCGCAGGCATACTTCAAAAACTCCACCCGCTTGCCCGTGGGCTCCATCAGGGTAAGCTCCAGCTCCGGCTTGTAGATTTTTGTCACAATGCCGGGGAAACCGGCACCGGCACCCACATCCACCATCTTCCCTGCCACTTCCGGCTGGGAGGCAAAGAGCAGGCTGTCAAGGAAATGCTTATCCTCAATGCCCTCCGGGTCGGTGATGGCAGTCAGGTTGACTTTCTGGTTGTAGTCCACCAGGATCCGCGCAAAGGCGTCCAGCTGGTCCAGCTGGGTGCCTGTCAGGGCGATGTTCCACATGGAACATTTTTGTTCCAGTCTCGCTTTGTCGATCATAACTTTATTCTCCCGTCAATTCCACAAAAATCGGTTCGTGATGTACCGCAGGCAGAAACGTTTCAAAAATATCTTTCGTGTACAGTTTGAGCGAGGACGTATTGATGCAGGGGTGGCACCCGATGAACTCCCCTGCTTTCACATCCTTGTCCAGCAGCAGCTGCACATGGTTCTCCGGGTCGTTCATCAGTCCCATGATGGAGGAAGAGCCCGGCGTGCAGTCCAGATACTGCTCCATATCCTCCGGGGACGCAAAGCTCAGCCGCGCGATGCCCAGCTGATGGGAGAGCTCTTTCGTCTTGAACGGCTTGTTTCCCGGCATCATCAGCAGATAGAAGTTCGTCTTCTGGCGGTTGCAGAGGAATAAGTTTTTGCAGACCGCCGCGTTCAGGCAGGCATCAATGACATGGCAATCCTCCATGGTATCGGCTTTCATCCATGCATGGTCGGTGCGCCAGTAATGGATGCCCAGCTTGTCCAGAAAATCATAGGTGCGGACTTCTTTTTCCAGCCGTCCGGTGCAGTCCGCGGGGCGGCCCTCATACAGTACCAGTTGTTCCATGGTTCCTCCCTCCTTTCAGCAAGTCTTGGTTCCCCCTCTGGGGGAGCTGGCGCGTCAGCGACTGAGAGGGTGCGCCGCCAGTGCAATGCTCAGTTGTGCCACATCCGAGGGCGACACGCCCGGGATGCGCCCCGCCTGCCCCAGATTCTTGGGGCGGATGCGGGAAAGCTTTTCGCGGGCTTCCAGCGTCAGGCCCGTCAGATTCTCGTAGCAGAAATCCTCCGGGATGAGCGTCTTCTCGTGCCGCGCCACGTCCCGGATCATCCGGTCCTGCCGTGCGATATAACCCGCGTATTTGATCTCCGTTTCCAGCCGCTCGGCCAGCATGGGGGTGATCCCCTCTCCCCAGCCGATGAGCTTTGCCACCAGCGGGTACGAAATTTCCGGGCGGCGGAGCAGCTCTTCGGCAATGCCGCCCTCGGCGGCCGGGGCAAGCCCGGCTTCCTCCATAGCGGCCCGGAGCTCTGCCGTGCGGAGGTGCGTCTCATGCAGGCGGCGGCGCTCGGCTTCCAGAATGTTCTGGGTGTGCTGGTACTTTGCCCAGCGGTCATCCTGCACCAGGCCGTATTCCCGGCCGATGGGGGTCAGGCGCTGGTCGGCGTTGTCCTGCCGCAGGGTCAGGCGGTACTCGCTCCGGCTGGTCATCATCCGGTAGGGGTCCATGACGCCCTTGGTGACCAGATCATCCACCAGCGTGCCGAGGTAGCTGGTGTGCCGGGGCAGGATGAGCTGTTCCTTCCCCAGGGCGTTACGGGCGGCGTTCAGTCCTGCCAGCAACCCCTGCGCGGCTGCTTCCTCGTAGCCGGAGGTGCCGTTGAACTGCCCGGCACCGTACAGGCCCCGGACATGCTTGCTTTCCAGTGTGGCTTCCAGGCTGGTGGGGTCTACACAGTCGTACTCGATGGCGTAGGCCGGGCGCATGATCTCAATGTGCTCAAAGCCCTTGATGCTGCGGTAAAACGCGTTCTGCACATCTTCCGGCAGGCTGCTGGAAGCGCCCTGCAAATACATTTCCTCGGTGTTCTCCCCGCAGGGCTCCACAAAGATGGGGTGGCGCTCCTTGCCCGCAAACCGCACCACCTTATCCTCAATGGAGGGGCAGTACCGGGGGCCGACGCCCTCGATCATACCGCCATAAAGGGGGCTGCGCTGGATGTTATCCAGAATGATCTTGTGGGTGGTGGGGTTGGTGTAGGCGATCCAGCACTCCACTTTATTGTGCATGGGCGTGTCTGTCAGGAAACTGAACGGCTGCAGCTCGCTGTCCGGGTCACCGGGCTGGCACTCCAGCTGGGAGAAATCAATGCTCCGCCGGTGGACACGGGCCGGGGTACCGGTCTTGAACCGCCGCAGGGGCAGGCCCGCCGCTTTCAGGCTCTCGGTCAGGGCGTTGGCCGCGTGCATTCCGTCCGGGCCGGACGCATACCACGCATCCCCGACAAAAATTTTGCCGCCCAGGTTGGTGCCCGTGGCAATGACAACACACTTGGCCCCATATTCCCCGTTGAGCTGGGTCACCACGCCCTTGACTCTCCCCTGCTCCACCTCGATGGAAACGATTTCCGCCTGATGGATGGCAAGGCCGGGCGTCAGCTCCAGCGCGTGCTTCATATATTCGTGGTATCGCTTGCGGTCGGTCTGGACGCGCAGGGCGTGGACGGCAGGGCCCTTGCCCTTGTTCAGCATCCGGCTCTGCAGATAGGTAGCATCCGCCGCCAGGCCCATCACACCGCCAAGAGCGTCCAATTCACGCACCAACGTACCTTTTGCAGTTCCACCGATGCTGGGGTTGCAGGGCATATTGCCGATGGCATCCAGACTCATGGTAAAGACTGCCGTCTTTGCCCCCAGCGTGGCGGCGGCGTGGGCTGCCTCAATGCCGGCATGGCCCGCACCAATGACGATGACGTCATAATCTCCTAAATGGTTCATTTGAAACTTTCCCTTAAAACCAATAAACTTCCCCTCTTTGCCAAAGGCTCCCCTGTCAGGGGAGCTGCCGCTGAAAACGGCTGAGAGGTTCTACTTTCCCACACAAAAACGTTCAAATACTTCGTTGATGACCGCTTCCGATGCATTTTCACCGGTCAGCTCACAGAGGGCATCCAGCGCGTCGTCCACACAGACGGAAACGGCATCCAGCCCGAAACCTCCCTCCAGGGCGTCCAGCGCCCCGGCCACGGCGTCCCGGGCACGGGTGGCGGCGGCCAACTGCCGCTGGCCGGAAAGGCTGGCGGCGTGGGGGTCGATCTGGTTGGTTCCCAGCAGACGGGCCACTGCCGCCGCGATGACTTTCCGGCTCCCCTCTTCCTGGCAGCAGACCGGAATCACCATGGCAAAATCGCCCGCGATGATTTCCGCATCAAACCGGGTCGGCTTGTCCTCCTTGTTGACGAGGGCAATGGCCGGGCGGCCCGCACAGCGCCGGGCCAGGGCCAGGTCTTCCCGGGTCAGAGGTTCCGAGCCATCAAAGACGGCCAGGATCAGCCCGGCCTCGTCCAGCTTCTTCCAGCTGCGGCGGATGCCCTCGGCCTCAATGGCGTCATCGGTCTGGCGCAGGCCTGCGGTGTCAAACAGGTTGAGCCGGATATCCCCCAGCTGCACGGCCTGCTCCACCACGTCGCGGGTCGTGCCCGCCACCGGGGTGACAATGGCCCGGTCAAACCCGGCCAGCAGGTTGAGCAGCGTGGATTTGCCCGCATTGGGCCGCCCCACAATGGCACAGTCCACGCCCTCCCGGAGCACGGCCCCGGCATCGTAATTTTTTATCAGGCCGTCCAGCTCCTGCTGTACCTGCCCCAACACCGTGTGCAGGTGGGCGTCGTCCAGCTCGGGGACATCCTCTTCCGGGAAATCCACCCAGGCAGCCAGATGGGCCTGCAGGCCGGTCAGGGCCTCTTTTTCGGCGCCGATCTTTTTCGCCAGCGCGCCGGAGAGGGACGCGTTGGCCAGCGCCGCTCCCTGTTTGCCGTCTGCCGAAATAATGTCCATGACAGCTTCCGCCTGGGTCAGGCTCATTTTGCCGTTGAGGAACGCGCGGCGGGTATACTCGCCGGGAGCTGCCGGGGCAGCCCCTGCCGCGATGCAGGCTTCCACCAGCCGCCGGGCCACCGCACTGCCGCCGTGGCAGGAAAGCTCCACCACGTCCTCCCCGGTGTAGCTGTGGGGTTCCCGGAAAAACAGGGCCACGCCCTCGTCAAAGGCGTCGTCCCCCTCCACAAAGGAGCCAAACAGGGCCGTGTAGCCTTTGGCCTCCTCCACGTTCTTATTCGGGTTGGCCGGGTGGAACACCCGCGCGGCCACGGCATAGCTTTCCGGCCCGGACAGCCGCACCACCGCAATGCCGCCCGCCCCCGGTGCCGTGGCAATGGCGGCAATGGTCGTATTCTGCATGAGGTTCCCTCCCGCTCCAAAATTTCAATTACAGTATATTGTACCACGAACCACCGGAAAAAGAAATATAAGGGCGCAAAAAAGCACAGCGCCTGTGGGAGTTTTCCCTGCGCTGTGCTCATTCTTCGGTGCCGCGCCGCAGCTGTTCGTAATGTCTGCTTTTGTCCAGATACATCCGCTGCTCCGCCTTTTTGACGAGAGCGTCAATGTCAATGCCGCCCGCGCTGTGGGAGGCAGTGCCCACGGCCACGGAATAGCCTGCCTCCTCCACCTGCCGGACAAACTGCTCCATGTTTTCGTTCAGCTCCGTGTCGGTGCTGTCCAGCGCAAAGGCCACAAACTCATCTCCGCCAATGCGGTAGCTGTCCTCTTCCCCAAAGATCTCCCGCAGGATGCAGGCCACGGTGCGGAGCATCTTGTCTCCCTCCTCGTGGCCGTAGGTGTTGTTCAGCTCATGGAGGCCGTTGACGTCGATGTAAACACAGGTGAGGCTGTTGCTGCACCGGAGCGGGTAATCCCGCAGGCGGTTCTCGTAGGCATTGCGGTTGTGCAGCCGGGTGTTGAGGTCGCTTTCCGCCACGGTAGTCAGCTTGCTGCTGGTGATAAAGTTGCCGTACATCATGCTCATGACAAAGGTGGACACAATGCAGGAGATGGCCCCGAACACCAACGCGTTGCAGACATCCATGGGGATGACCCGCCAGTCCTTGAAGCGGGTGACACAGACCAGAAAAATGCCGTCGAACAGCAACACATTGGCAATGTGCAGGATGGGCCGCATCATAAACAACATCGGCACACAGAGCAGAAACGCAAAAAACGCGGTAGCGCGCTGATCCGGGCTCTGCACCGTGCCCAGATAAATGCCCAAGGCATAGACCATGGCTTCAAAGGCGTAGATCTCCCAGTTTAAAAACAGACCCAGCTTTTGCGGGAGCATCTGCTCCACGGCCAGCAGTCCCAAGCTGACAATGAGGGCCGCTGCAAAAACCGGGATATGGTCATACAGCAGCGGCACCATGCAGGAACCAAGGGTCAGCGCCACAAAAAAGGCACAAGCCGTGCCCAGAAACGCGGTCAGCCGACGTCGGTTGGCGATCTGCACATCCATCTGACAGCGTGCAAAATCTTCTGGCTCTGCCCCGGCATACAACAGCAGCTTTTTCAATTTTTCCAGCATCGGGGTCTCCTCTCCGGCCAAGCCTGCTGTTTTGCATCGGACTCATCCACATTTAATCTTATTATACAATATTTCGTTCCAAAAAGATATGATTTTACGCAAGTTTACCCTCCACCACCAAAATTTCCACATTATGGCGAATATCAGCTAAGGTTTTTAGCCATCTTTGCACAAAAAAAGACGCACAGCCATAATAGCTGCACGTCCTTTCGCTTATTTTAAGGGGTCAATTGCCGGGGAACCAGGCATCAGAACGCGGCAATGTCTGCCGTGGTGATGGCCTTGCCGGGCAGGGTGCGGCTGTCGGCGTTCTCATTGAGTGCCAGCTTGCCCTCACGCAGCAAGCGGACAGCCTTTTCGTGGTCGGCAGCTTTCCAGTTGTTGCCCACGATCTTCCAGTTATTGTCCACATGGGGCTCGATGGTGCCGCCCTTGACGGTGCGGATGTACTCGCCCAGCAGCTCGCGGACACCGCCCACATCGCCACGGACGTCGATCTCCAGCAGCTTGGGCAGCTCATCGCCCTCGGCGAAGATATCCGCATAGGCCAGCAGCTGGGTGGTAGCGCGGTAGTTGTTCACAGCCACCACAAAGCTATCGGTATCCTGCACGGCCTTGCCGTTCATCCAGGTCAGGTTCCGGATGCGGTTGCCCGGCTCCTTGGAGATGTCCAGATCATACTTGACACCTGCAAAGGCATCGTACAGGTAGTAGCGGACGGAGGAATCAAAGGCGATGGTGACATCCTGCGGCTCCCAGGTCTTGAAGAACGCAGCCGACCACTCCATGAACTTGCGCAGCTGCAGGCCGTTCATCTGCAGCTTGTACAGGGTGTTCTGGTAGGTGTAGATGCTGGCCATATCGCACTTGCGGATGGTGCCCTCTTTCATCTGGGAGGTCATGGAGGTCAGAGCCGTTGCAGAGACCTGTGCACCGGTATAGTACATCTGCACTTCGTTGATGAAGTCCAGCAGAGCGGTATCCTGGATCATGGCCTGCGGCAGGCAGTCGATCTCATTGGCCGGGGCCAGGTCGCCGCCGCGCAGCTCACCGATGGGCGTCACGGCGTCTTCCTTGGCGCGGGCGTCGTACTCGGCCAGCAGAGCGGTAAGCTCGGGGTCCGGCGCGTAATCCTTGATCAGCAGGTTCTCGGAGGTGCGGTTCTTCACTTTCCACTTGCCGTCCAGGCCGCGCTGCAGGTAGAGGTGGATCTCAGACACGGTAGCGCCCGCGTTCTTGTTCTCCACCACCAGCACGTTGTTGATCATCTGGTTGGGGATGCTCTTGTGGCCGTGGGCTGCCACGATAACATCGAACTCCGGGCAGGCATTGGCCAGGTCGGTAACACCGGAGCCATAAACACCATACTCGTTCTCCACGTCCATGTGCATAACGCCAATGATGACATCCACCTGGCCCTTGATCTGGTCGATGATTTTCCGGCTCTCGTCCACAGGGTTGGTGACGGTCCAGCCCTCAAGGTTCTTAGCGTCCCAGCGGGTGATGTTGGGGGTGACCATGCCGATGACGCCGATCTTGATGCCGCCCTTGTGGATGATGGTATAGCCGTCGGCCAGAGGCTTGCCCTCCGGGCTGTAGACGTTGCCCGTCAGCACCTTGGCTTTCTGCTGGGAGAGCACTTTTTCCAGCGTGGCCATGCCATAGTTGTACTCATGGTTGCCGGTGACATAGACATCGTAGCCGATGGCGTTCTGGGCCGCGATCATCGGGTGGATCTCGTCATTGAGGAACAGTTCTGCCGAGTTTGCCTGGATGGTATCGCCCGCGTCCACCACCAGCGTGGTCTTGGTGCGGGCTTCCCGGATCGCAGTGGCCTGCTGGGCCACGCTGCCGGAAGCGTCTTCCTTGTTGGCGGCGTAATCCCAGGGGTCAAACTTGCCGTGGGTATCGCTGGTAGCAAGGATCTGCAGGTCCATGCTCCACAGGTTTTTGATGTCACAGGCAGCAGCCGAGGGGGCCAGACCGCTCACGGCAGCAGCCGTAGCCGATGCACCGGCCACGCGCAGGAAATTGCGGCGGGAAATCTTATTCTCTTGCATAATATCCTCTCTTTTCTGCTTTGGGGCTCAAATTTCCAAAGCGCTCCGTGCTCCTAGTATAAAGCTTTAGTCTGACTCTTTACAATGGACAAAAGAACCCATCGGAGCAGGATTCACTTCCGGCACTTTAATCAAGCAAAAAGCAGTTTATGCCAATGATAAGATTTATGTATTCGGAACTACACAGAATGGCAAACAGGTAGTTGAATACACGTCTGTTTCAAACGGAACGCCTGGAACATCATGGACAACAATTAATTTGCCTGATGCTACAGATACTTACTCTGCAACACTTTGCCAAGGTAATATTTACTTCCTCGTAGAACAGGTTTTGTATAAACTGACAGATAATGGTTACGAAACGTCTTCGGTTTCTAATTTGTCTCAACTTATTGCTGGCATAGACAATCTGTTATATGCACGCACTGCCAAAGATGAATCGTATGTATATGATGTACAAGCCAATAGTGGAACAACAGAAAATTATAATATAACAGATTTTCCTAGCAAAGGTACAAGAACGTTATCGGTAAATATTCCGGTTTCTTACAATACCAGCCTGACCCGTGCTGTCGTTATGGGATATAATACAGAAAAAGCAGATGGTTCTGGTATCGTTTCTACACGCCTGACAAACGATAATACATGGAGCACTTATAATTATGAAGAAGCAGACACCTTCAGATGTCCGAATATTGTTGATCCTTCATTGATTTATTATAACAAGAAGCTATATGTATTCGGCGGTGAAATTACAAGTAAAGATTATACAGACTATAAGAATCCGTTCAGTACACTCTTCTGTTCTACAGATAACGGCCTGACATGGGAAACCGTTAAAGAAGATATGACATTTGCTACAGAAGGTACATCTTTCGTAGAATTGTATAACAGAGGAAAAGTTAAGGGTGAAGGAAGTTATTCGTGTGTTGTTGACAAAGATAACTTTATTTGGATAATCTGGAACAACGGATACATGAGTAGAGGACGAATTAACCATTTTGGATTCCTTCCTAAATGGGAATAATACATTTATAATCCAAAAGCTATGCTATATAAAGACCAAGTGGATAAGACACGAATCCCCGCCCACATCGCCATCATCATGGATGGAAACGGGCGATGGGCAAAACAGCGAGGACTAGTTCGTTCGCTCGGACAT
>OIWS01002457.1_pt1 | contig 15122 bp, 19 predicted proteins | sample 1587611 | NCBI WGS metagenome assembly OIWS01 (sample SAMEA3888919, study PRJEB22519) | human gut metagenome | biome: human gut; feature: human-associated habitat; material: faeces | place: Denmark | collected 2010 | reverse complement strand
ATCTACATCTACATCTACATCTACATCTACATCTACATCTACATCTACATCTACAGTATTCTAATTTATGATATAGAAACTAGCTATAGTTTTAATTCCCTACACTACCCCACAAGTTTAGGATTACCACACCCACTACAATAAGAGCAATACCTAATATAGTGTAAATATTATAGCCCTCACTAAAGATAAAGACCGAAATGAGAGCCGTCACCACTAGACCTACGCCAGACCAGGTAGCATAGGTAACACTGAGTGGAATATATTTCAGTACATGCGTCAATGTATAGAAAGATCCTACATAACCACATACGCAGGCAATAGTCTGTAACGGCCGCGTAAAGCCATCAGAGGCTTTCAACATGGTCGTAGCAAATAGCTCAAGCCCTATAGATAAGGCAAGTAAAAAATAAGATAACATAACTCCTCCTACAAAAAAGAGAGGGCCTTACAACCCTCTCTTCAATACATAAGTACGCACTCAATCGCACCTATTATAAGCGTTCGATAACAGCTTGCGCCATTTCTGTGGTACCTACGCGTTTCAAGCCTTCGCGGTAGATATCGCCTGTGCGGTAACCATCAACGAGCACTTGTTCAACAGCTTTTTCAATAGCGTCAGCCACTTGAGGTAAATCAAGGGAGTGACGGCACATCATAGCTGCGGACAAGATTGTACCCAATGGGTTCGCCAAGTTTTGGCCCATAATATCTGGTGCAGAACCGTGGATTGGCTCGTACAATGCTGTGCCAGTACCCATGGATGCAGATGGTAAAAGCCCGATAGAACCAGAAATAACAGCGCCTTCGTCAGACAAGATATCGCCGAACAAGTTTGTTGTAACGATAACGTCGAACTGTGCAGGATTTACAACAAGTTGCATCGCTGTATTATCTACGTAGAAGTAATCTGTTGCAATATCTGGATTAGCTGCCGCTTTTTCTTGAGCGATTTTACGCCACAAACGAGAAGAAGCCAATACATTTGCTTTATCTACAGATACAACCTTTTTATTACGTTTGCGAGCTGTTTCCATAGCAATGTCCATGATGCGCTCTACTTCGTAACGGCTGTATGTTTCTTTATCCCAAGCAAACTCGTTAGCACCTTCACCTTGTGCCTCTTCGCGTTCACCGAAGTAAATACCGCCAGTCAACTCACGAACGATAACGAAATCTACATCTTGTACAAGTTCCTTTTTAAGAGGAGAATACTCTTGCAAAGATGGATAGATTTTTACAGGACGCAAGTTACAGAACAAACCAAGCTCCTTACGAAGACCAAGGATTGCTTTTTCAGGACGGATAGAAGGATCCACATTATCCCATTTAGGACCGCCTACAGCACCAAGCAATACAGCATCAGCAGCTTTACAAGCCTCAATCGTATCCTCAGTCAAAGGCACACCGTATGCATCAATAGACGCACCGCCCGCTTTTTTATCAATCCAATTAACCTTTACATTAGCTTTCTCAAAAGCCACATCACACACAGCCTTCGCTGCAGCAATAATCTCAGTACCGATACCATCACCAGGAATCAATACGATATTCTTTTCGCTCATATTACCTCTCCATCTAGTAAATGCTCATAAATGAACCACAAACTCATCAGCCTTTATTTACGATTTTTCGCAAAGTTCACAAGACCACCTGCTGCCGCAATATCTTGAATGAATTGTGGCAATTCAGTGCCTTGGTATTGTTCGTTTTTAGTCAAGTTGTACACGATACCTTTAGACAAGTCTACGCCGATTGCATCACCAGCGTCGATACGATCGACTTGTTCACCGATTTCCACTACTGGCAAACCGATGTTGATAGCATTACGGAAGAAGATACGTGCAAAGGAGTGTGCAATGATAACAGGCACGCCTTTTGCTTTGATAACGCCTGGTGCGTGTTCACGGGAGGAACCACAGCCAAAGTTTTTACCAGCTACCATGATTTCGCCAGCTTTCACATTAGGAGCGAAAGTAGTATCAATATCTTCCATCGCATGTTCAGCTAATTCGTTCCAATCAGCAATCGCCAAGTAACGAGCTGGAATGATTACGTCTGTATCTACATCGTCGCCGTAGCGCCAGATTTTTTTGCTTTCAAAATCCATATTAAACCTCCTCAGGGCCTGCAATGCGGCCTAATACAGCACTTGCTGCCGCCACGTAAGGGCTTGCCAAATATACTTCAGAATCAACGTGACCCATACGACCACGGAAGTTACGGTTTGTAGTGGAAACTGTGCGTTCCCCTTCAGCCATGATACCCATGTAACCACCTAGGCAAGGACCACATGTTGGCGTGGACACTGCGCAGTCAGCTTGAATGAAGATGTCCAATAAACCATCTTTCATAGCTTGATCGTATACATCTTGGGAACCAGGAATTACGATACAACGAACGAATGGAGCTACTTTGCGACCTTTGAAGATTTCCGCAGCTGCCACCAAGTCTTCGTAACGGCCATTTGTACAGGAACCGATGATAACTTGGTCGATTTTAATATCTTTGTCGATCTCGTTGATGTAATGTGTGTTGGATGGCAAATGAGGGAATGCTACAACTGGTTGCAATTTGGACAAGTCAATGGTAATTGTTTGAGCATATACTGCATCAGCATCTGGATTAATTGGTTCTACAGGACGATTTACGCGACCTTTAATGTATGCTTCAGTAATTTCATCATATGGGAATACGCCACATTTACCGCCAGCTTCGATGGCCATATTACAGATTGTAAGGCGATCAGCCATAGTCATGTGTTGTACGCCTTCACCAGCGAATTCAAGGGCCATGTAACGAGCGCCGTCTACGCCGATTTTACCGATTAAATCAAGGATTACGTCTTTACCCGTTACCCATTTGTTAGGTTTGCCGATAAGTTCAACCTTAATTGTTTCAGGCACTTTGAACCAAGTTTTACCTTCTGCCATAGCAACGCCCGCATCAGTGGAGCCTACGCCTGTGGAGAATGCATTTACCGCACCATATGTACAAGTGTGGGAGTCAGCACCAATCATCATTTCCCCAGGACCGATAAGGCCTTTTTCTGGCAAAATAACGTGCTCGATACCCATTCTACCTACTTCAAAGTAGTTTGTAATGCCATGTTCGCGTACGAAGTCGCGCATGACTTTCGCTTGTGTAGCGGATTGAATATCTTTATTTGGTGTGAAATGGTCAGGCACCAAGTAGATTTTATGACGGTCAAATACAGGTTTGCCGATTTTTAAGAACTCTTTACGCGCTGGTGGGAATGTGATGTCGTTCATCAAAACAGCGTCCAAATGACATTCGATGATTTGGCCCGGTTTTACAACATCAAGACCCGCGTGGCGAGCCATATTCTTTTCAGTAATGGTCATACCCATATTATTCTTCCTCCTGTTGTTCTAGCTCCATAGCTAGGAATACTGAGTTAACTGCATTAATATATGCGTTCACACTTGATTTAACGATATCGGTGCTAATACCACGACCATGGTACAAGCGACCGTTGTATTCTACCTTAAGGGTTGCTTCCCCAAGGGCATCTTTACCGGCTGTGATAGCACGGATTTGGTAATCTTTTAAGCTAATTGGCAAGCCAACCACACGTTCAACTGCTTTAAGGGATGCGTCTACTGGACCGTCACCTACGGCAGCATCTGCTTTCTCCCCTTCTGGGGTCATGAGGCGAACGTCAGCGTATGCGTAGCCTTTTTCACCTAATTTGTAGTATTGAGCCACGAGCTCGAATGCTTTTTTGTGATGTAAGTTATCTACTACAAGAGCGATAATGTCATCATCGTATACTTGTTTTTTACGGTCTGCCAATTCTTTGAATTTAGCGAAGAGGTCGTTGATTTTCTCTTCTGTGAAAGATTGGAAACCAAGTTTTGCCAAATGATCAGCAAAGGCATGACGGCCAGAGTGTTTACCCAATACGAGGTCTGTTTTTTCAGCCCCTACGGACTCAGGAGTCATGATTTCATATGTTTCAGGATTGCTCATCATACCATGTTGATGGATACCAGACTCATGAGCAAAAGCGTTAGAACCTACGATTGGTTTGTTTGGTGGAACTACGACACCTGTCAAACGACTTACTAGTTTAGAAACTTTCGTAAATTGTTTTGTATCAATGTTCACTTGAAGGTCGCCGAAGTAATCATGGCGTGTTTTAAGAGCCATTACAACTTCTTCAATCGCTACGTTACCAGCCCGTTCGCCTAGGCCATTAATTGTGCCTTCTACTTGGCGTGCACCTGCTTTAATAGCAGCTAACGTATTTGCATTAGCAAGACCTAAGTCATCATGACAGTGAACGGAGATAATTGCATTTTCAATGCCTGGTGTATGTTCTTTAATATAGCGGATTTTATCACCGAACTCATTAGGGTTCATGTAACCTACTGTATCTGGTACATTAATAATTGTTGCACCACCAGCAATGGCAACACCAAATACTTGGCATGCGAAATCTAAATCAGAGCGTGCCGCATCTTCACCAGAGAACTCGATTTCATCAACCTTACCTTTTGCATATGCCAATACGGATTTAACCTTATCCAATACCTCTTGGCGAGTCATTTTTAATTTATATTCCATATGAAGTTCAGAAATAGCAATGAATACATGCAAACGGCTACGTTCCGCATCTTTCAATGCATCAATCGCTTTTTGTACGTCCTTTTCATTAGCACGTGCCAACGCACAAATTGTTGCGCCTTTCACTTCGCGTGCAATCGTTTGTACTGCTTCAAAATCCCCAGGGGATGCTGCTGGGAAACCAGCCTCGATTACATCGATGCCGAGGCGTACTAGGCCTTTCGCAATTTCAATTTTTTCAGGAGTTTGTAAAGACACACCTGGTGTTTGTTCCCCATCACGAAGGGTTGTATCGAAGAAATATACGCGATTTTGATCCATAATCTTCACCTTTTCTATACTAATAAAACATAACGCTGTATTATATCTATCTATTGTGAAAGTTTAGTAAAATCGCCGATTTCAACGCTATTTCGGCTGAAGCCAACGTAGATACATCAAATCAGTAATTTTACTAGACTTTTACAATAAAAAAAGCCCCTCAGAACAACTGTCGTTGCTCAAAGGGGCGTTATATTCATAACACGGTACCACCCTAATTGGGACTCGTTGCGGGTATAACGGAACCACCGTCGATGACTACTGCTGCATTCGCCACCAAAGCTCACGGGAGAGTGTCAGCGTACAACCTCTATTGCCTCGCACCAACCGGCAACTCTCTGAAAGCAGGATCTGTAAACCTTTATACCCATTCATAGCTCGTATTTAAGATATAAAGGTATTATACGGTATTCTATAGAACTGTGTCAACAGGATGGACATGTGAGTTTTGTGAAAACACAGTTTTATCGTTACAATTTGACATCCCCCATGATCTCATGCATACTGTAAATAAGCAGTACCAATGATTGGAGGAATTATTATGAGTGGTTCAAGCAAATTCTTCTTTATTTTATCGGGTATTGTAAGCATTATCCTGGGGATATTCTTACTCTTAAATCCCGTTATTAATCTCATAGCTTTTGCCTGGCTTTTTTCTATTATCTTTTTCGTCAGTGCGGTCAGCTCTATTATAAATTATTTTACGTTATCGTCTGAATTACGTAGCGGCTGGTATCTTATCAGCGGCATTATCAATGCTCTATTCGGTATCTATTTAATATCCGGCGGATTTGCATTCCTACCATTAGTACTCCCAATCACAATCGGCATCTGGATGGTAATTGAAGCCATCTTTATTTTCATTAAATCAAGAAAGTCCGACAGCATGGTATCACTCATGGGACGTAATGCAAAATGGCTTGCACTAATTCTTTTACTATTAGGCCTATTACTCATATTCCAGCCGATTGCTTCCGGTGAGGTATTTATCTACTTTATCGCTTTCGGTTTCTTATTTGACGGAATTTATTCCATCGGTGAGGCTTTTAAAAAATAGAATATAACTAAATAATTACACTATAAGATCGACCATGTACTGCCAAATAGCTGTCATAAATTACGATGTCTATTTCGTATTTGTGGCAGCTATTTTATTTGTTTTGGCTAGCCGTCATGGTAAATGTATTCGCCTACTACATTTGCAAGTGGTTAGACGCTTTTCTAGCTCTTTTATTTAGCAACTAGCCCAACGCTCTAACATTAGCGTAATAATGGGGTTATAGGACAAAAATTAGTACAACCCTGTAGTAATTTAAAATCCCCTTGATCAGTACCAAGATACTCATCAAAGGGATTATATTAATTATGAAAAAGACAAATAGCCCTTCGTTATCCTAGGATCGCTATTAAATTCAAGTCACATCTTAGGCTTTAAATATAACACCATTATGCTCTAGTTGTTCCACTGTTTTTTTACCAATGCCCGGTAGCATCAATACTTCTTGTTTAGTAATTGTTTTAAAATCATCTACTGTGTATAGGCCGGCTTGTGAAAGTGTAATTTGTGCACCGAACCGTATATTGTCATATACCGGATTTCCACGCAAAGCCCCACCTTTAGCAACCTCTACGGGGCTCATATGAGCGGACTCGCGTTTTCCCATATAACTATCATTAGAGTACCGTTTTATAACAGTTCGACCGGTAACACGTTCATACGCATCATATAGAGTCTGCCATAATGGACTTTCAAAATCCACTAATTGAGTTGGTAAAAATGAGATAGCAGTATATAAGCTTATTAATTCTCGTGGGTCAGAATCTATGTTGCTCACTTGGTCTACCATATACATAATAGCCTCTAAATGATCTTCTACAAAATCGTTCCAGCGCGTTGCATCTTGTAATAACCAATCAATATCTTCATATTCATCAACAAGATCTGCTAATACATCATGGGCTATCTTGCTTTCACCACACTGCAAAGCCAATAGAATATACAGCATATGCATAGGCAACATGATATCCGGAGCCTGATTAAATGCATTTTGTATATCATCGCAACATGCAAGATATCGCTGATATACCTTGCGGCCGCGATCCCAGTTGGCAGCTCCACAACAAGCAACCATCATATACACAAGAAATCCCGAATGATCTTGCTTGTCTCCGTGAAAAACTGGCGTAAAGCAGGCAATCGCATCATTATACATATTATATTCTAAATATATCATCCCCATGTCGATGAGGCAACGCATATAAGGACGCGTCTCTATTATATTCCAATCTATTTTCTTTGGTTTTTTCAACGATTCTACTAGCTGTTTCAACTGATAAATTTGAAAGCTTGGATGTAACTCAAGGGCTATGAGTTCTCGTTTAGCATCTACTTCATCAGGACATAATGCAAGGATTTCATTGTATAACTTCCTTGATTTCTCATTCGTATCAGCCTCTTCTGCAGCCTCATATAAATCACGTAATTTCATTTCTATCGTATTATTAAAATCACCACGATTATATTGAGTCATAAATGCTTCTAACAAATCCTCAATAGATTTGAAATCAGATTCATGTTCGGATACAAATTGTTTCTGTAAACGTAATAATAACTCACTATAAAAGTTAAACATAGAGTATCTCCTTATACATATGAACGTAAAAATACTACTCATATGTAATATAGCACGAGGGAATATATTAATTCTAGAGGTAATACCTCGACCTATTAATATCTCATCTGAAAATGGGTTGGCAACTAGACGATAAAAGGGTTATAGGACAAAACGTGTTGGTACTTTAATCCCAATCATTGAAAGATAATTTGTCATAGTTATGCAAATCACCCCAAGAAATGGCATCCCCCCAAGTTGGAATTATGCCTTGAAGTTGGGCTCTTTCATTCATAGAACTATATATTTTAGAAATACTTGCATCAGTTGGCATTACCTTAAGTATTTCTTTTGCAGAAAGCGGTCTTGGTGAGTGTAAATAACACCACCAAAAGACCGCTTTTATACGTTTTTCTACAGACATTCCTCGATGGTAACGCAATAAACGTCTGAGTTGTGCGTTTACTCCGCCTTCAATAGGGTTATTAGTCCTCGGACATTCTTTATCCAACACCAATGTTTCATCTAAATATCGAAACATTGTCTCTGTATTAATTAATACCACTAGAGAGTTATAGGCTTTTAGTAATCGTTCATGCGTAGCTCTTAAATTATCATTACTATCACGTGTCATTTCACTTAGAAACTCTTTAAAAGTCACCCTCCAATTAAATAATCGTTGAATCCATATTTTTGCATCTTCCTGTGTTTTTACGTTATATAAATCGCTTGCTAAATCTTTTAACATAATGCCTGCTAATGTCTTAGGCCGCCTAGTAGTGTAACGATGTACTTGCCATACGGCATGAACAATACAACGTTGAAGCTTGGCGGTACGCCAAACTTTTTTTAATGCTTTTCTAAGACCAGGTCCACCATCAGAAACGACCACAATGGGGGTCGCTATTCGCTGCATAAGAGCTTGCCATGAGCGAGACTGTTCTGACCTACATAAATACCACCCTAATACATATTCACCATCATAACAGATCAAAATACAAGCTTTTTTAGCTAAGTAAATACCATCAACGAATACCACATCTCTCGAGGTTTCAATTTTGGGCGGCATAGGCCATATTTGCCAGAAATCAGCTATCTGTCTACGAAATGTACGGCCCTGCCCAGGCATGTCCTGTTGTGTTTCTTTACTAAATAACCAATTTAGAAATCGATGAAAACATTTAGTAGTATTATCAATAGTTTGTGTAAAGGTGATGTTACACTGCTTACAATGCCATCGTTGTGATCCAGCTTTAGTTTTCCCATATTTTTGACAAGAAAATCCACAATTTATACATCTTACCAGCATGATTATTCCCTCCACTTAGAACACGATTTTCTAAGAAGATATAACCTTATTGAAGCCAGTAAAATCAAGGATTTTGGGACTTTTTACCAACACATTTTGTCCACCCTCTAAGTTTATCAAAAGAACTTAAAATAGCGATGGAGCCAGTAATTTACTGGCTCCATCGCCTATAAAACCAACACGTTTTGTCCTATAACCCCATTCTCGTTAGTAACTAGCACAATAAAAATAGCAGGGCTGCCACCCTGCTATTTTTTCGTTCATATGAGACTATGTCACATATTGACATCCCTTGTCATATATAGAATAACACTTCACTATAGTGTAGTCAATAAATCCTCTACGCAATCACTCTTAAAAGCTTATCCACTCTAAATTCTCAAAATTATTTAAAATTCGTTTATCCATTTTTACCACTTGATTGGAAAACTCTATTCGATTATTAACAAATGAAATATCTGTATACCATTCCTTTAAACTAGCATACACTTCATTCTCTAAATCAATAATAATGGTTTCAATGGGATCCCAGGTTTTGCATCTTACAGACTCGACCATAACCATACTATTACCTATGAAAGTAACGTCCCTACCATAAATCCAAAACGGTAATACTTTCCCCTTTATAGAAATAGAATATATAGCATCTCCATGAGGTGGTTCCGTTTCATATTGTGCTTTTATATTGTACTTTTCCATTATCTCATTGCTAGCATTTTCTATATATGGCAACGTTGAAATCTTGTAATTATCTGCGTTCATAAAAGCTCCATTATTTTTAATATCAACCACAACAAAGAGGACTGTATATCGCTATTTGTGTAAAAAGTATTTTGCTATACTTATTACGAAGAGAGTCCGTTGACGTGAGTTAGGTTCATCTCCGCGAGGAGGTGATACTATGACAAATCATGAAGTTACCTATGTAATTATCATAGTTCTGTTATCAGTAGTCACTATCATTGCACTAGTTAAGTAGTACAACGATAAACGCCTAACGTATAGAGGAGTGCAGTCCTCTAACACGTTAGGCGTCATCATAATTTTGTTCAGTTTTAGATGAGCCTAACGCCCTAATCACGTTAATGGGCTCTCTTTATATGTATATTATAAGCTAATCAAGCTTAAAAAGATAGTACAGTAATAAACTCAATTAGTACCTACACTGTTAATCATTTCTCTAGCCCGCTCAATAGAAATAGGCTCATTAAATAAGAACACATGGCTCTGCCCCGCTTGTTCCCAAGATGCTAAGTAAACAGCGTCATCTACCATTCGATAGGTTACCGTCATACCATTCACAATATCCGTCTTCTGAGGCACATAATCCTTATAATCGCCTGCAATATTACCAGATAGAGTCGATACGCGATACTTAATATACTTTGGCATATCATCTACACGGTCAAAATATGTTCCTTTTAAAAGCTCATGATAGGCATACACCACTTGTAGTACATCGTGATCCACAATGGATACATGTACGGAACGTAATCCCTCTAAACCACTTGGCAACTGCGGTTTAAAGTTCAAATGTTGCTTAGCCTCATATAGGTTATCAAACACCTCTAGAGATTGACCTTTACGAGTGCTTCTATAATCCTCATCAGTCATAGTACAACTTCCAAGTCTATCTGGACAAGGAAACTCATTTCGATCACCATAAGGCTGATCATAAATCGAATTACCATTGAGTCTAAAACGAGTCGAATCATCTGCGGACACAACATTAATGGAACCTATAAAAGCTAACGTAGCTAACGCACATACAACCTTTTTCATGATACACTCCCCTATAAACAAACAACATGTATTAAGTAAATTATATCATTAAAAGGAGGCCATATAGTTAATACTATTAGCTAGTAAATACAGTAATCGATTTAACTTTTTTTCCATCATGATAGAAGTATATTCCCTCAATCCAGTCTGATCCAGCTTTTTGATATCCATAAAAATAATAGTCATTCATAATAAAATCTGGTTGTCCATATGTAGCCACTACTTGTTTTAATGTATCACCAACAGCAATCCCTCTTACAGTAGTAGCATCACGGTTAGAAATAGAGATTCTAGCAACATGAGCATCATTATATCTTATATCTTGATAGAATTTTATTCCCCCATATTGCAAATATTGTGTTGTTTCATACTGCGGGCTACCAAGACTTGCCTTTACATCATCAAATGTGGCTCCAATAGGTACACCTGCCACTTTAAGTTCTGATGTATCCATTAAATGGCCTACATCATGTAACTTTCGATTTACAGATGGTGGCGCAGTTGTACTCTCTGTATCAAGAGAATTTTCAATTTCTTCCATGTTTTAGAAAGCCAACTTGCCTCTACTGGTACTGGAGCAGTTACACCAGCAATAACCATACCTAACATTACCGAACAGATTACTTTTTTCATTCAACTCTCCTCCAAATCCCTAATCAAGCTTTTCTCTTACTATAGGACTAATACAACAAACTAAAAGCGTAGAAAAGCTTACTAAACAAACAACACAACATCAATAATTTACAATATCATAACATACACTCATAAATAGTCTTTATAATTTTAATACTATATATAAAAAATTCTTCATATTAAGTCATTAAATACAAAAAAATTTTCACAGTAATCATCACAAATCTATCACATTTAATAGTATCTATCACAAATCATTCTACTATTCAAAATTATTGTAGGTGCTATAATGAACTCAACAAAAGGAACAGATGCTCATACGATACTAAATGCACTATTCCAAAACTATAGTTAGTAGTTATATAAAGGAGACTATCATGACACATACACAATTAACAGAACTTGTACGAGCTTTATTAGATGCTCCAACAAGCAATGAAACAGTAAAGGAATTCGCTCAATCTTGGATTAATGCAGAAGGTACACCTAAACAAGAAGAACTTACAAAACAACTCGTATCCGTAGCAGAACAAAACATTGCACTTATCGACGAAACAATCGGCTTTGCAGGCTCTGAACTAGCTACACAAATCCTTGGCGCAGAAGGCGCAGCTAACCTATTACAACACGCTAAAGAAATCAAAGCAGAAGGCGCAGAATTCTGCGACTGCCCTGGCTGTGTAGCTGCTAAAAATATTATTGATTTGAAAGCGGAAATTGCATAAGAATATATAGAAAATGGCTCCCTTATAAGGAGCCATTTTTTATATATCGCTTGCTAAAAGTTTTACGTTGTTTCTTGATATCAATATAAAAACTTATATAGAACCAATAGATGCAAAGCCCATAAACAACATATAGTAAATTAATTATATCACCTAAAAAGCTAATATTCTTATATTCATAAGTATTTTTCGTCCAGGAAAAGATAAGCATCATGCATGCAATTCGCAGTAAAATGATTGCGAATATAAAGCATTTGCATTACAATATAAGTAATAGGAGGTGATACTATGGCTAAAACGGCCTCTATCAGTTTGCGTATCGAGCCAGCTGTAAAAGCACAATTAGAAGCACTATATGCTAGCTTTGGCATTTCCGTAACTGATGCGATTAATATTTTTCTCCACACATCACTAATGGAAGGCGGATTCCCATTTCAACCTAAACAACCTCGTTATAATGCAGAAACAGAAGCTGCTATTCAAGAAACGAAAGATATATTAGCAGGAAAAATAAAAGCAAAATCATATGCTAATGTAAAAGAAATGATTGAGGATTTATAGAATTACATATCGAGCCAGATTGGCTTCTAATTTATGCAATTAAAGATGACATATTAGTATTATCTTTAACTCGCACGGGTAGCCACTCAGATTTATTCTAACTAAGCTTAAGAGGAATGTGAAAGCATTCCTCTTTTCTATTCCCCAAAAAATTTATACCAGTTATCATCATAAATCTATCACATTTGATAGTATCTATCGCAAATAATTCTACTATTTAAAATTATTGTAGTGCTATAATGAACTTATAAAAATGAACAGGTGCTCATATGATAGTAAGTGCATCTTTTCAAACTTATATTTACTAGTTATATTAAGGAGATTATCATGACACATACACAATTATCACAACTCGTACAAGCTTTATTAGATGCGCCAAAAAGCAATCCAACTGTAAAAGAATTCGCTCAATCTTGGTTCGATGCAGAGGGCACAGAAAAACAAGCAGAGCTTACAAAACAGCTCGTATCCGTAGCAGAACAAAACATTGCACTTATCGACGAAGTAATCGACTATGCACGCTCTGAACGTACTATACAAAGCCTTGGCGAAGAAGGCGCAGCTAAACTATTACAACACGCTAAAGACCTCAAAGCTCAAGGCGCAGAATTCTGTGACTGCCAGGCCTGCGTAGCCGCAAAAAATATTATCGATTTGAAAGCAGAAATTGTATAATACTATAAACAGAATATTACCTATTGAGTGGTTATCTACACATTGTAGATAACCACTTTTTTATACCTTGAATTGCAATAAGTAATGCGACAAAATTAAATCAATTTTTTAATCTCATGTTTAAACATGTCAAATGGTGTTTTAAACCCAAGGCATTTTCTAGGTCGATTATTAATCAGCACTAGTGCTTCTGTTAGTTTATCTAGTGTTACTTTAGCTAAATCGGTTTTCTTAGGAAAAAACTCTCGAAGTAAACCATTACTATTTTCATTAGAGCCACGTTGCCATGCTGCATAAGCATCAGCAAAATACATTGGTATCCCAAACTCGGTTTCAACCTGTTCAAAGCACGCAAATTCTTTACCACGGTCCACGGTAAAGGTTTTAAGTAATTTACTTGTTAATGTGTTGTATAGGGAACTAATAGCTAAAAACATAGAATCCTTAGATCGGTCATCCATCTTTATTGCTATATAGAATCGAGTTTTACGTTCAACAAATGTAGCTAAACACCCTTTACTTTGACCTCTGGAAGACACCATTGTATCTAGTTCCCAATGACCAAAAGTCTCCCAGTTTTCAACTTCTTGAGGTCGGTCCTTAATGGTCTTTTTCACATTGAAGCGTCCACGCTTTTCTTGAGTACCAGGCTTTTTGCCTTTCCGGCGAAGTACTTTCTCTATTACAGCAAGAAAACCACGATGAATCCAAGAATATATTGTTTTAAAGCTTAGAACTCCAACTAATTCAGAACCAATTATTTCTTCTGGAGACCAAGTTTGTTGTAACCTGGATTCAATTAAAGCCGCTAATTGAGGGGTTAACTTTGTTGGTCTACCTTTATTAGTAGACTTACTAATTGCTAACTGTTGAGCTTTAATCGCAGAATATTTACCTTCAACGCGATTTAACTCTCTTGCTACAGTAGAATGGTGGACACCGATTAAGCTAGCAATTCTACGAACAGAGTATCCTTCTTTTCGTAAAACTTCTATTTGACTTCGTTTTTCTATGGTAAGATGTATATAGCTCATATTAGAGACCTCCGTGTCATGTATTTGTGGTTATTTACATTTTACACGAGATCTCCAATATGAGTCTTTTTATTTGTCGCAATATATTTTACAATTCATCATATCTATAATAAATTGAGGACTTAGAAAGAGATTTTTATTTCTTTATGTTATACGGGAGGTAATAACATGAATCGATTATTTAGAATCTCAATGTATTTAGTTTTATTATGTGGTGTGTTCTGGTTGGGTGCTTTTAATTCTCATGCTACAGATGTTTGGGTTGCACGAAACAGCGATGGTATAGATATTTATGTTATGGATGATACTATCAAATATGGCACTAATAAAGGGAGTAAGTGGTTTTCTGTGTCAACTAAAAAGGTTAGAGACGGGCGTTTATTAGGGGTTACAAATGTTCGATATTCAAAATATAAAAGCGATATGTGGCGATATTATATAAAAACTCAACAAGCTGGTAGATATGCGGTACTTACCCCAACAAGTCCAGTATTTGAATATGTTATGAAAGAGCTTCGTTGGTATTACGAAGCGCGTTCAGTATATACATCTACTTACTATTATTAATGCTTGTTGTAGTATGAGTTTAAACGAAAGAGATATGTATTTTGCGTATCTCTTTTTTGTTGGAATAATAGAGCATATAGGAATTTTACATATTGATATAGAATTTATTGGTGTAACTTACAGTATTATTGAGTGCTATAAATACAAATTTAGCTAATATCATACCAATATATGATATATATTGTTTATGTAGCTTAGAGATAATTGCTGCTATAATAAGTATAAATGAATTGCTTATAAAGAATTAGGACTATAGTGGAGAGTGTATATGAGCTTTTACAATTGGATTCAAGAAAAACTATTTGATGATTAC
>OIWS01002450.1_pt1 | contig 15161 bp, 5 predicted proteins | sample 1587611 | NCBI WGS metagenome assembly OIWS01 (sample SAMEA3888919, study PRJEB22519) | human gut metagenome | biome: human gut; feature: human-associated habitat; material: faeces | place: Denmark | collected 2010 | reverse complement strand
GGTTTTCAAGCCATTCGCCCGGAGCTGTGCGCGAGAGGCTGCGGCCAAAAACAGCGATGCTGTTTGCCCGAAAGGGCGCCATTGTGGGAGACCATGAGAAGGTAGGCCGCGGACGCGGAAATGCAACATTTCCAGATCGCAAGTCAGAATACTCGCCGTCTTCACGCTGAAATGAGAATTTTTCGGCAAGGATGCAGGAGAAACAGAAAACGATCAGGCAGAGCACCCAAAGGCTCCCCTTACACAGGGGAGGCTATCCGCTGCGGCGGGGATTTCTCCCCCAGTCGCCTTCGGCGACAGCCCCCTCTTGGTAGAGGGGGCCTTTGGACGATCGCATGTTTCTCCATTGTAGCGATAGCACGATGAACCTATCGTACAAGACGGGCGCTGGCTGTTCCAAGGGGAACAGGACAGCGCATTTTGTTTTCTATGGGAAAAGTATGTCTGTACGAAAGGAGCATCGCGCATGGCCAAACGAAAGATTCCGCTCCAAGGCAAGGGCCGCCGCTTCCGCGCGGACCTCTGGCTGGACGAGAAGATCACGGGCAGGACGCTCGACGCACTGCGGCGGCAGGGCGTCCGCTTCCCGGAAACCGTGAATCCGCGCAAAACGGCAGAATTCAAGTCCGAATACCAGCGGCAGCTCAATCAGTTCCGCCGCGAACGCGCCGCAAAAAAGGCCGCAAAAGCATCCCCCATCGAGCCTCCAAAGGCCGATTAAACCCGGCTCCGTCTTGGGAACGCGGAGCCGGGCCATCCCCCATCCCCGCCGCTCCGGCGTTCACATAGAGATTTTACGGAGAGAAAGGACAAAAGAATGAAAAAGAGAATTTTATCTCTGCTCCTCGCGCTGGTCATGCTCGTGGGCTTGCTGCCCACAGTCGCGCTGGCCGTGGAGCCGGACGACAGCGAAGCGTTGCCCACGCAGGGCAATCTCACGGACACGGTCACATGGGATTGGGATGCGGCAACAAGGACCCTGACCCTCAGCGGCACAGGCAAGACTGGCAGCTATAGCTTTGCCGTAGATAAATGCGTGCCGTATGCGGACAACAGCAAATATCCGATCGAACACTTTGTCGTTGGAGAGGGCATCACCGAACTTGGCGAGTATGTAGTGTATAACTACGCGCTCGATGAAGGCGGGAAGCGTATCCCCAACACGACGGTGACCTCGGTCCAGCTTCCAAGTTCCCTGACTTCTGTTAAGTCAAAGACATTTGCATATCTTGGCAGCCTGACGAGCATTACTATGCCCGCTGGATTGAGGACCTTCCCTACGGGAAGCGCCATTTTTACAAGCTGCCCCAATCTGGAAGAGATCATTCTGGAAGGACGCGTAACGGATATTGGCTCGCTTTTCTTTTATCTTCCCGCGTTAAAAGAGGCGACCATCCCGGAGACAATCACGCAGATCCCCAAAAGCGCGTTTTCCAGCTGCAAATCGCTTCAGGAAGTGGTCATCCCCGCGTGGATCAAGGAGATTGGCAATAGTGCGTTCTCCAGCTGCACCAGCCTGAAAAAAGTTACAATTCTGGCGCCGATCACCACGCTCCCCGCCAGTGTGTTCTCAAACTGCGGGCTGGAGAGCTTTACCATCCCGGAAACCGTGCAGAAAATTGACTCCTCTGCCTTCAACAAATGTATCGGCATCCAGCATATCGACATTCCTGCTTCTGTAATAGAAATTGGAAGTAATGCGTTTTCAAATTGGACGGCTGAGCAGACGATCCAGTTTCCGGTCACAGAGGCCGTCGCAAAGCGGACGATCAAGTTCGGAACGGACTGGAGCGGTAACGCTGTAGTTCAGTATATGGAGCTGAATTCGGAGTTCTGCGATGGGATCGAGATCGTCCTGACGGATGGCGATCAGTCTTATCAGGGCACGTTCGACCGTGCCGAGCAGACGCTCAGCTTCACGGCGGAAGTGGACATGATGAAGGACATCACGTTTACAGATCCGCAGGTCGTCATCACGAAGAACGGTCAGCCCTGGACAGACGGCACGGCGGCCTTCGATGGCCCTGTGACCTTTACGACGACCGGCAATGGCGTTTATACGACGGATACAAAGCTGGTCCTGAGCCCGGTATCCGGTGTCGCCGGCGATCCGCTCCCGCTCACCATGAGCGTTACCGTCACGGAACGGCCCTATACGTTTAAGGGTACTGGTACCGAAGAGGATCCCTATATCGTCGACAGCGCCTTGGCTCTTTATCAGATGGCCAAGAGCGACATGGTGCGAAACTCCACCGGGAAATTCTACAAGCAGACCGCAGACATCGACATGACCGGCGTCAACTGGACGCCCATTGGCGAGGCAAAGTTAGAGTACGGAAATGTCAAAATTAACGCAAGTCAGACGTTCAAGGGAACGTATGACGGCAACGGCTTCAAGATCAGTCATCTGGTCGTCCGGGCGGAAGATAAGTTCGGCGTTGGCCTGTTCGGTACCGTGTCAAATGGTACTATCAAAAACGTTACGCTCGATAGCACCTGCTCGTTCCGCGTTGGCAGCTATTCCGGCGCGATCGTCGGCATGACGGAAAAGGCCACCATTTTGAACTGCCGCAGCGAAGCAAACATTTATGCCGCGGTCAACAGTGATGGCCAGACCGGCGCGCGCGCAAGCACCGGCGGTATTGTGGGTGTGGCCAGTGGGACAACGATCCAGAGCTGCGAGAACTATGGCAATGTGTCCGGCAACACGGATGCCGGGGGCTGGGGCTTTACCGGCGCACAGTTCGTTGGCGGCATTGTTGCCAATGCGACCTGTGCGGAAATTCTGGATTGCCACAACTACGGCGACGTGCGCGGCGGTATCAGTGTCGGCGGCATTGCCGGCACGGTAACTGGTACTACGATGGGAAAGGCGCTCGTCATTGGCTGCTCCAATCAGGGGAAGATCAGTTCATCGTATTCGGCCTCGGCGGATAAATTCTCCACCGCCTGCGGTGCGACTGGCGGTATTGCTGGCTCCAGTGGAAGCGATTGCACCATCGAGGGCTGCTACAATACTGGCGAGATCACATCGGATTGGCCCGGCGTGGGTGGCCTGGTCGGCGTTCCCAGTCTGACGACGATCGCAAACTGCTATGCCGTTGGTCCTGTTTCCTGCCTGAATACCAGCGAATGGTCCTCCTGTGCAGGTACGATTTTCGGCTACATCCCGGCCCTCAACGGCACAGTGACGTTTGATGCTCTGTACTACAGCAAGCAGGGCGTGACCGAGCCCTTCGGCATCAACGACTATTCCGGCACGCTTCAGGAGCCCATCCTGAGAACGACGGACGCCATGAAGAGCGGATCGTTCCTGAACGCGCTGCAGAATTACACCACGATCGAACTGATCTCCACCGTCTGGGCCGAGGATACCGAGCATACCAACAATGGTTTCCCGGTCATTGTGGGCGTCCGGGAAAAGCAGGACTATCACAAGCAGATCACCGAGTTTAAGGTCGGCAACCAGAAAATGACCATCGACGAGGCCGCCGGGACTATTACCGGTCAGCTCACGAACGATGTGAATCTGACGGCTGTGACCCCCACGCTGACGATCAGCGCGAACGCCACGGTCTCCCCGGCCAGCGGCGAAGCGGTGGACTTCTCCAAGGGACCGGTGACCTATATGGTGACTGCACAGGACGGCACGACCAAGGTCTACACCGTTACCCTGACGCAGGCGCAAAGCGCATCCGGCCTGATGTCTCTGCAGATCGAAGGGGACTATCCGGCTGGATCCTCCTCTGGCACACGGGTGCTGCTTTCTGCGGATCAGTTCAAGCAGGATCAGTTGAAATATGATCTGGGCGAAGTCTGGGACGGCTTAAAGATGAAAACATTGAAAGCTGTCGCAGTGGCTGCATCCAGTACAAGCAAGGTCACCGCAAAGGTGAATGAAAAAACTGTGCGTCTTCCGAGCACCGGCTCAATGATGCAGGCACGAAATCATTATAAACCCGGTGAAAACACCCTGACGCTGACCGTGACCCCTGCTGAGGGAGATGCGGTAAACTACGAATTCGACTTCATCATCAAACCGGCCATCCATAAGCTGACCCTGAACGCAAGCGGTTTGTCTGTAACACCGGCGATCCCGTCTAACTGCCAGGACATTACAGACTACACGCTGACACTTGCGCCGACTACGAAGCAGATCGCGATCACGTTCCAAACCTACTTCGACAACAGTACGGTCTCTGTTTCCTCCGCCGGGACCTTTACCAGCAAAAAGAGCAGCAGCCCGAACTATGCCTATGACTACACCGGCAGTGTCGATGTAGATCAGACGATGGACAAGTTTACGCTTACCGTTGCCGGTACCGGCGAAAACGAGCCCAGCACCACCTACACCTTCCACCTTGTCTGGCAGACCGGTTATACCGCGAAGGTCGAGACCAATGTGGACGCGGCCAACATCCGCCTCTTCGACCCGGACGGCACGCAGCAGGTTCCCGGCGAGGGTGGTATCTACACCCTGACCAACGGCAAGACCTACAGTTATGTGATCGCGGCGAAGGGCTACAAGGCCCAGACCGGCACGATCGCGGGCCCGTCCGACCTGACCGACGGCAAGCTTACCCTGACGCTCGAGGCGGTTGCCCCCAACACGCTCAAGAAGTTCGATGCCCTCTGGCCCAGCTTCCGCGGCAACGACGACAACATGGGCATCACCGCCGCCAAAACCCGCACCAGCGACGAAGCGACCGGTCTCCTCTGGTCCACTTCCGCAGGCAGCGGCTATAATACCGGCGCGGTCGGCTCTCCCATCATCGTGGATGGCTACCTCTACGCTTATTCCGGCACAAACATCCTGAAGATCGACAAGGCGACAGGCGAGATCGTCAAAAAGGGCGACATGGTCGCCACATCCGATTTCGCGATCATCCCGCCGACCTATGCCGAGGGCATGATCTTCGTCGGCCTGTCCAAGGGCCGCGTGCAGGCGTTCAACGCCGAGACGCTCGAATCCCTTTGGGTCTATACCGACCCGCGCGGCGGCCAGTCCAACTCGCCTATCACCTACAGCGAAGGCTGCGTCTACACCGGCTTCTGGAACGGCGAGAACAAAACGGCCAACTTCGTCTGCCTGACCATCGACGACGAAGACCCGACAGCCGCGACCGAGGCCAAACAGGCGCTCTGGATCTACACGCAGCTTGGCGGCTTCTACTGGGCCGGCGCCTATGCACACGGCGACTATGTGCTCGTCGGTACTGACGACGGCCAGAGCGGCTATACCAGCGCGACCGCGAACCTGCTCGTCTTCGACAAGACCACCGGTGAGGTTGTAGACTCCAAAACTGGCTACGTCGGCGACATCCGCTCGAACGTTGCCTACGACGCCACGACCGACCGCGTCTACTTCACCTCCAAGGGCGGCTGGTTCTACAGCGAGCAGATCGACTGGTCGACCGGCAAGATCAAGACCGCCGCCTCCAAATCCATCGATCTTGGCGGCATGAGCACCTCGACCCCAGTCGTCTACAACGGCCGTGCCTACGTCGGCGTCTCCGGCTCGGGGCAGTTCACTGTCGGCTCCGGCCACCACATTGCGGTGCTTGACCTGACAAGCTGGACGGTTGCTTACACGGCAAATACCAAGGGCTATCCGCAGACCAGCGGCCTGCTGAGCACGGCCTATGAGGCGGAAACCGGCTATGTCTATGTCTACTTCATGGACAACTATACGCCCGGTGCGCTGCGTGTCATCAAAGACCAAAAGGGCCAGAACGGACTGCTGGACGGCGTGACTGAAGATCAGGTCGACGCAAACGGCAAGGTCACAACCGTGGAAAACTGCGCACCCATCGTCTTTGAGCCGAAGGGCGAGCTTGCCCAGTATTGCATTTGCAGCCCGATCGCCGACGAAAACGGCGTCATCTACTTCAAGAACGACACCGGCAACATGATGGCAGTCGGCCACACGACCGGCTTCCAGGGCTATACGGTCACCTTCGACGCGAACGGCGGCACCATCGCCACCACCAACCAATATGTGGCCAACAAGCTGAGCAATAAGCTCGAGAAGATGCCCACAGCCCGCCGCGACGGCTATACACTGCTCGGCTGGTTCACGGAACAGGACGGCGGCGAGCGGGTCACGCTGGACACTGTCTACACCAAGGACACCACAGTCTATGCGCACTGGGAAAAGGCTGCCGATCCTGAGCGGAAGGATTCCGTCACGGTCTATTTCTCCATCTCGAACGACGGCGAATACCTGCAGTCCTCTATCACTGGCCAGACGCTGGCGCAGCTTCCCGTGACGCTGAAGTACTTCGATCTCAAGGCGTATGGTCTGGAAGAGTTCTATCGGACCGGATCGGACGGTAAGGCAATCATCCACCCGACGCTGCTGCACCTGTTCATCAAGATGCTGGAGGATCAGTATCTGGACGATACACTCAAACCCGGTGAGAGCGTCAATACGAAGCTGCAGTATGGCAATAACGAATCGGATGAGCCCTATAAGGCGCTGAAGATCACAGGCTCTGCCACGTCGATGTACATGACGAACTTCTGGGGCCATGACGAAAACCTGCTCTACTACGTCAACCATCAGTATCCGCTGATGTACGAGGGCTGGGGATCCACGGCGGATTGGATCCTGCTGGAGGATGGCGACGCCATCGAGGTTGCCATGTTCACAGACTGGGATTTCATCCACAATGAGGAGGCTGGTTTCCCGTATTTCCGGCAGGGCGATGCCATTCTGGATGATTTGACGCTGGCGGTCGGTGAGCAGCAGACAATGACCGTTGCCCGCGCCACGGCAGATGCCAGCGGCGAGCGCGGCGAAAAGCTGAATCCCAACACGAAGATCTATTACACGACCGACCCGAACCTTGTGAGCGGTGACGTCACCACATGGACGGAGCTCGGCACGACCGATGCATCCGGCAATATCGCCGTTTCCTTTGACGCAGCTGGCACCTATTACATTGCCGTTCCGGGCAGCAGCGTGCGTGCGCCCGGCATCTGCAAGGTAACGGTCGTTGCCGACGCAGCAGTCGCAGCCGCAGCGTCCAAGATCAACGCCATCGGCAGTGTCAATGAGACAAGCGGCGACAAGATCAAAGCCGCCCGCGAAGCGTTTGATGCCCTGACTTCGGAGCAGCAGGCACAGATCCCGGAGGCTACCCGGAACAAGCTGACCGAGGCGGAAAAAGCCTATCAGGCCATTCTGAACCAGAAGGCAGCAAATGAGGCAATCCAAAAGATCAATGCCATTGGCCCGGTCACGAAGGACAGCGGCGCGGCAATCAAGGCAGCCAGAGATGCCTACAACGCGCTGAACGACGCGGCGAAGGAACTCGTCCCCGCTGAAATGCTGAAAAAGCTGACCGACGCCGAAGCCAAGTATGCGGATCTGACGAAGCCCGTCACCCCCGTCACGCCTGTGACACCGTCGAACCCGGCCAAGCCGTCGCAGAACCCGAACGCGGGCGAAACGCTTCCGTTCACGGATGTCAACGCGAACAGCTGGTATTATTCCGGCGTCAAGTTCGCCTACGAAAAGGGCCTCATGAATGGTACTGGTAATGGGACGTTCTCTCCGAACGCGGACACCACCCGCGGCATGATCGTCACGATGCTCGCCCGTCTCGAGGGCCAGAACACCGCTGGAACTCCGTGGTATGCCGCGGGCCAGAAGTGGGCCATGGACAATGGCATTTCGGACGGCACCAATATGACCGGCGCGATCACCCGCGAGCAGCTGGCCGCTATCCTCTTCCGTTACGCGAAGCAGAAGGGCTACGACGTCAGCAAGTCCGTGGAACTGAACGGCTTCGCGGATGCGAACACGGTCAGCGGTTATGCCACCGACGCCATGCGCTGGGCTGTTGCAAATGGCCTCATTCAGGGCAGTGCGAATAAACTCAGCCCGAAGGACACTGCGAGCCGCGCACAGGTCGCAACCATCCTCATGCGCTTCATGGAACTGTACGCAAAGTAAGATGCAAAAACGATATTTGAAACTGAATATCGCGTAACCACCCCAAAGCTGGGCGGTTCCCCGCGTGAAAACGCGGGGAACCGTGCGGCTTATTCGTGCGTTTAAGGGAGTCCTTAAAAGTACGAATAAACCGCACAATTTTCCCGTTTTCGAGAGGAATTATCCAATATGAATCAGTTTTTTGAAAAATATCCGTGGCTGAAATCTGTCGGCTGCGGCGTGCTTGTTGTCGCTTTGGTGCTCAGCATCTGCCTGCCGCTCATGGGCATGCGGTCAGCCGAGCCGGACAATCCCATTTTGCAAGCAGAACCGCAAGAAATCACCGTTCTGCAGGCAGGCAAGGCCCCCGGCGGCGTGGGAAGCGGCGACGGTGCGGAAACCTCCGGCTCCGGCGCAAACGGCGACACCGAGAGTGACCTCACCGGCGATGTGGAGCAGCCCAACCCCGAAGAAACCGACACCGAATCCGGACAGGACACCGAACCGGAAACTATCCCACAAGATCAGCCCACGCAGCCCGACTATTCCGAAGCCGACATCGGCACAAACACCGACTCCAATCAGGGCGACGAGGGCGAAGAAGCGGGCAACACCGGGGAAATGGATGAGGACTTGCCCCTCGCACCGCTTGACCTCGGTGCGGCCCTGACATGGTACAAATACGGCTCGGAGCCGACGTCCATCGTCTGTGCTCCCGGTCAGTCTGTCGGCAAGCGCGTCCTTCTGGCCCAGCTCGACAATGGATCCCTTCCCTACAGCCTCGACCTCACCGGACTCGACGCGCCGGACGCCGTCATCACCGGGGCCTTCTTCGCCTCCGGCAACGCCGTTCCAGCCCAGATCGACACGCGCGGCGCGGTCCCCATGTCCCTCCCGGACGGCGCGGAATACCAGAACTACGTCTTCATCGTACAGGCCCACGCGACGCAGAAAAACCAGAAGGGTGAAACGGTCAAAACGGATGTCCAGTTCACCTTCATTCTGCGCCTTGAAGCCGGCATTGACTTGGATTTGCAGCTCAACTGGCAGACGTTGACCGTCCCGGCCCAAGCAACGTGCGCCGCCAACGGCTCCATCTCCCGCACCATCAAGGGCGATACGATCCAAGACGGCCTTTTCCAGTACGATTTCAGCTTCCTCGGCGAAAGCGCCCGCGAGGCCGAGTTCGTCAGCGCGGACTATCGCGCGACGGACGGCGAGACTGGCGTTTTAACGCAGTCCGGCACGCTCCAAATGGCCCCAGCGGACGGGCAGGACAGCGAGACTTACTATGTGAATGTTGTTGCCCGCGTCTCCGGCCAGACGATCCGCTACACCTTCGTCCTCACCTACGAAGACGGTTTGGATTTGCAGCTTCAATTCACTTGGTACGAAAAATCGGTCACGGCCCAAACCGTCCTCTGCGATGCAGACAAGCGCATAAACCTGACCATCAAGCATAACCAACTCAGCAATGGTGAGTTGCTCTATAAGTTCGGCCTGAAAGGCAAAAGCGCAAATGACGCGCAAATTCTCTCCGCAACGATCGACGGCACGGCCCTGAACACCGACAAGGGCAGCTATCAGCTTCAAAGTGCCGAGGGCGGCGCAACCTATACCATCCTCGTCACGGCAAAGGTCAAGGATAAGAATGTGACCTTTACGGTCACGCTCCGTTACCAGAGCGACGTGTCTCTGCAAATGTCCTACACGATCACAGAGGATGGTGCGGCGAAACCGTGCGTTCTGACGTGTGAAAACGGCAAAACCACCACCGCGGAACCCATCTATGACGACCAGCTGACGGATGGTCTCCTGAGCTATCAATTCGCAATTCAGGGAGAGGATGCCGCAAACGTGACCATTTCGTCCGCCAAATGTTACCAGACCGGCTCCGGCCGAACGGAGACGCTCACGGCTTCTGGCTCTGTCACGCTGCTCCTGAAGGACAACAAGACCGGCGGCAACACGTTCACCGTCACCGCCGCCTCCGGCAGCGAAACCTACACCTTTACCTTCGATCTGCCCTATAAACACCGCGGCGAAAACAAGGTCATCATTACGGCAAATCTGAAAGACGGCGCGGAGGTCACCAACGAGGAACCGGTCAACCTGACCGTCGAGGCATGGAGCGAGGACGCACAGGGCAACCGCACGCATATCCTCGCCAACGGCGTCGGCACCAAGCTGACTGTTACGCTGGACGGAGCAACCTGCCGCATGACCAGTCAGTCCGGCACCACGCAGCAATATGTCCTCGTCCCGGAAAATCCCAAAACCGGAGACCGTAACGAGCATATCCTTGTCATCTACGCCGAGGATGAACTGGGCAATTACGGCGAAAAAACCATTCACTTCATCGGCAAACGCACCGAAGAGGGCCAAAAGATCGGCACCGCTACAGTCTACATCGATGCCGGGGTCGTGGGCGGCGGTATCCTAGGCCCCATTTCCTATGATGTTCTCTCCGGCGAGCGCGTTTCCTACTCCATGGCTAAGGCCGTCTGGGACTATGACGCGGGCGAGCCATTCGGAACGGCCCGCGAGAGCTTTTTCCTGCCGGAAAATCGCTGCCTCTATAACGGCTCATTTGACAGCGGCTTTTACCTCCGCGAGCTTCCGCTGTCCGGCAGCTCCGCCGTGACGCTCAGTGGCAGCTGGCGCGACTACGGCAGCACCGATGCAGAGATCCTTACCGCCATTGACGCTCGCTTTGGCGCCGGCACGGCGTTGGCCTCGTTCTGGCGCTGCATCTACCGAAACGGCATTGAACTCTCCGACCCCGGCGACGGCCTTGGGGAATACAGTTACACCATGGCCTCTGGCTGGCTCTACTCCGTCGGCGGCAGCACCTTCTATCCCGGCAACGGCATGTCGGACTATTACCTCAAGGACGGCGATGTGCTGACCATCCGCTTCACGCTGGCCTACGGCTGGGACGTCTGCGGCAGCTCTGACCGCGGTTGCTCCGTCGGCTATTGCACCCAGTGGACCGGAGACGACTGGTCCGTTCAGCACAATTTCCAAAAAGCAAAGTCTGGTCTCTATACCTGTGTCAGCTGCGGGTTGGAACAGGCGTGCCTGCATACAAACAGCCACTGGAAGGATCTCGGCGACGGCACCTGCATTCAGGTCTGCGATGATGAAAACGGCAGGGAAATCGGCCAGCCGGTGCGGCATGATTGGGCATATACGCCCGCTGAAGACGATGAGCACACCGTAAAATGTAAAAACTGCGGCCTTGAAGAATCCGTCCCGCACAGTTGGCAGGAGGTTTCCGGCAGCAATACCGCGACCTGCACCGAGCCCGGCGAGAAGACGCTGCACTGCGCAGACTGCGGCGCGGAGAAGAAAGAATCCAGCGAACCGCTTGGACATCAGGTCCATGAGTGGCGGATGCATGGTACGGAAACGCACTATCATTTCTGCCAGCTCTGCCAGCAAAATGTGGATGAAGGCATGCACAGCTACATCGGCGACGGCCAGTATTACCAGTGTACGGTCTGCGGAAACTGGCATGATGCGGTTTGTACTGGCACGATCACCGCAACAGACAACCATGACGGCATGACGCACACGATTTCGTGCAGCGGCTGCACGCTGATCCATGGCACAGAAAGCCATGATACCCTCGGAGAAAACGGCTCGTGCTCCGTCTGCGGCTACACCCCGCAGCCGATCGATCCGCCGATCGATCCAACTGTGCCTGTTGATCCCACAGAACCCACCGAACCTGAAACTCCCACGGACCAAGAAGGAGAACATACAGATGAATGAGAAAATCCAGAATATTTTGACGGAAATTGAGTCCGTCATCGTCGGCAAAAATGAAAACGTCGAAAAGATCTTAATGGCCATTCTGGCCCAGGGCCACGTCCTCATGGAGGATGTCCCCGGCGTCGGCAAGACGACCACCGCTTTGACTTTCGCCAAAGTCCTCGGCCTCGACACCCGCCGCGTCCAGTTCACGTCGGACACTGTCCCTTCGGATGTCATCGGCTACTCGGTGTACGATAAATCGGTCGATTCCTTCGTCTACAAGCCCGGCGCGATCATGACGAATCTCCTCCTCGCGGATGAGATCAACCGTACTTCGAGCAAAACCCAGTCCGCGCTGCTCGAGGCCATGGAGGAACACCGCGTCACCGTGGACGGCCAGACCTACGACCTGCCGACCCCGTTCGTCGTCCTCGCGACCCAGAACCCCACCGGCTCGGCTGGCACAACGCTGCTTCCGAGTTCTCAGCTCGACCGTTTCCTCATCCGTCTCAGCATGGGCTACCCCGACCACCGCAGCCAGATCAACATTCTCCGCGACCGCCACAGCGAAAATCCCCTCGATCGCGTCCAGCCCGTCGTCACAAAGGACGAGCTCTTGAACCTCATTCAAGAGGCCCGCGCCGTCGAGGCCAACGACCGCATCTTTGACTATGTCACGACCCTCGCCGAGGCCACCCGCACCCACCCCATGGTCGAGCTTGGCGTCAGCCCGCGCGGCGCGCTGGCCCTCTGCCGGATGGCCAAGGCACACGCCTTCCTCGCCGGACGCGACTTTGTCGTGCCGGAGGACGTCGCGGCGGTCTTCCCGGACGTCTGCGCGCACCGTCTCATTTTGTCGGCCAAAGCCCGCATGATGGAGGAAAAGGCTGAAAACATCCTCGCTGAGATCCTCAAATCCGTGGATATGCCGGTGCTGAAAGCATGAAGATCATCCGAAAATTCGTCTGGCTGCTGCTGACGCTCGGGCTGCTTGTCCTCACGGTCCAGACCGCCAGCCCCATCGCGTTTGGCCTTGCGATCTGCATGGTCGTGCTGCCGCTGCTCTGCCTCCCACTGAACCTTTTGGCGGCCAAAAAGCTGAAACTATCTGCGAAAATGCCGGTCAACCTCCGCAAAAATGAGGATGGAACGATTGAACTAACTGTTCAAAATCCATCCCCCGTTCCAATCTGCCTGTGCGCCTGCCACATCCGCTTGGAAAACCAGCTGAACGGCGAAGTCCAATCCATGACCCTCTCCTGCGGCGTCTGGCCGAAGCGTTCACAAACTATCCGCGCTACATTTGGCAGCCCGTTCTGCGGCCGCATCCGCCTGACCTTGGACGCCGTGCGCCTCTACGACTGCTTCGGCCTCCTCGGCGTGAAAGCGAAAACGGATGCCCATACAGCCTCCGTCGTCCAGCCGGACACCTTCCCGCAGTCCCTCATTCTGACGCCCTCCTCCGCCCGCGTCGAGGAAGCCGAGGACTACTCGAACGAGCGCCCTGGCTCTGATCTCTCCGAGATCTTCCAGATCCGGGACTACGTCCCCGGCGACAGCCCGCGCCAAGTCCACTGGAAACTAAGCCAAAAATACGGAAAGCTCATTGTGAAGGATGCCTCGCTGCCCATCACGCGCTCCGCGGCCCTCTTCTGGGAACGCACCGAATCCCAATCCACAAACGCCCGCACCGACGCCGAGGCCGAGATCGTCGTCTCGCTTTGCCGAAACCTGCTGGCCCAGTCTGTCCAATTCACGCTCTGCTGGAACGAAAACAGCCAACTGGTGCGCCATTTGGTACGCGATCTCGACGAACTCATCGCCTTGCTTCCGCGTCTGCTCACCGCCAAGGCCGAACCCGGCCTCCCCGGTGCACAGCTCCTGCTCCAAGCCACCCCCGCCGGAGCCTATTCGCACCTCATCTACATCAGCGGTGAACTGCCCGCCGACCCGAACCTGCAAATCCTCGGTCACCTCACCGCCCTCGTCTGCGGCGCGGATTACAGTGAAACCGATTATATGAATCAGCTCTCCGAGCTGACCATCTAAGGAGGCCCCATGAAGCAACGAAATACCGGCCTCCACGTTGGAAAATACCGTAAAAACCGAACATTTTCAAGCAGACTGACTGGAGCCATCCTCCCGTCAGCCCTGATCTTCTGCGCCCTCGCGGGCCTGCTCACCACCATCACCGGCCTGACCGCCATCCTGTCGCTCTTCGCCTCCGGCCTGATTTTTCTTGCCCTGTTCACGACGGTCAAGCATTTCCGCAAAGAGGCCATCCTGCTGCCCGCCGCGCTCGTGATACTTATTGTAATAGTAATTTTTGCGCGAGCAACGCTCCTGAACGGCTTCGCCGCGCTCTGGAACGAGATGCGCGACCTCTGGGCCAATGAAAAAGGTATCCTGCTTCCCCTCGCGCAAACCGACAACTCCGGCCTTTGGCTGGCCGGCATCCTGCTCAGCATTTTCCTTGCCGCGCTCAGCCTCGCCCTTTCAAAGGCTCCAACTCTGGCCGCCGCACTTCTAATTCTTCTCACCGTCGCGACGGGCCTCGTCCACGTCACGCCGTGGCTTCTGCTCTCCGCAGGCGTCAGCGTTCTCTTTCTCGCGCTGCAGTGTAAAAGTAGCCCTGCCTCCGCCGCCTGCCTTGCGGCCCTGCTCCTCGCCGGATTTGCGGGTGCGGCGCTTCGCCGCAGCCAGCCGCTCCAGAACGCCGCCCGTTCGGCGCAAACCCTGCTGCACCGCAGCCGCTACGAAATTGTGGCAAACCCGCTGCCGGAAGGCAGGCTCAGTCAGAAGCTTCCAGAAAATGTGGGGGAAAAAGTTCTCATTTCTGTCACATCCGACCATTCCGATCTGCTCTATCTGCGTGGCTTCGTCGGTGATGTGTACGAAAACGGGGACTGGCGCCCCCTTTCCTCCCGATTTGTGTCAGAATCCAGGGATTTGTTCTATTGGCTCCACGAAAATGGCTTCTATCCACAGGCCCAGTTTGCACTTTCTGCCGTACAAACTACAGAACATGAAACGGAAACCATTCAAATCCAAAATCTTTCTGCTTGCTCGCTTTATCGATATGAACCGTTCTCTGTTTTGCCCACCTATGCCGGAACAAGCAAAAACCTTCTCCTTCCTTCCGCTGTAAAAACCTCCGGTTGGAGCGGCGAACGCGAATATTCCTACACCGTAATTGCAGATGCAAGCTCCATTCTTCCACAAATTCTGGACGATTTACAGCAAAATGAGGCAAACGGCGCCTATCTCCAGCTGGAAAGTGCCTACCGCGACTTCGTTGACTCCTACGCCCGCGCCGTCCCGCAGGAATATACAGACGAACTCGGGACTTTGCTCGAAGAAACCAAGCAGAATCTCGACTTTTCCGGAGCTTTAACAAAAGAAGAAGCCCAGCTCTGCGCCCTCTCCTTCTTGGAGACCTGCTTCGGCGGCGATACGTCCCTTC
>OIWS01002449.1_pt1 | contig 15164 bp, 12 predicted proteins | sample 1587611 | NCBI WGS metagenome assembly OIWS01 (sample SAMEA3888919, study PRJEB22519) | human gut metagenome | biome: human gut; feature: human-associated habitat; material: faeces | place: Denmark | collected 2010 | reverse complement strand
ATTTGTTGGCATCTCGCGTCCCTCATTATCTTTTCTGGCAATTCCAGTCCACATTTCAAACAAATCTTGATTGCGCCATCTGCCCAGACGAGTATTTTGTCCACCGTATTTTGGAATAGCTCTGCGTCAAAGCGTAACATGACGCCATTCTTTTGGTCTTGGATTCGATTTAAGAGAGCTTTTAATTCAACAGTTTCCCTATTTTCTTGATGATTTAGCAACTGGCTTCGCTCTTGGCGTAAGCGCCGAATTTGATTCTCTATAGCTTGGCTACTTTCAATATACAGCAGTGGATCCATGTTGCCTTTCCTGTGCATCATTGTGAGGAAAGAATACTGCTGGGACAGATCGTTGATTTTTTCATAGATTTTTGCTGCTCGTTTTTCCCTGCCTTGCACATGCTCCTTAATCATTTCGAGCTGTTCTAGCATTGGTATCAATAATACCTCACGGTATTTTATCAGTCTATTAAATGTGCGGATAAAGGCGTCATATATCTCCAGCTCATACACTGGTTGGTTGCCACATTCTTCCTTGCCCCATTCACTATGTTTACGGCATACCCAGGAAGCCCTACCCGTAGAAGTGCTTTTTCGGCGTAATCCATTACCGCAATCTCCACATTTCAATATACCAGATAAAGGATAACGTACAATCTCCCCGTCGTTTCTCAAAAATTTGCTCCGTCGTTTTTTTATAACTTCCTGTGTTAAATCAAAAGTTTCCTTTTCAAGCAGTGCTGGCACCGCATTTTGTACATAATATTGTGCCACTTCACCATGATTTCTCTTTTTTATAAATGGGAGAGTATTCGGCGTATAGGTTTTTTGCAGCAGTGCGCATCCAATATTTTTTTCGTTCTTTGCTATATAGGAAATCATACCCGGCAGCCAATCCGTTTGACCATTCTTCTTTGCTATTCCCTGCTTTCGCAGTTGTTTGGCAATCCACATGCTCCCCCTGCCGTCTTGGATGGCCTGATTGATCCATTGAACCACTTCTTTTTCGCGTTCTACAACCACAAACTCTCCCTTGTCCCGGATCTCCCATCCTGTCGCAGGTTTATATGAAATAAATTCACCTGTTGCCATCCTGCGTTGATAACTCCATCGCATACTCTGTGACAGGCTTGTGGATTGATTTTGCGCCATACTCCCTTTGGAGACGAGTAGCCTCTCATTGGGAATACGATCCGTATTGATATGGTCTGCTTCAAATATAACGGTGATTCCCAATGCTTTTAATTCTCGCAGTGTCACTAAGCAGTCCGCCATATTTCTCGCAAATCTAGCCACTGACTTTGTTATGATGAGATCGATTTTTCCTTGCCGACAGTCCTGGAGTAAACGATTGAATTCTTCTCGTTTATCTAGCCGGGTGCCCGTAATTCCTTCGTCTGCGTAGATATCTACCAGACGCCAGTCATCATGCTCCTTTTCAATTTCCTGATATCGCATAATTTGGAACGCATATGAGTTGAGCTGGTCCTCCGAACTGCTGCTCACACGAACATAGGCGGCTACCCGTTTAATACCCACGTGGGAAATGGGATATGTTGCCTCGATAATCTGTACCTGTGGCATTCTCCTGCCCCCTTTCCCTATTTATTGCAACAACGACAATACCACAAATCCATGTCGGTTTCTATGAGAATTGAGCTACATCTGATTCATAATTTTGTTCTTAACAAAAAAGAGCGTCCATTTTGGAACGCTCTCAAAAAATGATATTCGGTTTGCTTACCGTGCTTTTTCCTGTTTTAGATGGCGAGTGGGGATAGCCAGCAACTTTCGTACCCGTCCATCCAAATGCTTTTCTATGGCCTGCAAATGTTCTTCCGGCAGATTAAGGCTGGGATGGCGCTTGAACCGAAACCCGATCATGCGGCGAAGCTGCTCTTTCTGCTTCGGACCCATAACCTCCGCACACACTTCCTCATAGGAGATGTTGTAGGGGTTAGAACGGGTTTTTGCATACTCGTCCAGATTCGCATAATCTTCCTTACCGGCATAGCAGAACAGGGACAGCCCATTGTCAAAAATGGGGGCGGGCGCAATAATGTTGCCGCTGTGGTTATCCCGCAGGACGCCAAAGTTTCCAAAGTGGCGGTCCTCATTGTAAATCAGAGCGTCAAACACCAGCATACTGCGGATTTGCTCGGAAAACTCCGGCCCCAGCTTGTCATAGTAGGCAAGGCAGGCTGCAATGCCGCCGGTTCGGACAATGCGCCCGATAGAGATATATGCTGTATCAATATTGGTAAACAATGCACACTTGGATGCCGTAATGCCTTTCCAGTTCTCCAGGTCGTAATGCACAGCATTTAAACGCATGGTTTCCGCGATCTGGGAAGCGTAGTATTCACAGTACGGCTCTCTACCTGTATTGGACGCGCCAGTGGTTCCTCCTTTATAGAGATAGATTCCGTCATGATCCACATAGCGCCACGCCTTCGGCAGCATTCCTCCGGTGGTCAATTCAGGAGATGTAGTAAACGCCTGCCTGCTCCCGCCTGCGCCAGTATAAGCTACCAGCGCCAGAATCTCCGAAAAACGGTTTTCGTAGAGGTTATATTGGGAGAATTTCCCCTCAAATCCCTCTGGTACCACCCAATAGCTATCGTTCAAAGACAGTCCCTTGCACACATCAATGATTCCCTTGGTATCATTATGACTTAACCCCAGGGTTTTCAAAATCTCGTCCACAAAGGCGCGGTTTTTGGGGATGACCCGCCGCTCCAGCCAATGAATAACGCCCTCGCCGGTGCGTTCCATATCCAGAGGCAGCAAATGGGCCTGTTCCTCGTTGGTGTATAAGATTTCGGCCACAAGGCCGGACAAGCCCTGCTTTTCCATGGAAAAGCGCATTAGCTCCGTATCATAAATGCGGAGGCTGTAAACATTGCTCATAGGCTCCTCCTTGTCGTTCAGTTCCAGCGAAACATCCTTTCCCAGCGCCGAGGCGATCTTCAGGATCATATCAAGCGTGGGGTTCTGTGTCCCACTTTCCAGACGGTTGATCCCGGAACGCTGGATTCCCAGCCGCCTTGCCAATTCTGCCTGGGAAATGCCCTGCTCCAGACGGGCCTCCACAAGCTGGGATATGATTTTCTGCCGTTTGCGCAGCTCATCCATACTCTCACCTCACGGTTTTAATGTTATCATATATGATAACACTTTGCAAGGATACTCGATAAATATAATGGAAATGATCTGCGGCAAATTCTCTATTCCTTTATGAGAATTGAGCTACATCTTTATAATAGTCCTGCAGGAGCTTTTCCTTTATTTTTTCGTATTGTTTTTGTGTCACTTTTCCATGTTCTTTCAATTCTTCCAACATCGTTCTCATGAGCCAATGTTCAATTGCTTTGTTCATTTTCCATTCCCTCTTTCCAATACTCTTTTGACTTCCTTTCGAGAAAAAAACGCCTTACCTCTTCTATGTCTTCCGTACACTTGATAGGAGGCAATGCTTGCATCACAGCCTCTCTGTATCTTCCTTTCTTTGATGCACGAGCATCCAATATGGCAATCGCACAAGTGTCTGTCTCCAGGCGTATTGCCCGGCCAAACCCCTGGCGCAGTTTACGCTGCATTTCCGGTACGGCTATCTGCCGGATAAATGTCTTTAGAGAGCCACACGCTTCCTTCTGTTTTTCACGCAACGCGTCAGGCGCCGCAAAAGGCAAGCGCGGAATAATGAGCATGGATACGATATTCCCTGGAAAATCCGCGCCTGTCGCCAGCAGGATTCCATTTCTGCTTCGCTTAAATTGGCCGGCAATATGCGCATTGTTACGGCTCATTACATAGATTGGATATTGCAGTCCATATTGATTAAGCCGTACACGAATCGCAGACATCGCCGCATAAGAATTAAAGAGTACCAGAGCATGTCCATTGCTTATCTTTAAGAGTTCCGCAATTTCTCTCGCTGTTTCCGCATAATACCGTGAGACATCATTACCCTGGTAATATACGGTTGTACGCGGCATATATAGCAGGCAATTCTTCTCGTACAGAAAGGGAGAGGCGAAGACCTTCTCCCAGATCCGTTTATCCTTGTCCATTCCTGTCTGCTGCTTGAAATAGGAAAAATCCTTCCCCACGGAGAGCGTTCCAGATGTCAAAAGAATCGGCGTCCTCATTTTCCATAGCACACGCTTCATTTGTTCTGATGTGTCGGATGATTCCACACACAACATAGGCTGCTGCTTTTCATCCATTCCTACATACAGCACATCATCCTTATCTTTTTTCGTGAATGCCGTCAGCGCCTCTAAAATTCGGTTGAATTGGCTCTCCAATGGCTTGCATAATCCTCCGATAAACTTCTTTTTGATCATTTCCATCGTCCGAACAGCTTTTTTCAACTCTCCGTTTAATGTTTCCTCCAAGGTCTTTGTATCTTTGTCGATTCCCATCTCTTTTATAATAGGTTCAAACACGGTCATCGCTTTTTGAGCTGCCCACACGAACTTCTCAATTCGCAATCCTTTGACCAAAGAGCGCATTTCCTCTTGCGGCAATGTCTTTCCAAACATCTGTTTTGCGGCCTCTGGCAGTTTATGAGCTTCGTCCAATACGATAGCGCTGTAATCCGGCAGAATCGGGCGTAGCTGTTTTTCCCGATGCAGGGCATCGGCCAATAAAAGATTATGATTGCAGATTTGAAATAGATAGCGTGTAGAATTACTATCCGCTACAAACCGTTTATACTGACAAGTCATTTTATTACAGTCGCATATTTTCGGCACCTGTACCTGATTGCGGTCATACTGACCCAATCCTTTCACGCCATCCATATCCAATTCCATCTGCAACGATAGAAGCGCATGGAGATTTTTTCTGTTTTTCTTCTCCACATGAATGCGTTTGAGACGGTTTTGCAAACGCTTTGTACAGACATAATGCCCTTTTCCTTTTCGCACCACCGAATGAATGGATTGTTCTATATACCCTGACGCGCACAACGCATTAGATAGAAAAGGGATATATTCATTCTGTAACGCTTCCTGCAATGCAATGCTCGCGGTGGATAAAACAATAGGTTGTGATGCCCTGCCCTGTTTTTGCCGAGTGCGATCAAATATCACGCATGCAGCCAGATATGCATAGGTCTTTCCAATCCCGGTCCCTGCATCGCACAATCCAATCCGTCGCTCCCACAGTGTATCCAATACCATATGACATAATTGAATTTGCTCTTCTCTTTCATGCATTCCATACTTGGGTAATACTTCACGAAATATGTTCTCTGCATCCCGATGTGCGGCTTCTATCTCGTTGTACACGCTTTTACTGCTCCCATCAAAATAAAATTATATAAAATGGCATGCCGGTATTTATTCAACAGCCCCGGCAATGGGCGCAGTACGGGTGAATCTGGCTTGGGATTCTCACGGGTATATTCCCAGGATCTCTACTGCTTTCAATCCAGGGGCAGCCCGCCTGTCTGACGCGCAGGCAAGCGATGTGTGTCTCATTATGCATCCAGGCAAGATCTTGGCCGACAAGCCAGCCACAGCTTGTTTTCATGTGAATCCATCCGCTCTCTTCTTTGAAAGGTCATGGCAGTGTCCCACAAAGCGGCTCGTTATCTGGACGTTTTCCCGTACTGCAGGTATGCGTTTTTCAAGGTCCAGTGAGAGATTTCTCTCTCTTGGCACGCGCCTACCATAAGCCCCTAAAACAATAACGTCACTTCTCCAGCATCTTCCTCATTTTTTTCAAGAGTCGGGTTTTTCGAGTATGCACTGCTGGTTGTGAAATTCCAAACTCTCGTGCTAACGAATATTCGGATTCCCTGTCCACAAAGATCCGATGCAGCAATGATCGTTCCTGTTCTGTCAATTGTTTCAATACAGCGGGAAGCTTTTCTATCCTGGCATCCCATAAATCTTCTTGTTCCTTTCGTTCCAGCTGTTCCTCGATACTCTCACTTTGCATCGCTTTGATTTTATCCCACATGTATCGGTCTTCAATCATGCGGTCCAGGGATAGCCGCCTGCCTGTATCGCGTTCAATTAAGTATCGTTCCCTGCGTTCCATACTGGTGTACATGCTGTAAAGCTCCTTGTCCACCTCGATATCCTGCCTGCCAATTTCGATAAAATAATGCATCGTCCCATCTTGATCCTCATTTCGATGGTAATTCCAGTTTTCTAAATAAAATCTCATCTTCTGACCTCCTTTCTGGTTCTCGGCACGATGCATGGAGGTCAAGGATATCGATCAATTCCTTCTTGCCAACGCTTTATTTTCATTTCCCCACCTCTTAGCTTCCGGTTCAGCAGCATAACCAATTTTGCTGCTATAGCCCGCTTGTAAGGCTCCGAACGCTTTTGAGGATGGTGCGCTTGACAAGTCTCTTTTAAATTCTGTTATTCCTGAATAGACAACCCAATTTGCCTTTTGCATACAGGACACTTTACAAACCATTGACTCTGCTCCATATTCTTTGGTGGATGAGTCTCCAATGTATAGGCTGCTGGTATTACAACATCAACGAGTCGCCCTCGGCGACAGATGGGACATCGAATACTACGCAGTTCTGTGTTCTCCTTCATTTATCTCTCTCTCCTTTCAAAAACAAAGTTTCCGGCCACGAATTATCTGCCGGAAACTCAGCAGCACTATATCTTACGCCATACATATGAAAAGGGAATTCCAGGTTATTGGGTTTAGCCGATTCTAATTTGGAATTTCAGAATCCCTCGAATCAGCTCGTCCTCCATCTCCATTCGAACAGATCAGTCGCTGGTAATACCGGACAATATAGCTGACTGCATCTAAATCCCCCTGGGAAGCTCTCTCAATCACTGAGAAGGGTACCCGCTTTCTATTCATACCCTCACTCATTCGTCAATCCCTTTCCCCTGCTTTAGAATGGCTTTTATCGCTTTCAGGGCCCGCAGTCGACGATATTCCACGGTGCTTCGTACCAGATGCATCAGCTTTGCAATCTCCCGGTCACCTAGATCAAAAAAATAGTACATCAACACTACATCCCTCCTTGCAGGATCAAGAGCTAAAAACGCATTTGCGAGCTCTTCATTGGCCACCAAAATGTCTGTTTCGAATCCCGATACATGAAACAAGGTATAAAAGCTGGGATAAGTGTCATTAGTGACCAATTGCCCCATCTCCGCCGCAGACAAATCTCCAAGTGATTTTTCATGCTTTGTTTTGTTCAACAGATCAGAAAAACAGTTACATGCTTTTCGGTGTAGAATCTTACGGCAGTAGCTATCGAATTGCTTTTCCACACCATACTTTTCTATCTCAGAAAATTCCATTTTTGTTGCCTCCTTTTCGTTACACGAAAAGCCTCAACCCACACTGGAATCCCCTTTTTCACTTAATAGATCCGTGTCCGCGCCAAATTTGCCAAAATTACCGGACAGAAATGAAAAAAAGCGTAAGAAACTTTCTCTTTACTCAGTCATCTCTCACGCTTACTTAGTCGATATTCTGTTTTGGGAAAAAGATAAATTTATAAAAAGTCAAATCAGAATAGCTGTAACAGCCCTTACTGCTTTCTTTGGATGCTTTTCCTGTCTTAAAAATAGGCACGGTTGAAGCGGGATTGGTAATAACTTCACCCGTCTGCAATTTTTTACCGATACATCGGACTCATTGCCGGACTTTAAAAGTATCAAAACCTGCAATTTGCACCTTATCTCCTTTAGCAAGAGCTTCAAAAATTGTTTCGAACGCACCATTCAGCGCTGGTTATGCATCTACTTCTATCAATTTTTCGTTTTCAAGGCCAAACATCCTCGTCTCTCATCCGGCAAAGATCGCAAATCAGAAAGGTATTCATATCCTTTTTTGTAGCCAACGCATCTAGCAAAGATTTGTTTTGTATATTCACTCTTCTTTCTCTTTTTAGGCGTCATTTACAGCTATTAAAGGGTTGCTCTACCAAGCTTTCTTTTTTTGTTATTGTACTTTCTCTTCTCTGAACGGCTTCCCTCATTTCGGACCATTTTACAGTTTTTTCCGCACCTTCTTTTTCTGCAGTGGAATGAGGATATATCCCTGACCGGCGGCCATACCACAGAGCGTATCGTCCGGGACATCTTTATTTAGATAGAGATAGACGGCCGGAGCTTTTGCTTTTAAATCCACCACAGCCTCCATGTATACGGCGTCGGCAAATACCTTCTCTAACGCCTGTGCGTCTGTCTTGTCTTTTTCCTCTGCGATACGGAATATTTTTTGGAATGGGTAGCGTTCAGCAAGCCTCATATACTTCTCTGCGTCGGCAGTAGATAGCGTCTTGACCCCAAATCCAAAATAGATGATATGGCATACCCAGACGATAGCCAGAATGACGCTCGGCACAAGGATACCACCTCGCATCATCAGGAAAAAACCAATTCCCATGACGATGGTAACGGGAATGAGGATTCCAAACTTTGTTTTGATCGTCATTCCTTTTTTCTTGACAAAGCTCTCCAGATGTTTTTTGTACATCTTCGTCCCCACAAACCAGTTATGGAGTTTTTGTGACGAGTTAGCAAAACAAAATACGGTAACCAGAAAGAAGGGTACTGTAGGCAGGATTGGTAATACGATCCCTATGCAGCCCAATACCAAACAGGTACATCCCAGTACCAGAAAAATCAGCTGTTTCAGTTTCATTTTATATATACCTCCTTCTTAGCTCATCCGCCCATGCTCTACGGAATACACCGTGTCCGCAACCCGCATGGTGGACTGCCGGTGGGAAACCAGTACCACCGTCTTTCCCTCCCGTTCTTCGTGGAGGGATTTTAAAATAACCGCCTCGTTGAGACTGTCGAGATTGCTAGTGGGTTCGTCCAGCAGCAGGAAGGGCGCATCGTGCAGGAAGGCCCGCGCCAGTCCAAGCCGCTGCCGTTCCCCGCCGGAAAGGGTATCCCCCAGCTCACCCACTGGGGTATCGTAACCCCGTGGCAGCGCCATAATGAAGTCGTGAACCGACGCCTTTTTGCAGGCCGTCTCGATTTCTTCGTCGGTAGCGTCTAGCTTCGAGATCCGCAGATTGTTTTTGATACTGTCGTGGAAGAGGTGGGTTTCCTGGGTGACAAAACTCTCCATCTCCCGCAGATTTGCGGTGTTGATTTGAGCAATCTCTTCGCAGGAAATCTTCACACTGCCCTTTTGCACATTCCAGAACCGCATGAGGAGCTTTAACAGGGTGGATTTGCCGCTGCCGCTGCGCCCCACAATGCCGACGACGGCATGTTTCGGAATCTCCACCGATACATCGGAGAGGATGGTTTCGTCCCCATAGGCAAAGGTGACGTGCTCCGCCGCAGCGCCGGTGAAGGTGATCTCCGGTTTGCCGACAACCTCCTCCACCACCGGCGTTTCGTCCAGGATATCCAGCACCCGGTTGCCTGCTGCAAAGGTATTCTGCAGCGTACTGCCCAGCGCCGCCAATGCGATGACCGGGCCAAACGAAGAGAATAGGGCAATGGTAGGGATGAGCATCCCTTCAAATCCCACTGCACCGTTCCGATACAGCAGGGCGGAAACAAACAGCATCACAAGGTCAAAAGCCAGTACCACGGTATTCGTCACCGCCGAATTGCGCCCGGCGGTACGTTTCATCCGTTCTTCGTCTTTCGCCAGTTCGTCTGTTTTCCTGTTCATCTCGTCCAGCCGTTTTTTACCCTGCCCGTATTGCAGGGTTTCGGAAAGACCACGCAGGCTGTCCAGCACAAAGCCAGACAAATTCCCCGATTTGGTGCGGAACTTCATCCCGTCGTCCCCGCTGAGTTTAGAGGTGACAAGGGGGATGGCAATGCCCACCACCAGGTATGCTGCCAGCGCGATCAGGCCCAGCAGCCAGTGAAAGGATCCAATAAACAGGCATAGGATAACAGTAAACAGGAACGCTATGACTGCCGGGGAGATGGTATGGGCATAGAAGACCTCCAGCAGTTCAATGTCGGATGTGATGACCGAAATCAGATCACCTTTATCCCGGCCCTCTAGTTTAGCCGGGCAGAGCCGCCGCAGCGCCCGGAACACCTTGTCCCGCAGGAGCGCCAGCAGTTTGAAGGCGATGAAATGGTTGCACGCCTGTTCCGCGTATCGCAGGAAGCCCCGCACAATGGCAAAGGCCACCACGCAGACAAACAGGACGGTGAGGGTGAAGGGGGTATCAAACTGCAAAGCATCCAACACCGCATATCCGCCGAAGATCGTGATAAAGGCGGCACACAGGTGGCCAATCAAACCCATAAATATCGCAAGAAACATATATCCGGCCATGGGCTTCACCAACCCGATCAGCCGGGCCATGACCTGAAATCCGCTTCGTTTTTTCATTGTGCGTCACCTTCCTTTCCGTAGTTTTCCAATGCCTGCTGCGTGCTCCATAATTTTTCGTACAATCCATGTTTGTTCAGCAGTTCCACATGCGAGCCGTGCTCTGCAATGTCTCCACGATCCAATACATAGATGTTGTCGGCCTGTACCACATTCGCCAGCCGGTGGGAAATGAGGATCACCGTCTTTGTTTCGGCCAGCCAGTGGATCTCGGCCATAATGTCGTTTTCGCTCTCCACGTCAATGTTCGAGGTGGCTTCATCGAAAATGTATACCGGGCTGTCATGGAGCAGCGCCCTTGCCAAAGCCAGCCGCTGGCATTGCCCGCCGGACAGATTCGACGCCTTTTCCAGCAATGGGGTATCCAGCCCCTGTTCGGATTTCAAAAACGCGGCCAAGTTCACCCGTTCCAGCACCGCCCACAATTCGTCATCGGAAGCGGACGGCTTGCCCATCCGTAGATTGTCCCGCACCGTGCCTTTAAACAGATAGCTTTGGTGGCTGATGTAGGTGATGTTTTGCAGCAAAGAATGTTCACTGATTTCCTTCAGGTCAATGCCGCCAATTGTAACCAAGCCTTCATATCCCTTGTTCCGCCCCATGAGGATGGAAGCGACAGTGGACTTGCCGCAGCCGCTTTCTCCCACCAGCGCCGTAAAGCTGCCCTGGGGGAAGTCCATGTCTATACCGTGAAGAATCTCTCGATCCGGTTCATAGGAAAACCGCAGGCCGGAACATACAATGGAGCAATCCTCGGATATTTCCTTTTCTTTTGGTTCCTCTTCCTCCAGATCCAGCAGCCGGAAAATCTTGTCGCTGGCCGCCATACCGTTCATGGCGATATGGAAGAAGGAGCCCAGCTGCCGCATGGGGAGGAAGAAGTCCGCCGCCAGCAGGATAATCAGCAGGCAGCCGGCCAGGGAAACATGGTTCCCTGTATACTGCGTCACCGCCAGAATCACGCCGAGGGCCGCGCCGCCGTAGGCAATCAGGTCCATAATCGTAATAGAGTTTAACTGCATGGTCAGCACCTTCATGGTGATTTTGCGGAACTTCTCGGCTTCCACATTCATCTCTTCATTTTTGAACTCGTCCGCCTGATAGATTTTCAGGGTGGTTAATCCCTGCAAATTCTCCAAAAAGGTGTCGCCCAAGGCGGTGTATTGTCCCCAGTATTTGGAGAGCAGCTTTTTGGCCCAGGTCTGTACCGCCGCGATAGCAACCGGAATCAGCGGTACGCAGACGAGCAGCACAATGGACGATGGCACATTCACAAAGCAAAGCACCACAAACAGAGTCAGCGGAGCCAGCATGGCATAGAAGAACTGGGGCAGGTAAGCGCCAAAGTAAGTTTCCAGCTGATCCACGCCTTCCACTGCTACCTGCACCACTTCGCTGGTCTTTGCCTGCTCTTTGTAGGAGGCGCCCAGCCGCAGCAGCTTTTCATAGATTTTCTCCCGCAGGGTTTTCTTGACCGCTTTGGAGGAAAGGTAGCTCATCCGGCTGGCCCCAGTGGTGCAAAGAAAGCGTATCACCAAAGCCAGAACGACCACGGCCGCCGTTGTCCAAAGGGTATGGGAATTGGTATCGCCATAGTAAAGACTGGCGAATAAATGGGTAATGCTGAACATCATGACGATGTTCGCCGCCAGGGAGCACCACTGCAATATGACGTTCCCGGCGATATATTTTTTGCTCTCAGCTACCGTGCCGATGAGCCGTTTGTTGATCATCATGGTTTTGTCCGCCCTTTAAGATTTTTTTCATCCATATTTTTACGCCGGAACACAAGGCTATGATGGCAGCCGCAAATGCAATAGACGCCAAACCGTATAACAGGGACTGCATCGCGTCATTCATACTCATCCGCCTTCTTTCTTTTTGCCAGCCCCTTGATGGCCTCGTAGCTTTCCGGGCTGACGGCGTGCTCCATGAGGCAGGCGTCCGTCGCGGCTGTTTTCCCGTCCACGCCCAACTCTTCCAGAAGAGATTGGAAGGTCTGATGCCGTTCGTAGGTCGCCTTTGCGATTTCCCGCCCGGTTTCCGTCAGGCGAATCGCATGCCTTTCATCGCGTGTCAAATAGCCTTCCTTTTCCAGGGATTTCAGTGCAATGGAAACCGTGGGCTTGGATACTCCCAGCGCTTCCGCAATATATGCGCCGTGAACCTCTCTCTTTTTAGAAAGAAGGTAAATCGTTTTGAGATAATCCTCTACGGTTTTTCTTTGTTTCATGGCACACTCCTTTTCTCCATGAAATAGTCCTATACCGGAATCACAAAGGGCTTGCCGTCCACGCTTCGGATATCCAACGCTACATCGTAGACTTCCTTGACAAGTTCGCTTGTGAGAATCTCTTCCGGCAGGCCGTGGGCAATCATTTTCCCATCCTTCATGGCGACGATTTCATCGCTGTAGTACAGAGACTGGTTGATGTCGTGAAGAACCATAACGATGGTGATGCCGTATTCCCGGTTGAGCTGCCGGATGAGTTTCAGAATTTGCAACTGATAGCGGATATCCAGATAGGTGGTCGGTTCGTCGAGGAACAGCACCCTGGTATCCTGCGCTAAGGCCATGGCGATCCACACCCGCTGTTTCTGCCCGCCGGAGAGCTCGGACACCGGCTTGTCCTTGTGCTTGTAGGTATGGGTGATTTCCAGCGCCCGGCGGATCTTTTCCTCGTCCTCCTTGGGATCGGGGGAAAGCCCCATGGTATGGTACGGCGTCCGGCCGTAACCTACCAGCTTTTCCACGCTCAGATCGATTGGAGCGGTGTTGTACTGGTGGACGATGGAAACCTCCCTGGCAAAATCCTTCAGGCGCATTTCGGCAATATTGCCGCCCCGCAGCAGGATTTCACCTTCGTCCGGCTTCAGGTTTTTAGTCATCAAATTGAACAGGGTGCTCTTGCCGCAGCCGTTGGCCCCGATGAGGGTGGTGATTTTTCCTTCGTGAAGCTCTAAATCCAGATTTTTCAGTACCTGCTGTTTGCCATAAGCAAAGGAGAGGTTTTTGACGGTAAACACATTATTGTCCATAGCTTTGCCTTGACCTCCTCAGCAACAGAATGAAGAATGGACCACCCACCACCGACATGATGATGGCCGCGCTGATTTCATAAGGCGCGGCGATGGTCCGCCCCAGGGTATCTGCCAGCAGCAGGGTAAATGCCCCCATCAGAATGCTGTACGGAACCAGCACCTTGTGGTTGCTCCCCACCAACAGCCTTGCGATATGAGGAACAATCAAGCCAAGGAAACTGATGGGCCCGATGATGGCGGTGGAAATGCTCGCCAGCAATACCGCGATGACCGAAATAACGATCCGGCTGCGGGTGACATTCACTCCCAGGCTCCTGGCCGTTTTATCCTCCAGCGCCAGCAGATTGCACTGGCCCAGCACGAAGATGGAGGCGATTAGTCCGATGACCACATAGAGTAACAGCGTCTGAAAGTCGTCCCAGGTTTTCATAGTGATGTTGGCGTTGACGATGCTGGCAACGCCGGAATAATTGCTCCCTGTTCCGGAGTTAAAAGCGCTCATTAACCCCGTAAACATGGCGTTGACCGCTACACCCACCAGAATGATCCGCAAAGGACTGAGTCCGCCTTTCCAGGAGAGGGAGTATACCAGCAGGAATGCCACCATACCGCCGAGAAAGGCGAACAATGGCGTGAAAAAATACAGCGTGGGGACAAACGCGGTAATGAGCACCGCCGTCAGGCTGGCGCCGCTGCTGACGCCGATGATGCCGGGGTCGGCCAGCGGGTTTTTCATCACGGCCTGCAGCAGCACGCCGGATACGGCGGTCGCCGCGCCGCCGAAGATGGCGATGAAGATGCGGGGGAACCGCAAGTCGTAAATGGTCGCCACGCTTTCGTTGTATTCTACAAACAATCCTTTGAACAGCTCCAGGGGCGTTACCTTCAGACTGCCGGTGTTCACGGCAATCAGGAACAGCGCCAGCAGCCCCAAAGCGGTGATGCCAAAGGAGAGGATTTTCTTTCTTCTGCTTACCACAGAACACTTGCCTCCTTAGAAAGAGGGCCGGGGTTCTCCCGACAGGAAAAGCCCGGCCGCCTTGTTTTTTTATTTTCGAGTTATTCCTCGCCGTACAACATGGGCTGCAATGCCTTCAGCGCTTCGGCATAGCTGAAGTTGGCGCTCATATTGAACAGGTTGGAATCCAGGTCGTACACCCGGCCTTCCTGCACCGCCTTGAAGTGTTGCCAGATATCGTTGGTCGAAAACTCTTCTGCGAACATCTTTTTGGCCTCATCCGGCAGGCCATGGGCTGCCCGGAGAATCACGTCCGGCTCCTTGGTCTTCATATCCTCGGTGTTGGCGAACAGGAATTCTTCACCACCCCCATCGCCGTAGACGTTGGTGCCGCCTGCCAGCTTTACAAGGCTTCCCACATAGCTGTTGTCGGTAGCAATGATGTAGGAACCGGGCAAGCCCATGAGCACCAGCACCTTGGGGGATTCCTTGCCGGCGTTTTTCTCAGCATATTCCGTCATGAAGGAATCAAACTCCTCCAGCATGACGGCCGCTTCTTCCTCCCGGCCGAATTTTTCGCCCAGCCCCTCAATGGAGGCATACATCCCTTCTACGCTTTTAAGATCCAGGAACAGGGATTTCTCTCCGATGGAAGCGTATTTCGGCTGTAAGTCATTCTGTAAAGAACTGGGGGACAGGATATAGTCCGGATCGAGGGATTTGATGATCTCCAAGTCCGGGTTCATCGCCATGCCCACCGTGGTCACGCCGTCGTACCGTTCCGGCAAGTCACTGCTGGATTCGCAGATGCCCACCAGGTCGAGGTTCAGCCGGTT
>OIWS01002448.1_pt1 | contig 15165 bp, 9 predicted proteins | sample 1587611 | NCBI WGS metagenome assembly OIWS01 (sample SAMEA3888919, study PRJEB22519) | human gut metagenome | biome: human gut; feature: human-associated habitat; material: faeces | place: Denmark | collected 2010 | reverse complement strand
TGCCCAGCACGATGTCGAGCTTGGCGTTGATGAGCTGGCCTGCCTTGACCTCGGCGAGGCCTGCGTGTGCGGCCAGAATTTTCTGCGTCTGGGTCATTCCCATGGTTCATTCTCCTTTTGATACTCTCTCAAAAATCTCTCTTTATTTATTGTTGATCGCGCTGACCAGTGCATGGATACCGGCCACGATAATATCGGTATCGCTGCCTGCACCCCAGGTGACGATGCCGTCGCCCCACTCGAGGCCGACGTAGGAAGCGGCGCGGGAGGTGGAGCCTTCGTCCAGACTGTGCTCGGAGTAAGTTTCCAGGTGGAAGTCCATGCCGGTGGCGCTCTGGATAGCGTTTGCCACAGCATCCAGACGGCCATTACCCACCGAGGTGACCACCTTGCGCTGACCGTTCAGATCCAGCGTGACGGTGGCGGTGATGCCGTTGACCTGTGCAAAGTGGGCCTCGACGACAGACAGGGGCTTCGACTTGTTGAGGAAGGTATCCTCGAAGATGTGGAGCACTTCGCCTGCGCTCAGCTCCTTGTGGTTGTGGTCGGACACGCTCTTGACCTTGTAGCCCAGCGCCTCGCGCATCTTGGCGGGCAGGTTGTAGCCGTAGTTCTGCTCCAGCACGAAGCCGATGCCGCCCTTGCCGCTCTGGCTGTTGATGCGGATGACGTCGGCGTCGTAGGTGCGGCCGATGTCGTGGGGGTCCACCGGGATATAGGGGCAGGTCCAGCGGTGGTCGCCCTTCTCCTTGCGGTAGGCCATGCCCTTTGCAATGGCGTCCTGATGGCTGCCCGAGAAGGCGGCGAACACCAGCTGGCCGGCGTAGGGGGTGCGCTCGTAGATGTGCATCCGGGTGACCCGCTCGTAGGTGGCGCAGATGGCGGGCATATCGGAGAAGTCCAGCTTCGGGTCTACGCCGTGGCTGTACATATTCATGGCGAGGGTCACAGCGTCCACGTTGCCGGTGCGCTCGCCGTTGCCGAAGAGGCAGCACTCCACCCGCTGAGCGCCTGCCAGAACGGCCAGCTCTGCACAGGCGACGCCGGTGCCGCGGTCATTATGCGGGTGGGTGGAGATGATGACGCTGTCGCGGTACTTAAGGTGCTTATCGCAATACTCAATTTGATTTGCATAGACATGGGGCATACTCATCTCGACCGTGACCGGCAGGTTGATGATCATGGGGCGGTCGGGGGTGGGCTGCATGATGCCCAGGACCGCGTTGCAGACCTCAACGGCGTAGTCCACCTCGGTGCCGGTGAAGCTCTCGGGGCTGTACTCGAAGAGGAAGTTGCCCTCATACTCCTCGCTCAGCTGCTTGACCAGCTTTGCGCCGTCCATGGCGATCTGCTTGATCTCCTCCTTAGACTTGTGGAACACCTGCTCGCGCTGGGCGACGGAGGTGGAATTATAGAAGTGGATGACCGCACGAGGTGCGCCCTTGACAGCCTCGAAGGTGCGGCGGATGATATGGTCGCGGCACTGGGTCAGCACCTGCACGGTGACATCGTCGGGGATCATGTTCTTCTCGATGAGGGTACGGAGGAACTCGTACTCCGTCTCGCTGGCGGCCGGGAAGCCGACTTCGATCTCCTTGAAGCCAATTTTGACCAGCATCTGGAAGAATTCCAGCTTTTCCTCGAGGCTCATGGGGACGATAAGGGCCTGATTGCCGTCGCGCAGGTCCACGCTGCACCAGGTGGGAGCTTTCTCGATGTGGTCTTTCTTGACCCAGCTGTCATAGCCGGCGGGGACCGGGTAATATCCCGGTGCGTACTTGGTAGCGTCCATCATCATTCTTTTCCTCCATTTTACACTTTTTGTAAACGAAAAGGCTCCCGTCTCTCAAAGGACGAAATCCCCTGAGAGACGAGAGCCTGTAATTTCTGTTACAGGGCACCCGTGGTACCACTCTCTTTGCTGTGCCATAAGCACAGCCGCTCTGCACGATCGGCTTTTTGAGGCGAATCGCTGCCCTTATAACGGTGGGCTTCCGTCAGGACCTACTGTCTGCTTCAGTCCTGCCGCTCAGGGGCCAGTAACCGAGACCCTCTGCACCGCCTTGCACCATCCGGCGGCTCTCTGCACGCAGAAGAAAATCGTTTTTTCCCCGTCAACGCATTTGCGCTTTGTTCAAAGTGGTTTCATTTTAGCAAAACCCGCCGCCCCTGTCAAGAAGTTTGGCTCACATTTAAAATGAAACGATTTCACATAAATAGCAGCATAAATTTTCAAAATTTGCGGGTGGATCCTTTGCTTTGTTAAGAATCTGCGAAGTTTTTGCAAAGTTCGCCTCGAAACGCTGGTTTCTGAAATAGCGTCGTGGTATGCTGTTTGCAACGTAAGGAGGGACCCCCATGAAAGAAGTCAAGACCCCCAAAAAGCCATTGGCTATTTACTACGCCATTGTATTACTGGTGCTGATGCTGCTCAACTTCGTGCTCGTGCCGTGGATGAGCGAACGGCAGGTAAAAGAAGTGGACTACGGCACCTTCATGTCTATGACCGAGGACAAAGACATCGGCCGGGTGGATGTGGAATCGAACCAGATCATCTTTACTGATAAAGACGAAAAGCAAATTTACAAGACCGGCCTGATGAACGACCCTGACCTGACCCAGCGCCTCTACGACGCAGGCGCACAGTTTTCCAGTGAGATCGTCGAGCAGGCTTCGCCGCTGCTGAGCTTTCTGCTGAGCTTTGTGCTGCCCATCGTCCTCTTCGTCTGGCTGGGCAATTTCATGAACAAAAAGCTCATAGAAAAGGCCGGCGGCGCGAACTCGATGATGTTCGGCGGCGTGGGTAAGTCCAACGCCAAGGTCTACGTCCAGTCCACCCACGGCATCCGCTTTGCGGATGTGGCCGGCGAAGATGAGGCCAAAGAGAACTTACAGGAGATCGTCGATTATCTGCACGACCCCAAGAAATACGAAGAGATCGGTGCCTCGATGCCCAAGGGCATCCTGCTCGTCGGCCCTCCGGGTACCGGCAAGACCATGCTGGCAAAGGCTGTGGCGGGCGAATCCAACGTGCCGTTCTTCTCCATCTCCGGCTCGGAGTTTGTGGAGATGTTCGTGGGCATGGGCGCGTCCAAAGTCCGTGATTTGTTCAAGCAGGCCAAGGAAAAAGCCCCCTGCATCGTCTTCATCGACGAGATAGACGCCATTGGCCAGAAGCGCAACAGCGGCCAGCTGGGCGGCAACGACGAGCGCGAGCAGACCCTGAACCAGCTGCTCACCGAGATGGACGGCTTCGAGGGCAACAGCGGCGTCATCATCCTCGCGGCCACCAACCGTCCGGATTCCCTTGACCCGGCCCTGACCCGGCCCGGCCGCTTTGACCGCCGTGTTCCTGTGGAACTGCCCGACCTCAAGGGCCGCGAAGAGATCCTGAAGGTCCACGCCAAGAAAGTCGCTCTTGCCCCCGGCATCGACTTCAACACCGTGGCCCGGATGGCCTCCGGTGCCTCCGGCGCAGAGCTGGCCAACATCGTCAACGAAGCCGCCCTGCGGGCCGTGCGCGCTGACCGCAAGAGCGTGACCGAGGCCGACCTCGAGGAGAGCATCGAGGTGGTCATTGCCGGCTACCAGAAGAAGAACTCCATCCTCACCGACAAGGAAAAGTGCATCGTAGCCTACCATGAGATCGGCCACGCACTGGTGGCGGCGCTTCAGAATCACTCCGCACCCGTGCAGAAAATCACCATCATCCCCCGCACCTCGGGCGCACTGGGCTACACCATGCAGGTCGAAGAAGGCAACCACTACCTGATGACCAAGGAAGAGCTGGAAAATAAGATCGCCACCCTCACCGGCGGACGTGCTGCCGAGGAAGTGGTGTTCGGCTCCATCACCACCGGCGCGTCCAACGACATCGAGCAGGCCACCAAGCTTGCCCGCGCCATGCTCACCCGTTACGGCATGAGCAAAGAGTTCGACATGGTGGCCCTGGAGACGGTGAACAACCAGTATCTGGGCGGCGACACCTCGCTGGCCTGCTCGGCGCAGACCCAGCGGGAGATCGACCAGCGGGTCGTGGAGCTGGTAAAGGCCCAGCACGAAAAGGCCATCAAGATCCTCACCGACAACCGTGCAAAGCTCGACGAGCTGGCGAAGTACCTTTATGAAAAGGAGACCATCACCGGCGACGAGTTCATGGCTATCCTTGAGGAAAAAGATTCCAGCGAAAATTAAAATAGGATCCCTGCAATAATCCAGCCGCCGTATCCGTATTCATTACAGATACGGCGGTTTTCTGATACGCCGTACCGCTGATAAAAGCATTTGGGATAAACCTCTCCGTCAGCGCTGGTGCGCTGACGGAGAGGTTGACCCCCTACATCTACAGGAGGATACTACTATGAGACTGCTGAACAAGAACACTGCCCGCCGCGCTGCCGCTGCTGCCGCGCTGCTGACCATGACCGCCGCCATGAGCGTGGGTGCCTTTGCCGCCGACGCCGAGGACGCGACCGTTGCCGGTTATCTGCCCCCTCAGTCGTCCGAGGTCATGGTTCAGGGCGACATTGCTCTCCACTCTGACGTTCCGGTGGGGGAGGTAGACCCCAACTACGGCGGCTACGCTTCCCCGGTGGAGAACCCCATTCAGGGCAACGTGATGATGATCTCCGACGAGACTCCCCTGCCCTCTGACACGCCGGTGGAGAAGAGCGAAGCCCGCTACACCGTCAAGGGCCTGCTGGGCAAGCAGGTGCTCTACACCGCCCGTCAGGAAGGCCGCGTGCTGACGCTGGACGCCCCCGATGACAACGCCACCTTCCGCACCACCATCCTCGACATGCAGACCCTGATGAATCAGGGCGTAAGCACTCTGGTGCTCAAGACCGACAAGACTTCCACCACCCTGAACCTGACTCTGCTGTGCCAGGGCCAGAAGCCCGGCACCCGGGTCACTCTGCGCCACCTCGGCAGCAGCGCTCACCTCACCGTGGGCTTCCGCGGCCGCCGCGACCTCATCGTTGGCCGATAAGCTTTTCCCTCTCTCTTCTTTGTTTTCCATCGATACTTTTCCCTCAGACGCAAAAGACCCCCGCTGCAAACGCAGCGGGGGTCTTACTGTTTATCAAATGGTTCCGTCCGAGCCGTTCTCGCTCTGCTCCGATGCATAGAGCACCATCAGGTGGTTTGCGGATGCTTCGAGCTGGCTCTTGGCCTGACGGAGGTTCGCTTCTTCCGTCTCGTTCATCTTTTCGGGTTTATCCTTCCGCAGGCAGCGGCGGAGGTTCGCCACATCGGCCTTGATGCGGTTCTTCTCCTCCTTGTCCAGCTCCTTCTTGCACTTGGAGAGGGCCTCGTCCACCTTATAAGCCAGCACCTCGGCCTGATTGTGGAGGTCAAGCCGCTCTTTGCGGCGGCTGTCCTCGGCCTCGTAGGCGGCGGCGTCGGCCATGGCGCGCTGGATCTCATTCTCCGAGAGGTTCGTGCTGCCGGTGATGGTGATGTTCTGCTCCCGGCCGGTGCCGAGGTCTTTGGCCGAGACTTTCACAACGCCGTTGACGTCAATATCAAAGGTGACTTCGATTTGGGGCTTGGACGAAAAGCTGGCCCGGATGCCGTTCAGCTTGAACTTGCCGAGGCTCTTATTGTCGCGGGCGAAATGCCGCTCACCCTGCAGGACGTTGATCTCCACACTGGTCTGCATGGGGCGGGCCGTGGTGAATATCTGGCTCTTGCGGGTGGGTATCATGCTGTTGCGGGTGATGAGGGGGGTCGCCACGCCGCCCAGTGTCTCGATCGAGAGGGTCAGCGGGGTGACATCCATCAGCACAAGGCCCTGCGCCGCTGCACCAGAAGCGCCAGCCAGCTTGCCGCCGCCCTGTAACAGACCGCCCTGCACAGCGGCACCCATCGCCACGCATTCGTCGGGGTTGAGGCTGTGGCTCGGTTCACAGCCCAGCAGTTCCTTCACCTGACGCTCGACGGCAGGCATCCGGGTGCTGCCGCCGACGAGAAGGACTTTGCCCAGCTGCGAGGCCGAGATGCCGGCATCCCGCAGTGCGTTCTGCACCGGGGCCACCGTCCGTGCCAGCAGGTCGCCGGTCATCATCTCGAACTGGGGGCGGGAGATGGTCAGATCAAGGTGGTGGGGGCCGTCCTTGCCCACCGCGATGAAGGGCAGATTGAGCTGGGCCGAGAGGGCGCTGGACAGCTCTTTCTTGGCCTTTTCGGCCTCTTCTTTCAGGCGTCCCATAGCGGCGGGGTCGCGGGAGAGGTCGATGCGGTCCGATTTCTTGAACTCTGCCACGGCGTATTCCACGATGCGCTGGTCGAAGTCGTCGCCGCCGAGGCGGGTATCGCCGCCGGTGGCCAGCACCGTAAAGGTGCCGTCTTCGATCTCGATGATGGAGACGTCGAAGGTGCCGCCGCCGAGGTCGTAGACCAGGATCTTCTGGGGCGCTTCGTTGTCAAGGCCGTAGGCCACAGCGGCGGCGGTAGGCTCATTGATGATGCGCAGGACGTTCAGGCCTGCGATGCGGCCCGCATCCTGGGTGGCCTTGCGCTGGCTGTCGTCAAAGTAAGCGGGGACGGTGATGACGGCCTCCGTCACCGGCTCACCCAAGTAGCTCTCGGCGTCGCGGCGTATCTTGGTCAGTATCATGGCGCTGATCTCCTGCGGAGTCAGGTCTTTGCCGTCGATGTGGACGCGGTAGTCGCTGCCCATATGCCGCTTGATGCTGGACACCGTCCGGCCGGAGTTGGTGGCAAGCTGGCGCTTTGCCGCGCCGCCCACCAGACGCTCGCCGTCTTTGGTGAACGCCACCACGCTGGGGGTGGTGCGCTCTCCCTCTGCGTTGGTGATGACGACGGGCTTGCCGCCCTCCACCACTGCCACGCAGCTGTTCGTGGTGCCAAGGTCAATACCGATCACTTTGCTCATTCTGGTCGTCCTCTCTGTTTTTGCGACGCGCATATTTTTCCTTCAATATCATATCGGTTCCGTATGACGATTTCTTAGAGCATTTGTAAAGATTTTGTGTTTCCGCTCATTCTCTCTCGAGCAGCTGGCGGATGGCGGCCTCCGTCTCGTCCAGCCAGCTCTGGGCCGTCTCGTCCCCTTCTTCTTTGCGGACGAGGAAGCCCTGCTTCGCCTCAGCCAGCTGAGCCAGCGCCTTTTTGCGGGAGATATACTGGGTCTCATACTGGGCCACCCGCAGGCAGACCTGCGGCATATAGGCGATGTCGGGGGTGGAGGCGCAGAGCTTCTGGGCCTTGCGGTAGGCCCGCAGAGCCGCACCGGCCCCTTTTCCCTGCACCATGGCATCGTCGCCCAGCGCCACCCATGCGGCCACATCGCCGGCGTCGGCAGCTTTTTTCCAGAACTTGCGGGCCTGTGCAGGGCTCTTGCGGCAGCCCCGGCCCTCGTAGAGCATCTCGCCCATCATGGCAAGGCCCTCGGCGCAGCCCTCTTCGGCAGAGAGCTGATAATAATGCATCGCGTCGTCCCAGCGTTCCTCGGCCATGGCATGGTTGCCGGCCCGCAGCTCCGCTTCGCCCGGCTCATCGGTGTCGTGGCTGGCGTGGAGCAGACCGTTCAAAAGCGAGCAGTCCAGCGTGGCAGAGCTGGTCCACGGGTCGATGACCACGCCGTCGATGCTGTCCGAGTCCAGCGCCATCTGCATGGCGGAAGCCAGAAGCCGTTCCGCCATGGGGCGGCTGGCCGTGCCTTTATCGGCCTCCGCCATCTTCACTGAGGTGAACACCGGCAGGTAGCACCGGCCCTTCTGGGTGCGCAGGGTCCAGGGCTGCAGGTCTTTCGCTTTCTCCGCCGGGACAGGATGCTCCGCCCACGGGGCGGCCCCGTCCGGCTGGTCGGACGCAGCTTCCAGCGGCACCAGGACCCTGGTGTCCAGCTCGAGGGCATAGTTGATGGCGTTCATCAGCGCCCAGAAGCTCTCCTCGTTCTGGCCCTTATAGAGCGCTGCCACAGCCCGCTCTATCGCCGGACAGCCCGTACCCAGCGGCCCGTATTCCGGCAGCTTTTTGCGGTCTGCCGCGCCCACCGGGCGCAGCCGCAGCCGTGCCGCACCATCTTTTGCCATTGCATCCACCATTCTTTCCGTTGAGATTCCTTTCCAGTATAGCAGGATTTTCCGGTTTTCTCAATCTCCGGAGCCGAAATCTGCATCCAGAGCCGGTTTTCTTTGGCAAAAAACATAGCATTCCTGTTGGGAGTGCGTTATAATAAGGAGCGTCTCGACTAAATGTATGAAAGAAAGGGAGTATCGAGCCTTGAACAAAATGCTTCGCTATCTCAGCGACTACAAGCGCGAGAGCGTGCTTGCACCGCTTTTCAAGATGCTGGAAGCTACGTTTGATCTGTTCGTGCCGCTTGTGATGGCCGACATCGTCAACGTGGGTATCGCGGCCCACGATTTCCACTACATCCTCGTGCGGTGCGGCATCCTGCTGCTTCTGGCCATCATCGGCCTCACGTGCAGCCTGACGGCCCAATACTTCTCGGCCAAAGCCGCCGTGGGTTACTCCACCGGCCTGCGTCATGCGCTGTTTGAGCACATCCAGACGCTGAGCTTTTCCGAGATGGACACCATGGGCACCAGCACCCTCATCACCCGGATGACCAGCGACGTCAATCAGGTGCAGAGCGGATTGAACCTCTTCCTCCGTCTGTTCCTGCGCAGCCCCTTCGTGGTGATTGGCGCCATGATCATGGCCTTTACGGTCAACTTCCGCGCCGCCCTCATCTTCGTGGTGGCTATCCCGCTGCTGAGCGTCGTGGTCTTCGGCGTCATGGTCATCACCCGGCCGCTTTATAAGTCGGTGCAGACCCGCCTCGACCGGGTTCTGGGCCTCACCCGCGAAAACCTGACCGGCGTGCGCGTCGTCCGCGCCTTCGACAAGGAAAAGAGCGAGGTGGACCGCTTTGAGGACGCCAATGAGCTGCTGACCAAAATGCAGCTCCACGTGGGCCACATCTCCGCCCTGATGAACCCGCTGACCTACGTTATCATCAACCTTGCCATCGTGGCGCTGCTGTATGTAGGCAGCATCGAGATAAGCATCGGCGGCATGGCCTCCGGTGACGTCATCGCGCTGGTCAACTACATGAACCAGATCCTGATCGAACTGGTCAAGCTGGCCAACCTCATCGTTCAGGTGAGCAAGGCTCTGGCCTGTGCAGGCCGTGTGCAGGCGGTTCTGGACACAAAGCCCGGCATGGAGTTCCCGGCTGAGCTCACCGGCAATGTTCCGGCGGAAACGGCCGGCGACGCCGTCCGTTTCGACCATGTGAGCCTGACTTACAAGGGCGCAGGCGCACCCAGCCTCTCTGACATCAATTTCACCGCCAAGCGCGGCCAGACCATCGGCGTCATCGGCGGCACCGGCAGCGGCAAATCCAGCCTCATCAGCCTCATCCCCCGCTTCTACGACGCCACTGAGGGCAGTGTGGAGATCATGGGCCGTCCTATCCGGCAGTACCCCCGCGCCGACCTGCGCGGCAAGGTGGCTGTGGTCATGCAGAAGGCCCAGCTCTTCGGCGGCACCATCCGCTCCAACCTGCTCTGGGGCAGCCAGAATGCCTCCGACTCCGACCTCTGGGCTGCGCTGGAAACGGCACAGGCTGCGGAGTTCGTGAAAGCCAAGCCCCTCGGCCTCGACGAGCCGGTGGAGCAGGGCGGACGCAACCTCTCCGGCGGTCAGAAACAGCGTCTGACCATCGCCCGCGCCCTCGTAGGCAAGCCGGACATCCTCATCCTCGACGACAGCGCCAGCGCACTGGACTACGCCACCGACGCAGCCCTGCGCAAGGCTCTGGCCGCTCTGCCGGGCGATCTGACCGTCTTCATCGTCAGCCAGCGCGCCGCCAGCCTGCAGCACGCCGACCAGATCATCGTGCTGGACGATGGCCGCATGGTGGGCCGTGGCCGTCACGCCGAGCTGCTGGAAAGCTGCCCCGTCTACAAGGAAATTTACGAGAGCCAGTTCAAGAAAGGGGATGCGCAGAAATGAGTGCAAAAGCAAAAAGCAAGCTGACCCCTGAACAGCAGAAGGCCACCATGACCCGGGTGCTGCAGAAAATCAAGCCCTACGGCTTCTTCGTGGTGTGCAGCCTCATCGTGGCCGCTGTGAGCGTGGCGGCCCAGCTGTATATCCCCATCCTCTGCGGCAGTGCCATCGACATGATGCTGGGCAAAGGTGCCGTGGACCACGCGGGCGTGCTGCGCATCATCTACGAGATCATCGTGGTGGCTGTTGTCGCCGCCTTTGCGCAGTGGCTGCTGAGCGTCTGCAACAACCGCATCACCTTCGCAGTCAGCCGTGACCTGCGCAACGCCGCCATGCGGAAGATCCAGACCCTTCCCCTCTCTTACCTCGACAGCCATCCTTCCGGCGACATCGTGAGCCGGATGGTGGCCGACGTGGATACCTTCGCGGACGGCCTGCTGATGGGCTTCACCCAGCTGTTCTCGGGTGTGCTGACCATCCTCGGCACCCTGCTCTTCATGTTGCAGCAGAATGTCCCTATCACGCTGGTGGTGGTCTGCATCACCCCCCTGAGCCTTGTGGTGGCCAGCTTTCTCGCAAAGCGCAGCTACAAGTATTTCCAGAGCCAGAGCACCGTGCGCGGCGAGCAGACTGCCCTTGTCAACGAGATGATAGAGGGTCAGAAGGTCGTGCAGGCCTTCGGCCACGAGGCCCAGAGCCTCGAGGCTTTTGACGAGGTGAATGGCCGGCTGCAGAACGTGAGCCTGAAGGCCATCTTCTTCTCCAGCATGACCAACCCCGCCACCCGCTTCGTCAACAACATCGTCTACGCAGGCGTCGGCCTCGTGGGCGCGATCTATGCCGTAGCCGGAGGCATCACCATCGGCCAGCTGAGCATCTTCCTGAACTACGCCAACCAGTACACCAAGCCCTTCAACGAAATTTCCGGCGTCGTGACCGAGCTGCAGAACGCTCTGGCCTGCGCAGCCCGCGTGTTCGAGCTGCTGGACGCTGAAGACCAGACCCCCGAAGCGGAGAACGCCGCAAAGCTCGTGCCGGACGGCCACATCCAGATCGAGGACGTCTCTTTCCGCTATCTGCCCGACCGCCCGCTCATCGAGGGCCTGTCTCTGGACGTCAAGCCCGGCCAGCGCATCGCCATCGTCGGCCCCACCGGCTGCGGCAAGACCACCCTCATCAACCTGCTCATGCGGTTCTATGATGTCAACGGCGGCTCCATCAAAGTCTCCGGCACCGACATCCGGGACGTGACCCGCGCCTCCCTGCGCGGCAGCTACGGCATGGTGTTACAAGATACCTGGCTCCGGGCCGGCACCGTGCGGGAGAACATCGCCTACGGCAAGCCGGACGCCTCCCTCGACGAGGTGGTAGCTGCGGCCAAGGCAGCCCATGCCGACAGCTTCATCCGCCGCCTGCCCGAGGGCTACGACACCGTCATCGCCGAGGACGGCGGCAACATCAGCCAGGGCCAGAAGCAGCTGCTCTGCATCGCCCGCGTGATGCTCTGTCTGCCCCCGATGCTGATTCTGGACGAGGCCACTTCCTCCATCGACACCCGCACCGAGGTGCGTATCCAGGCAGCCTTTGCCCGGATGATGCAGGGCCGCACCAGCTTCATCGTGGCACACCGCCTTTCCACCATCCGGGAGGCCGACGTCATCCTCGTGATGAAGGACGGCCGCATCGTGGAGCAGGGCGACCACGATACCCTGCTGGCGCAGGGCGGCTTCTACGCCAAGCTCTACAACAGCCAATTCGAGGGCGTGGAGACTTAACGCTTCAACTTATAGCAATTCAACTTTTTAATGCAGCAGCGGTGAATTGCATATCGCAAAGATGCCGTTTGAATGCTGCACTAATTTCTTGACTTGCGATAAAATTTGCGATAAACGATTTTTGGAAGGAATATAATCGTGTCGAAAGATGAATATTTGATTACAGATCCACCCCTTAAAGCGCTGACTGTTTTTGCGATGCCGATGATCCTTGGCAGCTTTTTTCAACAAGTATACAATATGGCCGATTCCATAATAGTTGGTCAATTTGTTGGCTCCTCGGCACTTGCGGCTGTTGGTGCTTGTGCTGCACTGACCAATGTTTTTATTTGTGTGGCGCTTGGTGCTGGTGTGGGCGCAGGTGTGCTTGTAAGCCGCTGTTTTGGTGCAAAAAATTATGGTAAAATGAAAACCATTGTGTCAACGTCCCTGATCAGCTTTTTGATCTTAAGCGCTGTCCTTGGTGTCTTTGGCTTTTGCTTTTCCCATTTCATGATGAGCGGATTACAGACCCCTGCCGATATATTGGAAGAAGCAGTATTGTATCTGCGTGTCTACTTTGTGGGTTTCCCGTTTCTATTCATGTACAACATTCTTTCCACCATGTTCACTTCCATCGGTGAATCCAAAATTCCGTTGGGACTGCTGATATTCTCATCTATCCTGAATATTTTTATGGATCTCTGGATGGTGGCTGGTCTTGGTCTGGGGGTGTTTGGTGCAGCCCTTGCGACCTTGATCGCACAAGGAATTTCTGCCGTGTTTTCGTTTTTGATCTTTCTGTCTCGGATGCGGCAATACAAGAGCTCCTTTAGCAGGTTCGACCGGCAGGAGCTGTATTCCATGCTTCGCATTGCGGTACCATCGGTTTTGCAGCAGTCCACAGTGTCTATCGGTATGATGATCGTGCAGGCAGTGGTAAATCCCTTCGGCACACAGGCACTTGCCGGGTATGCGGCAACGATGCGGGTAGAAAATGTTTTTTCGCTGATCTTCGTATCCATCGGCAATGCAGTTTCGCCGTTTGTATCCCAGAATCTTGGTGCAAAGAAAATTGAGCGTATCAAAAAAGGTTATCATGCTGCACTGGTGTTGGATCTATGCTTTGCAGTTCTTGCTTTCGTGGTCATTGAAACACTGCACACACAGATTTCCTCGTTGTTCCTGGGAAAAGATGGAACCGCGTTGGCCTATCAGGTGTCCGGTGATTATATGAGATGGCTTGGTTACTTTTTCATCTTCATGGGCATCAAGATGGCAACTGATGGCGTTCTTCGCGGACTTGGAATCATGCGGCCGTTTCTTATTGCAAATATGGTAAACCTTGCAATCCGCTTGTCTGTTGCTTTGATTTGTGCACCGCGTTTTGGCATTGCTTTTGTTTGGCTTGCAGTCCCTGCAGGTTGGCTTGCAAACTTCCTTATTTCCTATGCGGCGCTCAGAAGATCGTGGCCAGAGGATAAAGCAGCGGTATCTCAATGATTTCATGCAGTGGAGAGGTGCTTTGTTCTGACGGGTTTCACTTACAGAGAATGTGACGCGAAAAAAATTCGCCGGTGTTCCGTTTGATGATAAAAATAGCCCCCGGCAAGTGATAGGTGTATCGATTCGCCAGGCTCTCGATCTTTGTGCCGTCGATGAACACTTCCTCTTACAACAAAAAATGAGATAGGCAACCCCTTTCGGGGAAGTCTATCTCATTTTTTTCGTTGGGGCTATTTTGCAACAGCCCCATTTTTGTTTGCTCTGTTTTATTTTTTGCGGGTCGGCAATATTTTCTTTTTTACCTGTTTTCGGCTTTCAGCACCGTTGCCTCAGCAGGCGGCGGTGTGAGGGTGGAATGGGCCAGAATAAAGGCAGCGGCGTGGCTGGATGCGATGCGCTGGGCGGCGCGGCGGCGGTCGTTGGAAGCGAAGGTGTGCTCCCCGTCCCGCTTTGCGTCCCAGTGGGCAAGCTCATCGTCCACCTCGGCTTCCGTCGGCCAGAGCTCTTCTTTCTGCGCCACCAGCAGCAGACCCATCCGGCTGCGCAGCTTGCGCTCGGCCTCGGTATGGAGCCAGGCTCGGAATTCTTCCACCGTCTGGCCCTGCACCTTTAAGTACTGGTCAAAATTGACGCCGTTGGCCTGCATCCGCAGGTTGAACTGGCGCTGCTCGGCAAAGTAGTTGCCGGCCACCAGCTGCTTGGGCAGCGGGCCGGTGACGTGTGTACCCAGCTGGGCGATGAGGGCCTGTTCGGCCACGGCGCGGGCCTGCTGGCAGCGCTGGGCGTAGATGTCCTGCGTCACCTTGGCGCGGAGGGCGCGCTTGCCCTCGGCGTCGGCGGCGCGGTCTTCGTCACCGTGGCGGCGGTTTATTTCAAGCTCGATGGTCAGCTCCCGGATAGGCCGAGGCTGGATGGGCTGGGTAAAGCCGGTGTACTCTCCCAGTTCCAGCGGCGGCAGGCAGAAGAACTGCGCCCCCGCCCGGAAGCCCTCGGCCCGGTTGACCGCCAGAAGTTCAAAATCCGGGTCGGTGACGGGCTGCAAATCGTTTTCTTTCATCAGCTGGGCGAACAGGGGCGAGAAACCCTCCAGAATCGCCCGATTGACCGCCGCCGTCAGCAGGTCATCCTCGTCCTGCGGAGCGTCCGGGGCCGCCTTTTCGGCCTGCACCGCCGCTTCCAGCTCTTCTGCTGCGGCGGAAAAGACCACCCGGCAGTCACCGGGTTCTGCCATTCCAAAATGTTCGAGTTTCATTTTCTTCTCCCCCTCTCAGCGGACGATGCCGGCCATCAGCACCAGCAGCACGATGCCCAGCACGACGTACAGCACCTCTGCACCCAGGACGGACTTGTCGCCCTCAACGTACATCTCGGCGGGGTCGTCGGGGTTATAATAAAGGGTGACGACAGCTCCCTGTGCAAGCTCTCTGCCCTTGGCAGACTTGGGGTAATGGAGGCGGTGGGTGCCGCCAGCAGTGGTGAACTCCAACAGGTAGGCTTTGCCGTCCCGGCTCTGGACGGTGCCTGCCACAGCGGCCTCGACCTTTTCGCCCCTGGTCATGAGCTTGCGGCGTCTCGACCAGCTCCGCCATGCCATGTAGAACATGATGCCTGCACCGATGAGAAAGATAATGATGTTGAACATTCGCAGTTTCCCTCTTCCGTAAATAGTCCCGCCGGGCCGCTGCCCCGCAGGGGTAATATTTATTGTATCATACTCCACCGGATTTTTCGCCCCATTCGGCCTATACGGAATGCAACAATTTTCGCAAAAAAATTTGTCGTACTATTTTTGCAGAAAACGCTTGACTTTCTTTGCACCTGTGGTATAATAACTATCGTTCCGAGCCGAACGGCAACGAACAAAACAGAATATGCGGATATGGCGGAATTGGCAGACGCGTTAGATTCAGGTTCTAAT
>OIWS01002442.1_pt1 | contig 15183 bp, 10 predicted proteins | sample 1587611 | NCBI WGS metagenome assembly OIWS01 (sample SAMEA3888919, study PRJEB22519) | human gut metagenome | biome: human gut; feature: human-associated habitat; material: faeces | place: Denmark | collected 2010 | reverse complement strand
GGATTTCCCTTTAAAATTTTACCTCCATCCAAGATACGTTGCTGTCGGTATCGTATCTTTTTTTCGTTTTTCTCTTGACTTTGCCGGAAATGCTGTGTATAGTGAAGAAAGAATGATATAACTGTAATAGTGTTTCTTGGGATTTTTAGGTAAGGGGGATGTCGATGGTCTTTTCTGGTGAAATCAGCTGGTTCGATCAATATGGAAAGGTGTGCCGCTCCGCAATCGATGCAGGGCACGGCTGGGAAATCTCGGAACGGCAGCTCATCTCCCGGGAGCTGGGAATTCGATTGTCCTATCGGATTTCCGCCGACGGGACTCTGTCTCTGCCGCTTGACGAACTCTATGAGAGCGGCAAAACCAGAGTGCAGGAACTGGTCCTCTGGCCGGAACTGATTGCCGGATATGAGGGGGAGAACAAATCTCTGATTCTGCCGCAGGGGTGCGGCGCTCTGGTCCACCTGCGGAACCATCCGGAAAAGGAGGAGCGCATCGGCTGTTTCTTCCCGTGGGGGGCGGCGGGATTGATGACCCTCTGTGGGGTGACCGACGGTGTCCGCTCCCGCGCGCTCATCATCGACGGCGGCAGGTTCGACATGCTGTTGCGACTGCGGACCTGCTGGGGAAAACGGCGGCAGTACGCCGTCGCCCCCGTGTTCTGCATCCGCGACCGCGCCGGCGACGCTCCGCTTCGCGACGAAATCACAGTTCAATTGCTGGAGCTGGAGGGGGGATATCCCGCCGTCGCCCAAAGCTATTACGAATTCATGCGCTGCCGCCATGCGGTTCCCACTCTGGCGGAAAAGGCCGTCGCCAATCCGTTGCTCGAATACAGCAGCCGCGCGATCATCATGCGGATGCGTCTCGCCTGCAAGGAGATGCCGTCGCCGATTCTCGAACAGACTCCGGAACATCAGCCGAAACTCAACTGTTTCATGACCTTCGCCGACGTCCGCACCGTGCTCGATGAGTGCCGCCGCCAGGGGGTCGGTCCGCTGGACTGCTGTCTCGTCGGCTGGAACTATGGCGGCCATGACGGGGCGTACCCGCAGCTCTTTCCGGTCGAAGAGCGGCTCGGCGGCGAAACTGAGCTGCGCCGCACCATCCGGCACTGCCGGGAGCTCGGCTACCGGATCGGACTGCACGACAACTACTTCGACAGCTATACGATTGCGGATTCATTCCGCTGGGAAGATGTCAGCCGGACCGCAGATCAGCTGCCCGCCCTCTCCGGCGTCTGGGGCGGCGGGCAATCCTACATCGTCTGCCCGCGTCGCGCCACAGAGAACGCCATGCGGAACATGTCGAAGACGAAGAAGTTGGGAATCGACGGCATCTATTTTACCGACGTTCTCTCCGTCTGGCCGCTGGAGAAGTGCTATTCTCCGGCGCATCCATTGAGCCGCCGGGAGTGCGCGCTCTGGCGCAAGAAGATCTTTCAGCTCTCGCACGATACCTTCGGCGGTTCCATGTCGGAGGGGGGGCAGGACTGGGCCTTCCCGGAACTGGACCGGGTCTACGATCTGGTCGACACGCCGGAGATGCCGGCATGGTGTGACGAGGAAATTCCCCTCTATTCGATGGTGTGGCACGGTTCGGTGCTCTACAACACCTACCGCGGCGCGATCAACTCCAGGCCGGGGGAGCCGATCTACCTTCGCAATCTGGCGTTCGGAGGACTGCCGACCATCTATTGGCACTACATCTTCACGCCGTCCCAGACCGCCGCCGCCGGGCAGGACCCGGAGAAGGATCTGAAATTCGACCGGAAGACGCTGGCCGAAAATGTGGCGCTCATCCGGAGGATCACCGACGACGTCCGTCGCCTCGAACCGGTCCGCTTCGCCCGGATCGTCGGCTATGCGAAACGGGCGGACAACCTGACCGAGACCATCTTCTCCAACGGCTTCCGCCTGCTGGTGAACTATGGTGCAAGGGAGGCGGTCTTCGACGGAATCCGGATTGGCGCCGGCGATTTCACCCTCATCGCCGGGGAAGGGCTCCCGGGGGAGGGCGCCGCTCCTAGTGCCGGCGGTTCAGCGAACCAGCCGTGAAATCGCCTTGAATGCCGGATGCGAGGCATCGCGCAGCAGCCAGAAGAGAATCGCCTCCGCCGAGAGCACGCAGGCTCCCGCATGCCGGGCGGCGGCAAGCGCGGCGGCGCGGTCGCCGGGCTTCCGGCTGGTGACCGCGTCTTCGGCGAGGATCACCTGATAACCGGCGTTCAGGGCGTCGAAGACACTCTGAAGCACGCAGACATGGGTTTCAATTCCGGCGATGACGACCGTTTTGCGGTATTTGGATTCCAGCGCGGTGCGGAAGGCCGGTTCGCCGAAGACCGAAAACGAGGTCTTGGAGAGGATCGGCGTGGTCATCGGCAGATGTTCGGCGATTTCCGGAATCGTGGCTCCCAGTCCGCGGGGATACTGCTCGGTGACGATCACATCGAGCCCGAGCGCGGCCGCTCCGTCGAGCAGGAGGCGCGCCCGCGAGAGCGTCGCATCGAAGTGATCCATGACCGGGACCAGTCTCTCCTGAAAATCGATCAGAACGAGGACACTGCTTTCGACATTCGGAATTTCCATGGGGACTCTCTCCTCTGGTTATGATGAAATGGTTCTTCCGGCAAAAACGGTGACGGCGGCCGGGGCCGCCAGACAGGGGGCGATATTCCGGTTCACCTCCTCCCGGGTGAGGGCGCGGAGGGCCGCTTCGTTGTTCCAGACGGTTTCCGGCTCCTGCGAATAGTGCATGGCGAGCAGGGTGGCGGGGAGTGCGGCGTTGACTGACTCCGCCGCCTGTGCGGCGTCGAAGGCGGAGCATTCGCGCGCCGCGTCAAACTCCTCCGTGGGAATGCCTTCGGCGGCGAGCCGGAGAATCTCGTCAACGATGAGCTGTTCGGCCCGCTTCGCCTGTTCCGCCGTGGTCACCGCGTGAAAGAGCAGCCAGCCGGGATGAAATCCTCCGGCGAGCCGCATCCCGGTCGTGTAGGCGAGGGCGTTTTCCTCCCGGACCAGTTTGAAGAGCCGCGAGGAGAGGCCGTTTTCGGCGTGGTGAAAGATCCTGAAGCTGTCGTAGATTCCGTCGACGAGGGCGGGGCCGGGGATGGCGTGGACCAGCGCGGTCTGGCTCCGGTCGAGCGGAATCTCCTGCACCACGCTCTGTTGCGGAAATTCCGGAGGCTTCGGCAATGGCTGCCTGCCGGGAAGCCAGTCGATGCCGTCGAGCACCATTTCGCTCCACTCCCGCGCCTGCGCTTCGGTGCAGTCGCCGCCGAAGCCGCAGATCACCTGAGACGGTCGCCACAGCGAGCGGTGGAATTCCATGATCTCATCGCGCGAGATCGACTGAAGCTGTTCCGGAGTGCCGTTGACGCCCCAGCCGTAGGGATGGTGCCCGAAGAGCAGTTTGCGGGCGAGGTCCTGGGCCGCCGCCCGGGGCGACTGGGCGCGGCTTCGCATCAGTTCGAGGCGGTTCTTCCGCTCCCGCTCCAGTTCCGCGGCGCCGAAGGCGGGTTCGCACAGCATCTCCCGCACCAGACGCAGCGCGGTCGGGAACTGCCGCCGCGGCGCGTTCAATTCGAGAATGAAGGAGTTCAATCCGGTATTGACGTTGAGCGTCGCGCCGCATTCGTCCAGTTTGTTGAGCAGATCGTTTTCGCTCCGGCGGCGGGTGCCGGCGGTCAGCAGATCGGCGGCGAGGGCGGAAATTCCCCCCGTTTTCTCCGTTTCGAAAATGGTGCCGCCCGGCAGGGAGAGGGCGAAATCGGTCAGCGGCAGTTCCCGGTCGGGAATCGTCACCAGCCGCACGCCGTTCTTCCATTCTCCGGCGATCGGCGCGAGGCGTCGCCGGTCGGTCGTGGTTGTCCGGCGCGGCCGGGCATCCACAGGACGCTGGCGGACGAACGAGAAGAGTTCCGGCGTAAGATAGGTCGCCGCCGCCTGATGGATCTCCTCCACGGTGAGTGCCTCCAGTTTCTCCAGATAGCTGTCGCTGAGGTCGGGGGAGTCGCAGGCGACCACGCCGCCGCCGATGTTGGCGGCGATATCGCGCAGACTGCGCAGTTGACGAAGGTGCTCGGCGAACTGCTGACGCTTTTCGCGCCGGGCTTCCGCGGCGGTGATGCCGCCGGAACGGATGGCGTCCAGCTCCCGGCGGAGCGCGCTCTCCAGCCGGTCAAGCCTGGCGGGGGAGGCGGCGGCGGTGATCCCGAGGATTCCGCCGAACGGCTGGGAGTAGCAGAAGGCGCGCAGATCGACGGCGAGCTCCTTTTCCCGCTCCAGAATGCGCACCAGCCGGGAACCTTCCCCCATGCCGAGGATTCCGGCGAGCACGTCGAGCGCCGGAATGTCGCGGTGGGAGATGGGCGGCGTGCGAAGTCCCGCCGCGAGCCGTGCGAGCGGGTCGGCAAAGCGGAATTCGGCGCTGCGTGCGGCGCACTGCTCCGGTTCTGCGGGCAGGGCGGTTTCTCCGGGGAAGGCGTCCAGCCAGTCGCCGAGGCGGTGTTCCAGCGCTTCGACGACCCGCTCGGGGGAGGCGTCTCCGACGACCACCCAGAAGATGCGCCCGGGGGTGTAGCGGTGCTGCCAGTACTCTTCCGCCCGTTCGCGGGTGACTTCGGCGATCAGGTGGCGGAAACCGATGATCGGAATGCGGACCGGGTGGACCTTGAACACCTCCGCGTTGAGGGTTTCGAAGAGCCGGCGGTCCGGGCTGTCGGCGCCGAGCTCCTGTTCGCGCAGAATCACTTCACGCTCCGCGGCGAACCGTTCGGCGGGGAACTCCGGATAACGGACCATGGAGGCGAGCACGTCGATCGCGGTTTCCAGATGGATTCCGGCGAGCTGGGCGTGGTAGGCGGTGTGGTCGAAGCTGGTGTAGGCGTTGACCGAACCGCCGAGGCGGTCGATGGTGTCCGCCGCCGAGGTGCCGGGATAGTTGCGGCAGCCCTGAAAGAGCATGTGCTCCAGAAAATGCGAAAGACCGGAGCCGAGGTATCTGCCTTCGTGAATGCTGCCGGTTTTGACGAAACACTCCACTTCGACCGAGTGGCCGGGGCGGGGCAGGACGAAAATACGCATCCCGTTTTCACAGGTGTGCGAGACGACATTGCGGTAAAAGTTCATGCGTTCTCCGATGGGAACCGCCGGAAAGAAATGAAATTACGTTTCTCCGGCCGGCGGCATACTCCTTGACTGTCTTTACATTTATAATGTAAAAGCGGTGACGGCCGATTACAATGCAGAGAAGGGGAAATTCCCGTTCTTTTTCCACTTTTTTTGCTGGAAATGGGGTGTTGAAGGTTTGAAAAAAACTCCGTTCCGGTTACATTACCAAAAAGAGGAGTATCCGCATCTTCTGCCGGATTTTTCTCCGGGAAACGACCACTTTTGAGTTGAATTGACGGGCTATGGCACAGAAGAAAAACGTACCGCAGGATCACGAGTTCCCCACCATTACGCTGCAGACCGGCGACGGGCACGGCCGTGAGATTGTTATCAACCGGGAACTGATGATTGTCGGCCGGGAGGACGACAGCGACATCATCATTCCGGAAACCAACGTATCGCGGCATCACGCCGCAATACGGACGACGCCGGAAGGGGTGTTTGTCGAGGATCTCGGCAGCGCCAACGGAACGTTCGTCAACTCCGCCCCGGTCATACAGGTGCAGATCAAACATCAGGATGTGATTCAGATCGGCAGCTCGATGCTGGTGTTCAACGATCCGAACAATCCGGGAATGACCGCGGCGGTGCGCGGGCAGGAGTCCGGCGAAACCGAATTCACCTTCGACACCATGAAGGATGTGATCGCCCGCCTTCGCGAGAACATCGGCATCGTCTTCAAAGGCAAACCAGACGTCATCCGCGACATGATCGTCTGCCTGATGGCGGACGGGCATCTGTTGCTGGAGGATGCTCCCGGTGTGGGGAAGAGCATTCTCGTGCAGGCGCTCGCCAAGTCGATTCAGGCGACCTATCGCCGGATTCAGTTCACGCCGGATATGCTGCCGAGCGATATTACCGGGGCGAACATTTACGATGAAAAACTCAAGCAGTTCCGGTTTATCCCCGGCCCGATTTTCGGCAACGTCATCCTCGCCGACGAGATCAACCGGACGACGCCGCGGACCCAGTCGAGCCTGCTCGAATGCATGTCCGAATCGGTGGTGACCATCGACGGCAAGGGGCATGTCCTGCCGAAGCCGTTCTTCGTTGTCGCGACCCAGAATCCGGAGGACTATCACGGCACCTACCCATTGCCGGAACCGCAGCTGGACCGGTTTCTGATGCGGCTTTCGATCGGCTATCCGTCGCCCGAGGCGGAGATGGAGATCCTCAATTCCCAGCAGGGGAGCCACCCGCTCTCGCGCATCTCCTACGTCATCCGCGGCTCGGACATCATCCACTGCCACGCCCTGGTGCGCAAGGTGACGGTGGCCGATTCCATCAAGGAGTACATCATCCGCATCGTCGATGCAACCCGTTCGCACCACGCCCTTACCAACGGCTGCAGTCCACGGGCCGCGCTCGCGCTGATGCGCTGCTGTCAGAGCCTCGCCGCCTATTACGGCAGGAACTACGTCACGCCCCGCGATGTGCGCATGATGGTCAAGGTGGTGCTGGCGCACCGGATGCGTCTTCGTCTGCGCTATCAGGGGGAATTCCATCGGGTGGAAACGGTGCTGGATTCCATTCTTGACGCCATTCCGATGGCCAACGAGGAACCGGGTGCATGATCGCTCTGCCGACCGCCCGGGGATGGCTGATTCTGGCGATGACGTTCGGCGCGGTCAGTGTGGCGCTGGTCAACGTCGGGCTGGCGACTGCGCTGGCGGCTTCGGCATTTGCCGCGTTCTGGCTGGCTTCCTTCGTCATGGCACAGTGTTCCGTCTACGGCATCCGGGTGACGCGGGGAGGGAACGGCGACGGCGTCTGCGGCAGTGAATTGATTCTGCCGCTGACGGTGACCAACCGCACGATTCTGTTTCGCCAGGCAACCGTGCTGACCGAATTGTGCGAATTCGCTCCGGGCGGGGTGCTGCACACGGCGGTGCCGCCGCTTTCGCCCCGGGAGGCGCTTTCGATTGAGCGGGCGGTCAAAGCGGAAAAACGCGGTTGTTTTGACCTGAATGTGGTGCGGCTTTCCGGCGGGGATCCGGCCGGGCTGTTCCGGAGGACCAGAACGTTTCGTCTGCCCGGCGAAGTGGTGATCTACCCTCATGTGGTGCATCTGGAGTCGATTCAGCTCCATCCCGCCGGGGCGCACACGCCCGGCACCGACGGACGGCCGCTGGGGCGTTCGGGGCAGGGGCAGGAGTTTTTCGGACTTCGTCCTTACCGGCCCGGCGATGAGATCCGGTTCATCCACTGGAGAGGGACGGCGGCGAAGCAGCGGCTGATGATCCGCGAATTTGAAGCGAACACCGTCGATCAGGTGGTGATTCTGCTCGACACCTATGCCCCGCTGGTGGGGAATGACCCGCGGGAGAACAATCTGGAGTATCTGGTCAGCATGGCGGCATCGCTGGCGGCATTTCTCAAGGATGTCTCCTGCCGGGTGCTGTTTCTTGCGGCGGACGGGAGGACGGGGGAGCTGGTGCGGCTCTTCGGGGATTCCGCCGGACTCTATCCCCGGTTGCGGCGGCTTCTGACGGTGATTGAGCCGGGGGAAATTTCGTTCACTTCGCTCTTGCAGGAGACGGCGGAAGAGATTCCTTCCGGCTCGCTGGTCTATGCGCTCTGCCTGAATGAGGATGCGTCGTCGCTGGAGCTTCTGGAACTGCTCTTTGACTGCAACTGCCGGATTCACTGGTTTCTGGCGCCGAAGGAGAATTTCCCGCCGATTCAGGCGGATGAGCCGCGGATTGTTTACGAACGCCGCCGCCGTCGCGAACTGCCGCCCGGTGCGGTCCGTCCGCGGGAACTCTTCTTTTCGACGCGGATGGAGGAGGTGCTGGAAAAATGAGCTGGGTGACTGCACTGTTCCGCCGGATTTTTCCCGTGAAACGGATTGTCGACCACTCCCGGCGCCGGAGCATGCCGGAGCGACTGCCGCTGCACTGGGCCTACGCCTGTCTCACCGTGCTGGCGACGATCGCCGCGCTGTGGCGCTATGGACATCCCGGATTCACCATTCTGGTGCTGGTGCTGACGCCGTTTGCCGCGGCGCTGGCCTACGTGCCCTACCGGATTGTTCCCTCCTGGTGCCGGCTGCTGTTGCAGCTGGCACTGCTGATCGGCGCCGGATTCTGGAGCATGGTCCGGTTGAAGGCGGGGATTCCGGTCGACAAGGCGCTGGTGGAGCTGCTGGCGCTGGCGGTGCTGATGTTTCTGATGGCGCAGCGGGTGCGCGATTACGGCTATGTGTTCGCCATCTCGATTCTGCTGCTGGTGTACGGGGCACTGTTGCCGCGGACGATCTATCTGTGGTGCTTCGGCGTCGGAGTCGGACTGGTGCTGGTCCTGCTTTACAACAACCGTCTGCGCCAGCTGGGGCGGGCTCCTGTGCTGGAGAATCCGCACAGAATTCTCCGCCGGAACTGGCATATCATCGGGGTGCATCTGGGGTTGTCGCTGTTGTTTTTTCTGTTGATTTTTCCCTTGTTCCCGACGATTCCCAGCGACACGAAGGGGATATTCTCCGTCTCGTTTGCCCACGAGAAGGAGTCGCTTCTGCCGCCCGACCTGCGGCACTGGTTCGAGTCGGAAAAGGTGTTGCGCAACGCCTCCGGAGAACGCATAGTGCGAAGCGGGCGGCCCGATTCGCTCGGAATGGACGGCATGCCGATAGCGCTCAAGGGGGAACAGCCGGATCAGGCGGTCGACGGCGCGGGCGGCAGTGCGCCGCCGGGGGAGAATCTGGTGTTCCGGGTGAAATCTCCGCTGAAACTCTACCACCTGGCTCAGCTTTACGACGAGTATGACGGAAACGGCTGGCGGGTGTCGGCGGAACTCAAACGCGGCCGTCTGCGCCGCCGGGGGGATGCGCCGGAGCTCTACCGGAATGTGTTGTCGCGCTACACGATTCTGCGCTGGATCAGTCCGAAACTCTACTCTCCGTACCGGCCGCTCAGTTTTGAACAGGCCCCCGGGGCGGAGTACAACAATCTGGCCACGACCTTTTACAACAGCGAGCTGACGGCGGAACATTATCCGCGACTGCCGTTTGTCTACACGGTCACCAGCCGGTTGAGTACCGATTTTCACTGGTTCGCCACGGAAGAGGAGGATGGAAAGCGGAAGGTGGGCGGCCGCCACTGGGAGGAGGTGCTTCCGCCCCGGCACTATCTGCAGCTGCCGGAAGAGAAGATTTCAGCGCGTCTGCGCGAGAAAGTGCGCGAGCTGACCGAAGGAATTTCCAGTCGTTACGGCAAGGCGATGGTGTTGCGCGATTATCTGCGCGACAACTTTACCTATGAACAGTTTTCCAAACCGGTGCCCGAGGGGCGCGAGGGGGCGGACTATTTTGTCTTTGAGTTGAAGGAGGGGCATTGCGAATATTTCGCCTCGACGCTGGCGGTGATGGCGCGGCTGGCCGGATTGCCTGCGCGGGTGGCAACCGGGTTTTCTCCGGGCGATTACAATACGCTGCTCAATTTGTTCGAGGTGTACGAACGGCACGCGCATGCGTGGACGCAGATTTTCGTGCCGGAGTACGGCTGGCTGACGGTGGACGCCACGCCGCCCGGGGCGGTTCAGTCGCGCACCACCCCGCTGGGAATCGGCCAGTTGCGCGATCCCTTCGGGGACGAGTGGCGGGTGACGCCGCCGGAACTCACGTCGCACACGCTTCAGACGCTTCGCGATCTCTATGTGAAACAGCTCCGTCTGGAGGGCGAGACCAGTCAGGCGGCGGAGATGATGATGCAGGTCGCCAAGATGGAGGAGGAGCTGCGGAACAAGGTACAGAAGACCTATCGGAAGGTGGCGCCGAAAGCGCAGACGGCCAAGAAGATCGGCAGTGCGAAACATCCGCCCGGCTCCTTTTCTGCACGTCTGGCAAATCTGGTGGAGAAGGGGAAACGTGCGTTCCGGAGCCTGACCGAGCAGTTGCGAATTCACCGGTGGGAGGCCGGCTGCATCGCCACGGTGCTGGCCGCATTTTTCCTGCTGACGCGGATGATGGTGCGGCAGTTCCGGCTGAACCGGTTGCGGAGGCGGATGCTGGCGAATCTGACTCAGGCGGCCGGGGCGCTGAAAAGCGGGGAGTTCCGCCGGAGTGTGGATGCCTCCTATCGTGCGGCGCGTTATCTGCTGCTGCTGGCGGGGGTGCCTTCGCGCGGCGGCCGGGAGCTGCTCGACTATGCGGCGGTGCTGGAGAAATTCCAGCCGGGGCTGGAAGAACTGTTGAAGCCGGTATTTCTCGCCTTTTACGAGACGGAATACGGGGAAGGCGAAGCGGTGTCCCGGCGGAGTGCCGTGCTGACGTTGCGCCGGGTCCGTTCGCTTCGCCGCCGCCTGGCGTCGTTCAGCCGGATGATCCGCTGAAATTCCGGACAGCTCTTGCCCGCGTCAGCACACAGACGGTTTTGCCGAACGGTTCGCAGAAGGCGGCATCGGTCAGGCGCGCGGCTCTTTTCCGTAGAAGGTCTCGCTCATCCGGCGCCCCGGCGGCGGGAGCGGTTCCTCACAGAGAAACGCTTCCACCAGCTGGCGGGGATCCGGTTCGCGCCCCTTTTCCAGCCAGTAGATCGCGTGCCCCTCGCGTTCGAGTTTGCGGAAGAAGATATCCTGCCGCTTTGCGAACTGACGAATGCGGCAGAGCAGCTGGTTGCGCATCTCCAGAAGCGTGCACTCCCCCTTGAGATAACGGGCCACCTCCCGGTATTCCAGACCGAAAAACTCCAGTTTTTCAAAGTTAGGATAGCTTTCCGCTATAGATTTTACACGGCGCAGATGGTCAAGGCTGTCAGTCAGTCCCGGCACGACCACATGGCGAATCCACAGCGGAACATTTTTTGTCGCAGTTAGCTGCAAAAAGCGCTTGATTTGGTCAAAATTCGGGGTGAATGACTCCGCCGCATCCGGATTCTGCCGCACCCGCGGCACCCCGGCACAGCGCGGCGGCAGCGCTCCGCCCGGCAGCCGGTAGCCGTCGAGCAGCGCGGCGAGATAGAGCGCGGTGCCGCCGCAGAGGATCGGCACATGGTTTCGTTCGACGATCTCCCGGATCGCCCGGTAAGCGTCCGGCAGGAAGCGGGCGAGGTTGTACTCCTCCCGCGCCGGGTCGGCGATGTCGATGAGATGGTACGGCACTTCGCCGTATTCGTCGAGATCCTTGCCGGTGCCGATGTCCATGCCGCGGTAGACCTGCCGGGAGTCCACGCTGACGATTTCTCCGTTGAAAATGCGGGCGAGCCAGACCGCAAGAGCGGTTTTCCCTGTCGCGGTCGGCCCGGTGATGACCACTGTTTTGAGGATTTCTGCCATAAAAGTCCCGAAAAATTTGTAAAATACCTGTTTCGCGTACTATATTATGACGCGTTTCATTTAAATTTCAAATTTTTAATCTGGTTCAGCGATGGAAAAACAGCAAACTTTGGTAAGATCGTCGTCCGTTTCCGGAATCGCGCTCCATACCGGCGCCCGGGCAACGGTGCGGATTCAGCCCGCGCCGGAGAACACCGGCATCATCTTCCGCCGGGTGGATCTGCCCGGCAAACCGGAGGTGCGCCCGCTGGCATGCAACGTGGTGGATGTCCGCCGCGGCACCACCATCGCCGACGGCAAGGCGATCGTCTTCACCGTCGAACACATCATGTCGGCGCTCAATGCGTGGCACATCGACAACTGCATCGTCGAGATGGACGGCATGGAGCCGCCGATCGTCGACGGCAGTTCACTGCCCTACTTTGACATGATTCGCGAGGCCGGCGTCGTGGAACAGGAGGAGCCCGCGCTCACCTTCACCCCCTCGCAGCCGGTCTACGTCGAGGGCGGCTACACCCGGCTGGTGATGATTCCGGGGGAGGGGCCGCTGCGCATCTCCTGCCTCGCCTCTTTCAAGGGGTGCCCGATTGACCCGCAGTTCCACGAATTCACACTCGACACGGAGGCCTACCGCACAGAGATCGCTCCGGCGCGCACCTTCGTCGATTACGGGGACCTCAAGCAGCTGCTGGCGATGGGGCTGGTCAAGGGCGGCAGTCTCGATGCCGCGGCGATCATCCATGACGGAGCGATCATCTGCAAGGAGGCGCTCCGCTTTCAAAATGAAATTGTCCGGCACAAGATTCTCGACCTGATCGGCGACATCTATCTCACCGGACGCCGGATTACCGGTTCGATCATTGCGATCAAGCCGGGCCACCCCAAGAATGTTGAGCTGGCCGGGGCGTTGCTTAAGGAAATTGCGGCTTCCAGTCCGCAGATGAAAAACAGGGAGACGAAATAATGGGAGAAGTCCTTGGAGTCAGGCAGATCAAGGCGATTCTGCCGCAGCGGTACCCGATGCTGATGCTCGACCGGGTTGAAGTGCTGTCAGAAACCACCGCCTGGGCGGTGAAAAACGTTTCGATGAACGAACTTTATTTCCAGGGGCATTTCCCGAATCACCCGATTATGCCCGGCGTGCTTCAGGTCGAAGCGATGAAGCAGCTCGGGGAACTCCTCGTCCGGTCGAAACTCGACCCGGAGGGGACGCAGGACGTCTACATGCGCGTGCTGGAAAAGGTCAAATTCCGCCGGCCGAACAATCCGGGGGACCGGCTGAAGATCGAAGCGGAAGTGACCGAGTTCCGCGACGCCGAGGCGGTTGTGAAGGCGAAGACCTTCAACAACGGCGGCCAGACCTGCGAAGCGATCATCACGCTGGCGGTCCGTCCGCGGGAGGGCGCGCGGGAGATGCCGCTGCTTTTCAACGAAAACGACAAGCATTCTGAAACGCCGATGGATGTGCTCCGCATCATGTCGCTGGTGCCGCATCGCTATCCTTTCCTGCTGATCGACAACATCTCCATGATCGACGGCGAGCATATCCGGGCGGTGAAGAACATCACGGTCAACGAGGAGATCTTCGCTCACTGTCCGGACGATTACGCGGTGATGCCGGAGTCGCTGCTCTGCGAAATCTCCGCCCAGTCCGGTTGCGCCTGCGTGCTCTCCCGCCCGGAAAATGCCGGGAAGATCGGGTATTTCATGTCGATTGACCGGGCGGAATCCTTTGCCCCGATTCTGCCGGGGGATCAACTGGTGATCGACATTGACCTGCCGCCGGGCAAGTCGAAGTTCGGCAAGGGGTCCGGTACGATCACCGTGGGGGGCCGGGTGGTGTTCTCCATCACCCTCATGTTTGCGATTGTGGATGCCTGAGATCCACACGGTTGCCGTTGCGGCGCGGTGCAGAAGAGGTACTGCGCCGCGTTTCCGGCTGATTTGAAAGGGCGTTCATGGCGAAAAAACACCGTGTGGTGACCGCGGCGGAAGCCGTACAGTTCGTCGGCAGCGGCGATTCGGTCTATTTAAGCAGTGCGGGGTCGGTCCCCAAGGTGCTGGTGGATGCGTTGTGCGCCCGCGCCCGTTCCGGCGGACTTGCGGATGTGAAGTTGCGCCATATCCACACGGCGGAGACGGCAAACTACGCCGCGGCCGAATATGCCGGAATCTTCGCTTCGGAATCTTTCTTCGTCGGCGGCAATGTCCGGCGGGAGGTGCAGGCGGGCAACGCCGATTACATTCCGGTGGCGCTGCATGAGACGCAGAAGCTTTTCCGCTCCGGCTGTCTCGCCTGTGACGTGGCGATGGTGCAGGTCTCGCGCCCGGACCGGCACGGGTTTGTTTCGCTCGGAACCTCGGTGGATATCGGTCCTGCCGCGATCCAGTGTGCCCGCACGGTGATCGCGGTGATGAATCGTTACGTCCCCTTCAGTTACGGTGACGGTGTGATTCCGCTCGATGCGATCGACTATATTGTCGAACATGACAGCCCGATTGAGACGATGGCATTCCCGCCGCCGGACGAGGCGGAGCGGTTGATCGGGCGCCATTGTTCGGAACTGATCGACGACGGCTCCTGTCTCCAGCTCGGCATCGGGGAGATTCCCAACGCGGTGCTGTCGCAACTTACCGACCGCCGGGACCTTGGTGTTCACACCGAGATGTTTGCGGACGGGCTGCTGCCGCTGGTGGAGTCGGGCGTGATCAACGGTGCGCGCAAGAAGATCGACCGCGGCAAAATCGTCGCTTCGTTTCTGATGGGTTCGCAGAACGTCTACAACTTTGTGCACCGCAACCCGCAGGTGAGGATGCGCGAGGTGGCTTACACCAACGACCCCTTCATCATTGCGCGCAATCCCAAGATGGTGGCGATCAACTCTGCGATTCAGATCGATCTTACCGGGCAGGTGTGCGCCGATTCGATCGGCACGAAGATGTATTCCGGGGTGGGCGGTCAGCTGGACTTCATCTACGGCGCCTCCCGTTCGCCCGGGGGCAAGCCGGTGATCGCGATGCCGTCGATTACCCGGAAGGGGATCAGCAAGATCGTTCCGGTGCTGACGCCGGGCGCGGGGGTGGTGACGCCGCGCAGTCTGGTGCACTATGTCGTCACCGAATACGGCGTGGTGAATCTCTACGGCAAGTCGCTGCAGCAGCGGGCGAAGGCGCTGATCGGCATCGCACATCCGGACTTCCGCGAGGAGCTGGAAAAAGCGGCGTTCGAACGGTTCGGCCCCCGTTTCCTCGGCCGCTGAGGCGAAGCGGCGATTGAGCGCAAATCCGATCCTCCGAAAAAAGGAAAGAGCCCGAACGGAATTTCGTTCCGGGCTCTCTGTTTTCCTCCGGTGGATTCTTCAGCGGGCGGAAAGTGTTATATTGCGGAAGTAGACGCTTCCTGCCGGTTTCTCTCCGGATTCCGGTGAGAACTGACAGGCCACTTGAAGGTGGACATTCTCCGTTCCCTGCGGCATTTTCGCCGCCGGGAGAACGAACTGGAATGTTCTGGTGCTCCCCGGCTTCCCGGCGGGAATCTGGAAGAAGTGCGCGGTCTTCCCGGTCCAGAAGAAGGTGACGACACGGTTGTTGGCGAAATTTTTCCCAAAGGTGATCTCACCACGCAGGACCAGGGCGTTGAACTTCTTCGGCAACGGGATGCGCGGCGAACTGCGTCCGGCATAGTCGCGATCCACTGCGGAAACTTCGAGGGCACGGGCCGGAACTCCTGCCGCCGGATAGTCCCCGG
>OIWS01002441.1_pt1 | contig 15186 bp, 19 predicted proteins | sample 1587611 | NCBI WGS metagenome assembly OIWS01 (sample SAMEA3888919, study PRJEB22519) | human gut metagenome | biome: human gut; feature: human-associated habitat; material: faeces | place: Denmark | collected 2010 | reverse complement strand
AGTTTGGAGACAAGGATACCTATGCAACGAGGGTGACTGGATTTACCTGTTGGGCCTTTGTTGCTCCGAACGGCGAATGGTATGAAAACGGGCAGATGGGCTGGTTTGCGGCGAATGATGCGACGAAGGAGTCCCGCGATCGATTCGCACTTGACCTGGAGAATATGCTGAAATCCGATCCCAATCTGTGGCTGACCATCGTGGACTGCCATATTTGAAGGAGGGATATGGCGATGGATCATGTTGTTATGGTTCCAGATATGCTGGTGCCGCAGGGCAATCTGCTCCGCGATAGAAAAACGCTCTCCGTCTGGGCTGTCGTGGAAGACTGGTCAGTGGATGACGAGGCGGGGCACAATGAAATCTTGTATGCGGACAAAGAGGACGCTGCCCGCGTGTTTCATTCACAACTCTTCGTCGAGGCCAACGAGGGCTGCATTGAACGCTGGAAGGGCAGAAGTCATTTTCAATCTGATCAGGGTGACCTTTTCTACGAGTGCTGGCTGGACAGCGACTATCTTAGCAATCATTATGAAATCCGCGTGGAAGAAAAACAGATTACACTGTCTCACAATTGGAAAGCGTTTTGCCGCAGCATTGACGCCAATCAGTATGCGCGGCTGCTGACTGTTCTTACAGACAACGGCGTCGAAGCGGATGAGGCCGGCGTGGTGGCTGAAGCGATTGGTTTTGTACTGGATGTGGATATGTCGAAAGCATCGGAGGAATGAGAATGTATTACGAAAATCATGTGACCCTTGAGCAAAGCGAAAGCTATCACACCGACCATGGCAGGCGAATGGAATGGCACTGCTTCCTTTGCGGCGAGCGGATTGGGACGATCGAATACTTTTCCAATCGCTGCACTTGGGAAAAACACTATGAATCGCTGGTATACTGCGACAATCAGCGGATGAAGCACGTTGGTTGGCATGATTCACTGTATGCGGCAAAGTGCGCGCTGCTGGAACCCGCCCGAGAATACCTTCGAGAATTGCGCGTTGAAGCAGAACAGACGAAAGTGGCTGCCGCCGCACTGCCGGAATCTGATTGCGGATTCTATCCGACACCGCCGGAAATCGCTGGAAAGCTGCTGTCGGGCGTGAATTGGGATCACGTAGAATCCATTTTAGAGCCAAGCGCTGGACGCGGTGATCTGATTGAATTCGCACTTCGACGCAATGGGAGTAGTCGGAACCACCGTTATTGCAGACGCGATTTGGACGACATCGACTGCGTGGAAATCGATTCTAACCTGCGTGCTATCCTGATTGGCAAGGGCTTCCGGGTGGTGCATGATGATTTTCTCGATTATTATACCCGCAAGCGCTACAGCTTGATCCTGATGAATCCGCCCTTCGCAGATGGCGATAAACATCTGCTCCATGCGCTGGAACTGTGCGAGCACGGTGGACAGGTTGCCTGTATGCTCAATGCGGAAACCATTCGCAACCCGTATACCAACACCCGAAAACTGCTGTCACGGGAACTGAAAAAGCGCGGTGCTTCCATCCGCTTTGTCCGCGGCGGTTTCAAACACTCTGCGCGGAAGACAGGCGTGGAAGTCGCGCTCATTAACGTGTCCGTCCCTGTGGCAAATGAGGATTCCTCTATTTGGGACGATCTGAAAAAGGCCGGCGAAGAAACTATTGAATCTTCATTTCAAAACGAAGTAGCGCCCGCCAATCAGGTAGAACGGCTGCTTCGAGAATACGACCTGCTGTGTGAGGCTGGTATCACCCTGATGCAGAAATACAATGGCGTCGCACCGCACATTCACAATGCCGGAAGGACGGATTACAGTCATCCGATCATTGAACTGCGGGTGGATGGCAATAACTGCAGCGATACCTGTCGGTCGTGCGATATCAATCGCTTTCTTCGCGCTGCCCGCGCTCGGTATTGGCGTGAACTGTTTGATCTGCCGGAATTGCGGGAGAAAATGACCTCCTCCATGCGGGACGAATACCACGGCACCATTGAAAAGATGAAGGATTACGAATTCTCTGAATTCAATATCCGGCAGGTCATCGATCAAATCATGGGCCAGCTTGTCGTCGGCGTTGAGGCGGCCATTCTGAACTGTTTCGATAAGCTGTCCGCCGAGCACACCTATCATACGGACGTTCAAAACGACAACATCCATTACTATAACGGCTGGAAGACCAACAAGGCGCACTACGTCAACATGAAGTGTATCATTCCAACCTACGGCTGCTTCGCCCGTGGTTACAAGACCGACAGGTATGGGCGATGGAAAGATACGCTGGAGGGACTGGATGTTCGCGGCTGTTTTTCCACGCTGGACGATCTGGAGAAAGCGCTGGATTACATTGACTGCGGAGAAACCGCATCGACCAATTTGGAGCAGGCGCTTCAGATTGCGGCGCGGGATGGGAAAACGAGCGTATCCTGCAAGTATTTCGACGTGGTCTTTTATAAGAAAGGCACCTGTCATATCAAATTCCGTGATCAGAAGATTGTAGACCGGCTGAACATCTATGTCGGCCGGCAGCGGATGTGGCTTCCGCCGACCTATGGCAAGGTTCGTTACGATGATATGGACGAAGAAAGCCGCCGCGTGGTGGATGAATTTCAGGGACGTGAAAGGTACGATGAGGTCATGAATGCTCCCAGCGAGTACATCATTGACACTCGGCAAGTGCCACTTCTGATTGCATAACAGGGAGGAATGAGAATGTACGCTGCTAAAAACGACAAATACACCTTGCTGATGCTGCCCGATGACGATACGCCGAATCCCCGAGAGGATTGCGACTGCTTTGGCAAAATGGTCTGCTGGCATCGGCGATACAATTTGGGCGATGACCATGATTACGACGAACCCATCGACTTTCTGCGCGATCTCTACAGCCATGCCGTTGATGACGGAGGCAAGCGTCTCGTTTCCTTCCTGAAATCTCGGAAGGCGCACGGCGCATATCTGGAATACAATCGCAGCACGCATGAGTGGGATCTGTTTGAGCGCTGCTGGTGGCGTTCTGATTCCGAATCCCCGTGGGATTGCTTTTACTCTGTGCCTGAATCTCAGCTGAATGATGCGGACGAATTCTTCGATCACATGCTGGAGGCACTTTCCATCACCGATCTGAAGACGCTGATCGCGGAGCGGGAGGACATAGCAATCCTTCCGCTTTTTCTGTACGATCACAGCGTGCAGAGCATTTCCACTGCGTCCTTTATCGGTCGTGCTCAGCACGCCGAATGGGATTCCGGGCAGGTAGGCTACATCTACGCTGATCGCAAGGCGATCCTTGGAAACTTTGGCGCAGTGAACGCGGAAACCCGTGAAAAGGCGGAAAATCGGCTTCGTACCGAGGTAGAAACTTACGATCAGTATTTGCGCGGCGAATGCTATGGGTTTCAGTTGTATGAGGACGGTGAGAAAATCGATTCCTGCTGGGGCTTCCTCGGTGACGTCGATGACTGGCGCGAAGATGTGAAATCCTATCTGCCCGCAGAGGCTCAGCCGCTTGCTGATGAGCTGGAATATACCTGCGAATCGGAAGAAGTGTATCTGCGCAAATGCGCCGCATCATAAGGAGGCAGGCCATGATTGAGATGAACCGCGATAATATCCACATTGATGCTGTGCTTGAGGTGGACACGGACTGGAACCCGCCCTGCATCTCCGCCTACGTCGAGGTCTGGTTCGATGCGGATGAAAAATTCGGCACCCATACCCATGGCCGTGATGATGCGTGGATCAACCTCTACGCCATCTACAGCCCGGTCTACCATACGCTCCAGATGAAGTATTACATCGAGACAGATACTTCCGTCTCTGAACCGATTGCCTATGAACCAACCAAAGCGGAACAGAAGGTCATCATGGAGATGATCGAAGAAAAGTGCCGGGAAGTTGAAAACTGCTCCTGTGTAGAACTGTTGTTGGAGGCGGTTAATGATGACGAAAGATGAACTCTGGGCGCTGCGCATGGAAATACGACTGGGATCGCTCTTCTACTCGGATTATCGAAATAGCTTCAGCACCGATACGCATCCTGTCTGCGATTTCTTTGATGGCTATCTTGAATATCTGGATCAGGAGATGCAGGCGACGATTCCGGGCTATGATGACGCGTATTTTTTCGACCATCTCCCCGAATACGACAACGCCGATAACCTCTGGGATTGGTACAACATGCTTGAAACCGATCCGCTGCCACTCCCACAGGAAGAAAATGAAGAACTGGAGGAGGACAGTTAAACACAGAAGTATGCTCTAGATTACCACTTCCGCGTTTGAGATGTATGAAGGAGGAAGATTATGAACCATCTGCCTGAAAACTTTTTGGAGCATGCCCTGTCCATTGATGATACGTTCCAGTTTCACTGTAATCAGTGCGGCGAATGCTGCAAGCATCGCGAAGACATCCTGATTTCCCCTTTCGACCTGTTTCGCCTTACCCGATACCTGAACATGAAGCCCACGGAATTTGTGGATCGCTACTGTACGACGTATATCGGCCAGAACAGCCGTCTGCCGGTGGTGATTTTCAAGGCTGTAGGCGAAGAGCAGGTTTGTCCCATGCTTCAGGATAATCATTGCTCCGTTCATGCCGCCAAGCCCACGATCTGCGCGCTGTATCCGCTGGGAAGAGCCGTTCGAGTTGAACCGGATGGAAAACCGGAGGTGTTCTATTTCCTCAATGGCTCGACCTGCGGCGCAGAGGACGAAACGCATACTGTCCGAGAGTGGCTGAGCGAATTCGATCTGCGGGACAGCACCGCATGGTTTCTTGCATGGCAGAAGGCGATCTCCAAACTGAGTCCATCGCTCAAGACGATGGAAAAGCTGCTTCCGCCCAAGGAATTGTCCATGCTCTACGCCATCGTTTTCAAGGCGCTGTATCTGGACTATGCGGATGTACGGGAGTTTCTTCCGAAATTCGTCCTCAATGTGCAGTCGCTGCAGAAACAAATTGATACATTGATTGATAAACTGATGCCCGGAGGGAATGCGAATGAATAATTTGTGGGTTCAGACGGACGATGCTACCGGCCAGCATGTACAGGCCATTGCGGGAGAGCCGGGCGCATATCGGTTCATCGACACGGTTGGATTGGGTGAAGCACGGTATGCTGTAGTTATAGACGAGGTGCGTGTTTCCGAACAGGATTTGGAGAGCCCGGAATTTATCCGGGAATATCTGCATCCTTATGACTATACTGGCGGCATCGAGTTGCACCAGATTTACGGTGATGATGCCCTTCGTATTGCTGCTGAATGCGTCTTTGAAACGAATGCTTATAGCGGACAAATACTCTTTGAAGGAACGCTGGTAGAGTGCCTCCGTTATATTGACGCATATGTCAGAAGAATAACATCTGGCTGAACTTTCTCATTTTCAAAACAGGGCGTTTCCGTTGCCGGTTGCATAACGGACATGCCCATTTTTTTACCATACAAAGGAGGTTTCCCATGAACGCAAAGCTCGTTGTCAATCAGGAATGCCACGGTCTGGAACTGTATTTCCCTGAAAAGCCTGATGAAGAAGTCCTGATGCAGCTCAAGTCTGCCAGATGGCGGTATCACCGGGTGAAGAAGTGCTGGTATGCCAAGCAAAACGACACCAATCAGGAGATTGCAGAACTGATCGCCGGCGGAAGCATCAAGGCAGATGAGACTACGTCCGCAGCAGCGCCGTTCTTTCCGGCCTATGATCGGGTAAACGACATCCCTATCTGTAAATCCTCCGATCTTTCCTGCTGGGAAACCCACTATGGCTATTTTCAGGACATTCAGGCTTACATGGAAGTGCGCGTCCAGCAGATCCGCATCGTTGATCTGCACAATGCGCTGACTCCCGGCCGAGAATGCGAGCAGCTGGTGCTGCAGCCCCACGATCCGTATTCTTCCGAATGCCTGTACAGCGGTCTCAATACCTTCCGCGATGTGTACGAAAAATTCTTTGTACGGCGGGAGCTGCCGGACTGTCATGTGTACACCAGTGCATTGAAATCCATGAACGTTTTTACGCCCTTTAAAGAAATCAAGCCCATCAAGATTCCTGCCAAATGGACGCTGCCGCACGTCTGGAAGGCCATTCTTTCCGGACAAATTTATGAAGGACATTGTGCCGGACGCTATACCGACGACTACGCCTATGACGCTGCCGTAAACTTCCGTTCCGGCGTGCAGCTGTACCTGCCGTCCTTTGCGAAGGAGCTGATCGAGAGTCCCAGCGGCTGGCGTGTCTATGCGGATCATACAGACGGTGATCAGGTACAGCTCTCCGTTGATTGCTACACCTTTAACCTGAACACGCTGCAGTTTGACGCCAGGTGCGACTGGCCGGAGAATAAGCGGCACGCTCAGGAACGGGCGGACAGGCTCGCGGCGCACAATTCGGAAATGGAGAGCCGTCGCCTCTCCCACGAACAGGTGAAAGCGCTCACTGATTCTGGTCTGTTGTTTGATGCGAAGATCATGACCACGAATGAGAATACCGACTATCATGAGGAAGAATCGAAAACGCTGCTGCGCAGGCAGTTCTTCTATGACGACGAAACGCTGCGCTATGACGTGCTTTCTATCATCGAGCATCCCATTCAGGACGGCGATCTGCTGGAAATTGAGGGCTGCGCTGAGCTGCAGAATGATCCACGCGTCATTCACACCGCGGATCATCTGGTTGTCAGCGGCAAGGCGCTTACGGAAATGCTGCATGAAGAAAGAACTGAGCAGATGATCGGCTCCGTAACGATTCGCCGCCAGACGTGGGAGCAGCTGCGGGAGTCGTTGGACGATTGGCGCTGCGGACGCACGCAGAACCTTTTCAATCCGATCCCGCGCAGTCGTTTCGTGGAAGCCATCGCCCGACTCGATGCGGAGCAGGAGCGGCTGGCTGACAGCACCGTAATGGAGGAGAAAAATCATGCCTGACGTTTCACGCGAATGTATTCGAGACACGCTGCTGCTCAAACGGAACCTTGGTAAGCACATCCCTGCTTCATACCGCTCCATCTATAATCTCGGCGTTCAAAACCTGCGCCGCGGGCAGCTTGCACCCCATGTTGAAAAGAAGATGCTCGCCGGCCGTTTCCTCGACAGGCAGAACCTCATTCGCGCCGCACCGGAAATCGTCATCGTAGTTCGCGGCGGGCATGTAGAGGAGGTTCGTTCCACCAACCCCTATACCCGTGTCTATATCGCGGATTACGATGATGGTCGTGAAGATCAGCTGGAAAAGTTGTACGACGCGGAGGAACGCGGCAGCGCATCCGACATGCACGTTATCTACTGATGGAGGGAGAAAATCGTATGTCTCAACCTGTGTTTTCTTTGGAACCCTCGCTCGACGCGGCGATGTTCTATTCCGGCAGTCCGGCTGAACCGCGTTGCATCGGTCATCTGCGTATGGATTTGGGGAGCGGTCAGGAATTCTGGACGAGCTGGTGGCCGCACTCTGCACATGCGCATAACGATGACGTTTTTAAGACGGAACTGTACGCATTGATCCTAGCGCTGAGCAAAGACCTTTTCAAAAATCGGGCGCACATGTGCAGGTATATCGCGGATCATCCTATTCCGTCGCTGGAAGAGAAGCCTCGCACCTACGGCTACTGCGTGCATACTGAAAAGTATGCCTACTTCATTCGCTGATTAAGAGTGCATTCGATGCGGAAACGGACTTTCTTTACCTGCTGGAGGGCTACTACGAAAATGATCCGCATAAAACCGGTGACAGCGCGGCCTACGCCGGAGTGTACAGTCATATTCGTCGCGAGTATTTTGACATTCCGTATGTCCTGCGCGATCGGGCAGATGAAAACAAATGCATTGGAGAAGTTCTCGCCGAGTTTTCTCATGCAGTCTCTGCTCGAATTGCGGAAATGGTGCATGACGAGCCTGTTCCCGTAACAAAAGAAGCGGAAGAAATCCGCGACGAGCGGGAGTATTATCAGAAATACGCCTTGCAGAGAGAAGCGCGGGAGTGCTTTTTCGGAGATGCGAAGCGCCTTCATTATCAGCCGCACTACCACATTTCTGATCCTTCTACTGCCGAAATGGCGGCCGTTCTCAATCATTTTGAGGATGCAGTGAATGCGCGTGCGGAAGCATTCGTCCGCCAAAAGGCGCGAGAAATCAACGAACGGCTCTGGCAGATTGGATTGCTGCGCGAGGAAGTGGCCCGAATGGAAGTCACACCCGGCGAGCATCATGCCCGCCGCGCCATCATGCGCAGCGTTGCAGACCGGAGCATGAAAACGGTCAATCTGGAGATCCGGAAGGGCGATGAATCTGCGATCCTCAAGATTGAAGCGTCGGCGCTTCGCTGCATGGATAATTCCTATTACAGCCCGTGGCGCATGGATGCGCCGTCCCGTTATAAGCTGGTGGAACGATTTGGGAAAAACACAGACGTGTATCCCGATGACGTCGTGAAGATTACCTACGGACGAAAGGTGCTCTATGAGAGAAAAGCTGAAGTCTCGAAATCATGAATTTATTTACGTTCTCGGACTCTTAGTATGGTTGACCGGTCTGCGGAGGTTGGGTATAATAAAAGCATCTGGTGCAGGGAGGTGAATGCTCATGGATTATCAACTGATGCACAAGCAAGTTCCAGTGTTGTCCTTTTCGCTGGACAGCGAAACCTCAGCCATTCTGCGTGTCGGCAAGATTGAGCGTCCGGAACATATTCCCGTGGGCATTCCCGTGCGAAAAGGGATTGTTGACCGCGCTGCACTGAACGCATGGTGGCAGGGGCGCGCCATTCCCGCCAGCCGCCAGGGCATTCATCGCGCGCTGGAAGAGATGAGCGTTCCTTCTACCCACGCGCTGCTGGAAAAGTGCATGGGACTGAGCCTCTCAGACCAATATTGGGTGCGTCCTGCGGGTGCTGACCTGCAATGGTCGCAGATCAATTTCTTCGAGCATCCGTTTTCCGAGGATGTGGGCGATATTCTGTTCGGCGGTGCTTCCAGCGGAAATCCCATCAACCTGATGTCGCCCAACAACACGTCGGACGGGTGGCTGAAAAAGAAATGGGCGATCATCGATGGAAAGCGCTGTCTGGTCAAGGGCGGCAGCGGCGCGACGCAGCAGGAACCCTACAATGAAGTATTCGCATCTCTGCTGATGGAACGTCTCGGCGTCCCGCACGCTTCGTATCGCCTGATGATGCAGGAGGATTTTCCGTACAGCGTCTGTGAGGATTTTATCACGACGGATACCGAGTTGATCAGCGCATGGTATGTGATGCAGACGCAGAAGAAGGAAAATCATGTGTCGATTTATCAGCACTATCTGAACTGCTGCGAGGCTTTGGGCATTGCGGGCGTTCGGGATGCGCTGGATCGGATGCTGGTTGTCGATTATCTGCTGGTCAATGAGGATCGCCATCAGAACAACTTCGGTGTGATTCGAAACGCCAACACGCTTGTGTGGGAGGGCGCGGCGCCGATTTATGACAGCGGCACGTCGCTCTGGTTCGATACGCCTACGCCCATGATACGCGCCGAAGCGCCGCGGGTAACATCAAAGCCGTTCAAGACCAGCCATGAGGAACAGATCAAGCTGGTTTCCAGCTTTGACTGGATCGATTGGGACGCGCTGACCGATCTGGACGAGCTGTTCCAAAGCGTTACGGAAGGCTCGATGTTCGTCGATGACGCGCGCCGCACAGCCATCGGCGCCGCACTGCGGAAGCGTGTTCAAATGCTGAAAGAGCATACCGCTGCCGGCAAGGCGTTCACGCAAGGCGCTGATATTTCGGGCGATGTGCAGACGGACGTTGCATACTCAGGCAAAACGGAATAAGAAACTGGTTTTCATTGGGGAGACTGCTCAGATCGGGCAGTCTCCTTTTCTGTGCGGATAACGATTGGAGGCTATAATGAAACGGTACCTCTATTATCATACCTGCCTCTGCTGCGGGGCGAATCTGGATCCATGCGAGCACTGCGACTGTGAAGAATCCCGTTTTCTCGCAGAATACGCGCAGGAGGAAGCCGCATGAAGCAATTTATCACAGACGATCGCAGATTGGAGCAATTCCTCTTTGCGCATTTCATTCCCTTTGAACGACAGATCAAGAACGAGCGCGGCCTTACGGCGTGGGTTTACACCGAGACCCCACGTCTTGTTCAGGTCGTTGAGGAGTATAGGACATTATGCAGGGAGTTTATGAGCAAGTCAGACATGCTCATCGGATAAATCTTGAAAATCACCGGGGCGCATCTACCCGCTGATTATAGCAGCAATAAGGAATCCGATGCTCGGAAGAACATCGGATTCTTTTTGCGGTTCACAGTGCTTTCGTGGTCTATATACTGTTCGTCTGTGCGTCAGTCGATAATAAACAGCTGCAGGGCATCCAACAGATCCTCGCAATAATCGGCATGCACCTCCAGCGTAATAGGCCGGGAAAGATCCAGGCTGAAAATGCCCAGAAGGGATTTCCCGTTTACCACATGGCGTCCTACCCGAATATCAATTTCGTAGGGGTATTTGTTCACAATACATACAAAGTACTTGACGTTCTCCGCAAGACTCAGCTTGATGATTACTGCATGCATAAACCTGCCCCTTTTTTCGGTCGTTTTTGGTACTCATGTCAATATCAGCATAACGACTTTTAAGGGAGGGTTCAAGTGTGTTTCTATCATTTACAAACACTTAATTGCAGGAAGGTTGATTATTACAGACAACGTCTCCCCCGGCGGCATGTGCCAAGGAAGACGTTGCGTATGAGATGGCCTGACCTTTTACCGGGAGTAACGACTTAAAAAATCCTTGATATTTGTTACGCCTGCATAAATCATGGGCGGATCGCTCTGGGCGACCAGGGATGGTGCCTGGGTCAATCCAAGCGCCTGCGCCTCGCCCATGTACTCCTCTACATTCCGCTGTTCGAAGGGAATACCGGATTTCTCCAGCAGCGGTCGGATCATCCGGCAGCCCGGACAGGTGGCAGTGGTATAGAGATAGTACTTCTCCGCTCCCTTTTTCGATGTTTTCCGTTTTTTCGTTGGGGGGAAATCTTTTTGAGCATTCTTCACCTGATAAGTCTTTCGATCCAGATATTCCTGACTCTTGCCATCGTTCCAATTCTGCACCGGGCGGTAGTAGCCGGTGATGCGGCTGTAGACCTCCGTGGCCTTTCCGCAAATCGGACAGAACTTCTGCTCGCCCTTCAGATAACCGTGCTCTGTGCAGATGGAATAGGTAGGCGACAGCGTGTAATAGGGCAGTTCGTAGTTCTCCGCGATCTTGCGTACCAGCGCGGCGGCGGACTGCCAGCTGGGCAGCTTTTCACCCAGAAAGGTATGAAACACCGTGCCGCTGGTATAGAGGGGCTGAAGCCTGTCTTGTACGTCCAGCGCGGAAAACACATCGTCGGTATAGCCAACAGGCAGATGGCTGGAGTTGGTATAGTAGGGCGTTCCGCCCTCGTGCGCGGTGATGATGTCGGGATAGCGCGCCTTGTCGTGCTTGGCCAGACGGTAGGCGGTGGATTCCGCCGGGGTCGCCTCCAGATTGTACAGGTCACCGTACTGCTCCTGATAGTCGCGCAGCCGTTCCCGCATGTGGCTGAGTACCCGGACGGCAAAGTCCTGGGTTTCCGCGTGGGTCAGATCCCTACGCAGCCACTTTGCATTCAGCCCTGCTTCGTTCATGCCCACAAGCCCGATGGTGGAAAAGTGGTTGCCAAAGCCACCCAAGTATCGCTTGGTATAGGGATAAAGCCCCTCATCCAAAAACTTTTCCACCGTCGTACGCTTGATCTTCAGGCTGCGGGCGGCGATATCCATCATGCGATTCAGCCGGACGAAGAAGTCCGCTTCATCCTTGGCAAGGTATGCGATGCGGGGCAGATTGATGGTCACGACGCCCACAGAGCCGGTGGACTCACCGCTGCCGAAGAAGCCTCCGCTTTTCTTGCGCAGCTCCCGCAGATCCAGCCGCAGGCGGCAGCACATGCTGCGCACGTCGCCGGGCTCCATGTCGGAATTGATGTAGTTGGAGAAATAGGGCGTGCCGTATTTGGCGGTCATTTCAAAGAGCAGGCGGTTGTTCTCCGTCTCGGACCAGTCGAAATCCTTCGTGATGGAATAAGTGGGAATGGGATACTGAAAACCACGGCCGTTGGCGTCGCCCTCGATCATGACCTCGATAAATGCCTTGTTGATCAGATCCATCTCCGCCTGACAATCACCATAGGTGAAGTCCATGGGCTTTCCGCTCACAATGCAGGGCTGGTCAGCCAGGTCTGCGGGCACCGTCCAGTCCAGTGTGATGTTGGAAAACGGGGCCTGGGTTCCCCAGCGGCTGGGAATGTTGACGCCGAAGACGAAGCTCTCGACGCAGTGCTTGACTTCGTCATAGCTGAGCTTGTCCGTGCGCACAAAGGGCGCCAGATAGGTATCAAAGCTGGAAAACGCCTGGGCGCCTGCCCACTCGTTTTGCATAACGCCCAGAAAGTTCACCATCTGATTGCACAACGTCGCCAGATGCCTGGCCGGCGCGCTGGTAATCTTGCCCGCTACGCCGCCCAATCCTTCCTGAATGAGCTGCCTGAGGCTCCAGCCGGCACAGTAACCGGTGAGCATGGACAGATCGTGCAGATGGATATCCGCGTTGCGGTGTGCGCTGCTAATCTCCTCGTCGTAGATCTCGCTGAGCCAGTAGTTGGCGGTGATGGCACCGGAGTTGGATAGGATCAGCCCACCCACGGAGTAGGTGACGGTGGAATTTTCCTTCACCCGCTAGTCCGACACCCGCAGGTAGTCGTCCACCAGTTTTTTGTAATCCAGCACGGTGGAGCGCATTTCCCTCAGTTTCTCCCGGTTCTTGCGGTAGAGGATATAGGGCTTTGCCACAGTGGCATACCCGGCACGCTGCAGCACGGCCTCTACGCTGTCCTGAATATCCTCCACGCCGACCGCGTTGCTTTTAACCTTACCGGCATAGTCTGCCGTTACCTGCAGCGCAAGCAGGTTGATGATATCCGTGTTGTAGGGGATCTCCGCCGCGTCAAACGCCTTGGTGATAGCATTGGAGATGCGGGTCAGATCGAAATCGACCCTTCTCCCGTCCCGCTTAATAACTTGATACATATGCTCACTCCTCGCCTCGCAGCTGTGTGTTTGGAATATAGGGAAGCACGGCCTGCCGCAACCTCATCAGTTCATCGTGCGTATGCGCCTGCACGCCGTCGGACACCAGATTGCCGGAATCCACGAACGGCTGAAGAAAATAGCGTTTTGCACCTTTGAGCCAGCACCCGATCTCTGCCATATCCCTTTCTGTATGCAGCGGCTTGCACACCGTTGTCCGGAACTCATACTCTGTCGAACCGTTCAGCAGCAGATCGGCGCTTGCCTGAACCTGAGAAAGAACGTCTGTACCGCCGCAGGTCTCCGCATAGCGAGAAGGGCTGTTCTTGATGTCCATCGCCACATAGTCAAGGACGCCAATATGAAGAAGCGATTTGAGCATTCCTGGATTCGTGCCGTTGGTATCCAGCTTTACAGCAAAACCAAGGCTGCGGAGCTTTTCCAGAAACGCAGGGAGCTCCGGCTGAAGCGTCGGCTCACCGCCGGTGACGCATACCCCGTCCAGCTTGCCCTTCCGTCGTTCAAGAAAGGTCAGCACTTCTGCAACCGGCATTTCCGGTTCGTTGCCAAACTCCGGCAGCACCAGCCCTGGATTGTGGCAGTAGGGGCAGCACAGATTGCAACCGGACAGGAAGACCGTACAGGCGATCTTGCCCGGATAGTCCAGCAGCGTCAGTTTCTGTATTCCGGCAATACGCATAACGACGTCCCCCCCTCAAATGCGGCAGCATAATCAGTATACAAGATATTGTATCTTATGTCAATAGAGAAACACAACATATTGAAGGAGGCGTATTCATGACAAATCTCGTCGACACCTTTCTCAATCAGCTGACTGCAGAGGAAAAACGGAGCAAGACCCGTGAACAGTATGGCGGCAACCTGCGGCGCTTTGAGCGTTGGCTTCAGGAAACGCATTCACTGTTGTTGACCAAAGAACAGATTGGCGTCGTCACCGGCCTGATGCTTACTGAATTCTATCAGCATCTGCATGCTCAGGGACTGAAAGCATCTACCCGCAACGCTTATGTGATCGCCCTGATGGAGTTCTTCCGTTTTCTTCAGAATGCGCAGGTGATTTCTGACAATCCCGCTCGCGTACTGCATACCGTCAAAGAGAAAAAGAAATCCGACGCCGATGAGCACAAGCAATATACGCAAACGGAAATCGAGACCCTTCTTTCAGCCATGGAGAAGGGCAACCTGACGCGCAACGCACTGCGGGATACGGCAATGATCGCCCTCGCGCTGGGCAGCGGATTACGCGCGTTTGAGCTTTGCAGTCTGAATGTGTCGCATCTGCATGGCATTCAAAACGGAGTGATTACTGTTGAGCGCAAAGGCGGCAGCTGGGCGGAGGTCAATGTGGCGGACTTTGCATATCCACACGTCGCGCGGTATCTGCTCATGCGCCGTAATGCACAGCCGGACGCCCCGCTGTTTTTATCGCAGAAGGGCAACCGCATGACGCCGAACTCCCTCTGGAAAACGCTGGCACACAAGGAAAAGCAGCTGGGACTGAAGACCGGTGTGCATATCCTTCGGCATACCTTCTTGTCCGATATAGAACGTGAGCAGAGAGGCGGCGCGGCGATGGCCCGCGACCTTGCCGGTCATAAGAGTATCCAGATTACAAACGTCTATCTTCACACCACACCGCAGGAACGGCGGGAAGCGGTCAACTGCATGGGCTATGCGCATCTGCTGAAGCGATAGCTTTTTCTGGCAAGCTTATTTTGCCTGAGCAAAATAAAATGCCTGCTCAACCCAGTCAAACAGTTCATCATCCAGTTCGGATGGGCTGCTGATGACAATATGCGTTGTCCATCGCCCGGGATACGGCTCCGTTTTAGCTGCCACCCGGCTCGATTCCAGCGGTGCAGGCAGCCCCAGCGTAAGGGTAAAATAGTTATCCGGCAGTTCAGCCTTTTTTTCACTTTCAAAAAAGATAAGCAGGCATAAAGATGCCGATTATAAAACGAAATCTGAGATTTTTGCACTTTAATTCGGGTTTCGGGGAACCTGAAAAGCAGCTTGTCCTGAAACAGCGCATACAGCGGATAAACAACCTTACGCCGGCCAAAGAATGTCATCGTA
>OIWS01002439.1_pt1 | contig 15214 bp, 17 predicted proteins | sample 1587611 | NCBI WGS metagenome assembly OIWS01 (sample SAMEA3888919, study PRJEB22519) | human gut metagenome | biome: human gut; feature: human-associated habitat; material: faeces | place: Denmark | collected 2010 | reverse complement strand
CACGATAATTTGCGTCAATAACTCAAAAAAGCACTTGACAAAACGCTTCATGGGGAACGCATGAGGACATTGCGCCCTACATTGACGCGGACGCCAGAAACAATGTCATTCTGACGCAGACGGAGAAATTGACGATGAACAACCGCCCGAAAGACCCGAAAACAGCGCGCAATAAAAATGTGCTGGTGATCGGCGGCTCCGGCAGCGGCAAGACGCGCTTCTGGCTGAAACCGAATCTCATGCAGTGCAATTCTGAAAAATATCCCTGTTCCTTTGTTGTCACAGACCCCAAGGGCAGCGTTGTGGTTGAATGCGGCAAGATGCTCCGGCGATTTGGCTACCGCATCAAAATCTTCAATACGATCAATTTCAAAAAGTCGATGCACTACAATCCATTTGCCTATATTCACTCGGAAAAGGACATTTTGAAGCTGGTGACGTGCCTCATTTCCAACACCAAGGGCGACGGAAAAACCGGCGATGAGTTCTGGCAGAAAGCCGAAACGCTTCTTTACTGCGCCCTCATTGGATACATCCACTATGAAGCGCCGGTAGAAGAACAGAACTTCGCTACGCTCATTGAAATGCTGAACTCAATGGAGGTGCGGGAGGACGATGAGGAATTTGAAAATGCGGTTGATCTGATGTTCAAGGAGCTGGCAAAAGAAAAGCCGGATCACTTCGCCGTGCGTCAATATGCCAAATATCGCTTGGCGGCGGGCAAAACTCTCAAAAGTATTTTGGTGAGCTGCGGCGCACGCCTCGCGCCCTTTGACATTGAGGAGCTGCGTAAGGTGACTGCCTACGATGAACTGGAGTTGGACACGCTGGGCGACCGAAAAACGGCGCTGTTTCTCATTATGAGCGACACCGATGCCTCGTTCAATTTCTTGATCTCCATGATTTACAGCCAGCTTTTTAATCTCCTTTGTGAGAAAGCCGACGATGTGTACGGTGGACGCTTGCCGGTCCATGTGCGCTGCCTGATTGATGAGGCAGCCAACATCGGGCAGATCCCGCAGCTTGAAAAGCTGGTTGCAACGATCCGCTCCCGTGAGATTTCCGCCTGCCTCATTTTGCAGGCGCAAAGCCAGCTCAAGGCGTTGTATAAGGACAATGCGGACACCATCATTGGCAACATGGACTCGCGGCTATTCCTCGGCGGCTCGGAGCCGACGACACTCAAGGAGCTGTCTACGGCGCTTGGGAAAGAAACGATTGACACGGTGCGCCCAGATAGGGCGTTGAGCAAAGTAGTGTAAGGCACTACCCCGTAAGATAACACGGGAAACAACCTGCCTAACCGAAAGGCGAAAGCTGAAACGGGAACACAGCACGGCAGGAAAGCAGTAAGTCACCTAAAGATAACTTGGTGCGACTGAACTGCAATGTTAAGTGGATATGAGGCTTAAGTTGGGTTTACTGAACGCAAGTTTCTAATTTCTGTTATCGGTCAGGCGGAGGAAAGTATCTGTAACCTCTGGCACACTGGCGATTGGTTATAGGTGTCAATCAATCGGTTATCAAAAACGGTGTGCAATCTGTAGGAGAACCTATGGCAAGGAAACGAAAGCGGAGACCGACAATCCACATTTGCCTATGCTCAACGCTAACTGGGGATGCCCTAAACAGGAACGCCAACCGAAGGAGGTGAAAATTCGGCTATGGCTGTAGAGCCTGAAAATCCTGCATGGGCACGGAACGCCCGTAGTAGTCCGAGAGGGGTAATGACCCTCACATGGCGAAGGGGCGTAGTTATTGTGTACTAAAAGAAAAGTTGATTAGGGAGGAAAACCTCAAAATGCAACCAACAACCGAAATTTTAGCAAGAATCAGTAGAAACTCACTCGCAAATAAAGATGAAATTTTTACCAGACTGCATCGCTATATGCTGAGGCCAGACCTGTATTTTCTGGCATATAAAAATCTGTATGCCAACAGCGGTGCCGCAACTAAGGGTGCAAACGATGACACGGCAGATGGATTCAGCGAAACCAAAATCGCAAATATCATCCAAAGGCTCGCTGATGAAACCTATCAGCCCACACCCGTCAGAAGAACCTATATCAAGAAGAAGAACAATCCCAAGAAAAAGCGGCCTCTGGGAATCCCGACATTCACAGATAAGCTGGTACAGGAAGTTCTGCGGATGGTTCTCGAAGCGGTGTATGAGCCTGTTTTCTTGCCAGTTTCCCATGGATTCAGACCCAAAAGGAGCTGCCATACTGCACTGAAATCCTTAAAAATGGAGTTCAATGGTATGCGTTGGTTCGTGGAGGGTGACATCAAAGGGTGCTTTGACAATATCGACCACAGCGTTCTTGTAGGCTTGATTCATAGCAAAATCAAGGATGCCCGGTTGATAAAGCTGATTTACAAATTTCTAAAGGCTGGATATTTGGAGGATTGGAAATATCACAAAACCTACAGTGGTACTCCACAGGGCGGTATCATTTCTCCGCTCCTTGCCAACATCTATCTGCATGAGTTGGACAAATTTGTAATGAAGCTGAAAAGCGAATTTGATACCCATGGGCAAGAACCTGTCAGGACAGAATATCGCCTCCTAAGCAATGACCTCCAGAAACTTTCCTATCACATCGGCAGACGCACCGGGGCAGAAAGAGAACAACTGCTTTCCGAATACAACGAAAAGCGGAAGCTCATGCTGAAAATGCCCTGTACAGCTCAGACAAAAAAGTGCGTCAAGTATATCCGCTATGCGGATGACTTTATTCTCGGTGTGAAAGGAAGTCAAGAGGACTGCCAGTGGATAAAGAGTAAACTTTCTGAGTTTATCCGTGAAACCTTAAAGATGGAACTCAGCGAAGAAAAAACACTCATCACTCATAGCAGCGAAAGGGCAAGATTTTTGGGGTACGATGTTCGTGTTCGCAGAAGCAGCATTATCAAGCATGGTGGGCCGGGCAAAAAGACAAAACGCACCCTCAACAATTCCTGTGAACTGTCTATCCCATTCGATGATAAGATTCACAGCTTCATTTTCGCCAAGGAAATTGCGATACAGAAACCGGATGGGAAACTCATGCCTGTCCGCCGTAAATCTCTTTTGCGACTCACAGATTTGGAAATCGTTTCTGCCTACAATGCGGAATTACGGGGAATCTGCAACTACTATGGAATTGCCAGCAATTTTTATAAACTGTGCTACTTTTCCTATCTCATAGAATACAGTTGCCTCAAAACCCTCGCAAGTAAGCATAAATGCACCATAGCCAAGGTGGTTGAGAAATTCAAAGACCACTACGGAGAATGGGGAATCCCCTACGAAACCACAACGGGGCAAAAACGATGCTATTTTGCAAAATACTCCGATTGCAAGGATAAGGCCAATCCGACGGACATCGTATGCAATGCTGCGGTGGAGTACGGATATTCCCGAACAGCCTTGGAGGAGAGATTGAAAGCAAAGGTCTGTGAGCTATGCGGTACGACCGAGAGCGATTGTTACGAAGTTCACCATGTCAACAAGCTCAAAAACCTTAAGGGCAAGCAGGCATGGGAGGTTGCAATGATTGCAAAACGGCGTAAAACGCTGGTTGTGTGCAAAAAATGCCATGTTGCAATCCACAACCAGTGAGTAACTGCTGACCGAACGATAACAGAGCCGGATACATTGAGAGATGTAAGTCCGGTTCCTGGAGAGGGTGGTGCAAACCTACCATAGTAATATGGCAAGGCGGTGCCTCCCTACTCCACTTCAACACCGGCGAGAGTCGAGGGCGTGAAACGTCACATTCGCTCAATTACCAGAAACTCGGCAAGGAGCTTGCCAGCGTGGATGAGCTGGCAGTTCTGGATGGCGGCAAGTGCATCCTCCAGCTTCGCGGCGTGCGCCCGTTCCTGTCTGAGAAATATGACATCACCAAGCATCCGAATTACAAATACCTCTCGGATGCCGACCGGCGCAACACGTTTGATATTGAAAAGTTTCTCTCCACCAAGCTCAAAGTGAAGCCGGAGGAAACGTATGACAGTTATGAGGTAGCCGTAACAGAAGAATTATCTTCTGTTTGATCGTTGCATCATTCCTATCCACGAAGCTGCCGCATCCGGTAGCTTTTTCATATATACAAGACATCAGCGACAAAACGGCCACTTCTGAAATTGAATTTGAAAGGAGCGCCGGAGAATGGGAGTGTGGTCTGGACGTGTTCTTCCGTTCCCGGCAATTTATATATGGAGTTTTTTAATTCTGCAGTCGATGTTCTTCAGACGCTTGTTACGGCGCTTGGCGGCGGTCTTGGCATTTGGGGCGTCATCAATCTTCTGGAAGGCTACGGCAATGATAATCCGGGCGCAAATGCTCATGTACGGTAAGGAAGCAAGCAACCGAAAACAAGAGATAGACCGCCAGCACTACACTATTCCGAACCAAAGACCAAAAGATAAGCATTGTGGGAAAATCTAAACTTTTGGATTTTCCTACAATGCCGACTACGGCGGAATCCCTCCCACTCCTTATATCTTTCTTTCCGTATACATTGAATTTGTATTTAGTAAATGCTATAATGTCCCTATTCAAATTATAAATGTGTTGAATTAGTTACATGTACATATTTTTTGTGCCGGAGGAAGTGAAATGAAACAAAAAATTTATCTCATTACAGGCTTAATGGCTTCTGGAAAATCTACAGTTTCCGATTTACTGGCAAAATCAATAGAAAAATGCGTCCATCTTCGTGGTGATGTGTTCCGAAAAATGATTATTTCAGGCAGAGAAAATATGTCAGCTACCCCATCAGCGGAAGCAGTCCGCCAGCTGTACCTTCGATACAAATTGACTGCTGATGCGGCAAGGTCATACTTTGACAACGGCTTTTCTGTAGTGATCCAAGATAACTACTACGGTGATGAATTAAACCGAATGATAAATTATCTGCATAAATACCCTGTTGAGGTTGTCGTTCTTTGTCCAGATGTGGAAACAATAAAAGAAAGGGAACGATACAGGGAGAAAACAGGCTATTCCGGCTTTACGGTTGAAACCTTATACGATACATTTATGCAGACAACACCACGGATCGGCTTTTGGTTGGACAATTCCAACCAAACACCACAGCAGACAGCAGAAAACATTCTGAACGCTAGGAAGCCGGTATGATTGTTACATATAAGGGGAAGAAAAATTTCTTTTAGGTACTTGCTTTCCTAAAACTGATGTGATACAATGATTTAATCCAGAAAAGGAGTAAAAAATATGCGGCAAGGTATTCTTAAATAAAACTATAATCAAATAGTGGGAACAAAGGATTATGATAGCTCCTTTTGTAGGGGCTTAGTTTTTTGTACCCAATTTAAGAATACTTTTGCCTTATCAATTTTGACATATCCCCAAAAACAGCAATCACAAACAGGTGTATGCTGTATATGTGTATGTCCGCAACTTATAATCCCCAGTGGTAAAAGTATTTTACTGCTGGGGATTTTTATGCCCTTTGGGGCTGTAAAGGGAGGACAATCACATGAAAATAATCAATATCGGCATTCTGGCCCATGTAGACGCAGGAAAAACTACATTGACAGAAAGTCTGCTATACACCAGTGGAGCGATTGCGGAACAGGGAAACGTGGATAAAGGGACCACAAGAACAGACACTATGATTTTGGAACGGCAACGTGGAATTACCATTCAGACAGCAGTTACTTCTTTTTGCTGGAATGATTATAAAATCAACATCGTGGACACTCCCGGTCATATGGATTTTTTAACCGAAGCATACCGCTCTTTATCTGTCCTTGACGGAGCTGTTTTAGTCATTTCAGCAAAAGACGGCGTACAGGCACAAACCCGTATATTATTCCATGCGCTTCAGAAAATGGACATTCCGACAATTATCTTTATAAATAAGATAGACCAAAATGGGATCGACCTGCAGTGTGTTTACCAAAGCATTAAAGATAAACTTACCAGTGATATGATTGTCATGCAGGAGGTTTCCCTGTCGCCAAAGATAACCATGACCGATATTTCTGATTTAGACAAATGGGATATGATTATTTCCGGAAGCGATGAACTATTAGAACGATATGTTGCAGAGGATTCTTTGGATATACAGGAATTACAATATGAAAAGTGCAAAAGAACCAGATGCTGCTCTTTGTTTCCTGTTTATCATGGGAGTGCAAAAGACAATTTAGGAACAGAAAAACTGATTGAAGCGATTATAGAAACTTTCATTACAGAAACGGACGATATTCAGTCTGAATTATGTGGATATGTTTTTAAGGTTGAGTATACAGAGCGGAAAAAACGGCTTTCTTATTTACGCCTGTATCATGGGACGCTCCATTTACGGGATACCCTGCTGCTGTCAAAAAAGGAAAAAATAAAGATTACAGAAATGTGTATTCCGTCAAATGGTGAAATCGTCCCGGCTGACCATGCCTGTCCGGGAGAAATTGTTATTTTAGCTGATGATACTTTGAAACTGAACGACATTCTGGGAAATGAAAAACTCCTGCCTCACAAAACACGGATTGATAATCCCATGCCATTACTTCGGACAACGGTAGAGCCGCAAAAGCCGGAGCAAAGGGAAGCCCTGTTAAATGCCCTCGCAGAGATTGCTGATACAGACCCTCTTTTGCATTTTGACATTGATACTGTTACACATGAGATTATATTATCTTTTTTGGGAAAAGTACAGTTAGAAGTTATTTGTTCGCTATTAGAAGAAAAATATCATGTGGGCGTGGCTATGAAAGAGCCTTCGGTTATTTATCTGGAAAGACCGCAAAAAAAAGCGAGCTGCACGATTCATATTGAAGTGCCGCCGAATCCGTTTTGGGCATCTATTGGTTTGACTGTAACACCGCTTCCTGTTGGAAGCGGAACACAATATAAAAGCGAGGTATCTCTCGGCTATTTAAACCAAAGTTTTCAAAATGCCGTCATGGAGGGTGTGCGTTATGGAATGGAGCAGGGCTTATATGGCTGGGGAGTGACAGACTGCCAAATTTGTTTTGATTATGGAGTTTATTACAGCCCGGTCAGCACCCCCGCTGATTTTCGTTTTCTTGCGCCTGTCGTGTTGGAGCAGGCATTGAAAAAAGCAGGGACACAACTGTTGGAACCATACCTTTCCTTTACCCTTTTTGCACCGCAGGAATATCTTTCACGGGCTTATAATGATGCACCAAAGTATTGCGCAATCATTGAATCAACCAGACTTGAAAAAGATGAAGTTATTTTTAAGGGGGAAATCCCTGCCCGTTGTATTGGTGAATATAGAAATGATTTGAATTTTTATACAAATGGAAGAAGTGTCTGCATTACAGAATTAAAAGGGTATCAGGAAACTTCCGGCGAGCCTGTATTTCAGCCACGCCGCCCGAACAGCCGTTTAGACAAGATCCGGCATATGTTTCAGAAGATAATGTAACGTCTTGCGCAATGCAAGCGTTCATTGCTGGCTATTGCGAAATATCATTGATAAAATCAGCATCAGAGAGGAGGAACCATTTTGAACCAGAAACAGACGGATATTACAACAGGAAAGCAAATACGTCATCTGCGAACACAATCGGGAATGACACAGGAAGAACTGGCTGGGAAATTGAATGTTACCCGGCAGGCGCTATCGAATTGGGAGAGAGATGTTAATGAACCCGATTTAAATACGTTGAAAAAAATTTGTTTTCTTTTTGGAGTCCACATGGACGATTTTGCGAAGGAGGTAATAACAAAAATGGAAACATGTGAAAAAAAAGAGAAACGACAATTTAATAAGTATGATATGGCAATTGGACTTTTTTATGGTGTCGGGATATTTCTTGGCATTGGTATTTTCTTTGTTGGCGGTTTTATGACAATGTCGGGTGCAGGGTGGGGAGCATCACTATTTGGCGGTGGCTGTTTTTCTCTTGTATTTGGCTTGATATGCCATGCAGTTATTACATTGAGAAGAAATGACAAATGATGACATATCCTGCTTTCTAGACTTTTCGGTCATATCGCGTAAAAAAGCCGCTGCTTTTGGCTTTCCAATAGCGGCGGCAAAGGGAAATATCCTTTGAATACCTTACAGAAGAAAAGTTTTGCAGCATTATAAAAATAAAAGCCTATACCATTTTGGAAAGAAAAGATACATAATAGTCAAGACGGCAACAATCAGAAGTTATGGAGGGTAACAATGGAATATAGTAAGGAAGATTTAATGGAAGCAAAAAAGCAAATTTGGGGAGTGGGAGAGAACATGGGAACAGAGGAAAGTAAAAAAATCTGGGAGGAGAACGCACAATTTTGGGATAATGCAATGGGTGACGAATCTAATGAATTTCACAGAGAGGTAGTGCGTCCCAAAGTAACGGAACTTCTATCTCCTAATCCTGCGGATTACATTTTGGATATTGCGTGTGGCAATGGAAATTATTCTTCGTATCTTGCACAAAGAGGCGCTTCGGTTGTCGCTTTTGATTACAGCAAAAAAATGATAGAATTGGCTAAAAGACGGCAATCACAATATGCAAAACAAATTGAATTTTGTGTGGCGGATGCGACCGATAGAAAAAGTATATTAGAATTAAAAAGAAATCGAGCCTTTACGAAAGCAGTTTCTAATATGGCAATTATGGATATTACGGATATTGAACCACTTCTTATGGCTGTTTATGAACTGTTGCAGGAAAGCGGAATTTTTGTCTTTGCAACGCAACACCCTTGTTTTGTCACGTTGACTGAAAAATATATGACACCGCACAGTTACTATGATATAGCGATTGAAGGGCAACCGAAAGAGCAGATTTATTATCATCGTTCCATACAAGATATTTTTAACCTTTGTTTTAGAGCTGGATTTGTCATTGATGGATTTTATGAAGAATGTTTTAAAACCAACAAAGAAATTCCTATGGTAATGATAGTAAGGCTTAAGAAGGTAAAACGTGATAGCTTAAAATAAATTCAAGTTTGTCGGGTAAATAGCAAACCCAGCCGAGCCAGTCAACGGTCAAGATGAACGGCGCATATGCGCAGCCGTTGACAGCCCCGCCCGCCTTTGCTGGTAGGCAATCAAGGGGCGACAGCAAGAAGTGCCACCGCCCCGCACTATTATTCAGAAAGGGGAATTTCCATGACCGACCAGATAGCCTATCAAGAATATATCCAGCGCAGGTACAACGCCTTTTGCAAGACTGTTATCCGCTGTGCCGCCTTGGACAAGATTTTGAAGCTTAAACGGCAATGGGAACGGCAAGTTTCCCTTGACTATCTGATGAACGAGAAGTTTGTCCAGTTTGCCGCGTCGGAGCCGGACGAGGAATACCCATTTACCGTCTGCGGTCAGACCGTCCTGCTCTGCAACGCCGCCCTTGCCGACGCGATCTCTGTTTTGCCGGAGCAGACGCGGGAAGAAATCCTGCGCTATTACTTTCTGCGCCAGCCGCAGCGCGTGATCGGCGCGTGTATTGGCCGGTCACGCAGCACAGCGGGGCGGCATATCCAGCTTGCCTTGCAGCGGCTACGCGAAGAAATGGGGGTGAGCCGGTATGAGTAGACTTCTCCCCTATGAAACAATCCTCAAAGCCCGTGAGGGCGACCCAGAAGCCGTGAACGCTGTCCTGCTCCACTACGCCGGATATATCCGCTATTTCTCAAAAGTGAACGGGCAGGTCAACGCCGAGGTGGAGGACTATGTAAAGCAGCGGTTAATTGACTGTCAATTCAAGTTCCGGCTTGACGAACCACCGGACAAGTCATAAAAACTGAATACCAGCCGCCACCGACGCGGCCAGCGAAAGCAGTAAGTCTTGAAAAAGATTTACTGCTTTTTTTGTTGTCCGGCTCCGCTCCCGGCCATTTTGCCCCCTGCCGGTTGTAGTAGTAAGCGAGGAGGGAATTTTTCTGCCCTGGTGTTTGGCATTTGGAGCATTTACCCGTAGTAGAGGGCAAAGAGAAAGGATTTCTCCAACACCGGGTAGAAACCACTGCGTCCGGTGTCATTTTAGCGAAAGCGGGCAGGAATGCCCTTTACAGGATTAGTAGTAGCAGAAAAAGAGAAACAAACTTTTGTGGTTGCAGTTTTCCAAAAAAGTGGCGGACGGAAGTGAGAGAAAGTTTGCAGTCACGGAGAGCAAGTTTCTACCACGGTGCCAAAATCCGCAATTCTGCAGTTTTGCCCCTCGCGGGAAACTTGTTGGGGAGTGCCTTCCCCAAACCCTGCTCATGCGCCCTTACGGGCGAGAAAGGAGGTCACACCATGCGAAAGAAATACAACACGCCCCACCGCAGCCGCGTTGTGAAAACCCGGCTGTCCGAAGATGAGTATGCCGACTTCACAGCGCGGCTTGCGCCCTATGGTATCAGCCAGTCCGAATTTCTCCGGCAGGCGATACGGCGGGCGACCATACGCCCGGTTGTCCATGTGTCGTCGGTCAATGACGAGTTGCTTTCCGCTGTCGGGAAGCTGACAGCCGAGTACGGCAGGATCGGCGGCAACCTCAATCAGATTGCCCGGTATCTGAACGAATACGGCGTACCCTACAACACCCTTTCCGGCGAGGTACGCGCCGCCATATCCGACCTTGCCGTCCTCAAGTATGAAGTCCTCAAGAAAGTAGGTGACGCGGTTGGCAACACTCAAGCATATCAACTCTAAAAACGCCGACTACGGAGCCGCCGAGCAATATCTTCTCTTTGAGCATGACGAGTTTACCATGAAGCCCGTCCTTGATGAAACCGGCAGGCTTATCCCCCGCGAGGACTACCGGCTGTCCACGCTGAACTGCGACGGGGAGGATTTTGCCGTTGCGTGTATGCGGGCCAATCTCCGCTATCAGAAAAACCAGCGGCGGGAAGATGTGAAAAGCCACCACTACATCATCAGCTTTGACCCGCGGGACGGGCCGGACAACGGCCTGACCGTAGACCGGGCGCAGGCGTTGGGGGAACAATTCTGTAAAGAGCATTTTCCCGGCCACCAGGCCCTTGTCTGCACCCACCCGGACGGGCATAACCACAGCGGCAACATTCATGTGCATATCGTCATAAACAGCCTGCGGATTGAGGAAGTGCCGTTCCTGCCCTACATGGACAGGCCGGCCGATACGAAAGTCGGCTGCAAGCACCGATGTACCGACGCTGCCCTGCGCTACTTCAAATCCGAAGTCATGGAGATGTGCCACCGGGAGGGGCTTTATCAAATCGACCTCTTGAACGGCAGCAAGAACCGCGTCACCGACCGGGAGTATTGGGCGCAGAAAAAGGGACAGGCCGCGCTGGACAAGCAGAACGCCCCCATGATTGCCGATAGTATCACGCCCCGGCAGACCAAGTTTGAAACGAACAAGGAGAAGCTGCGGCAGACCCTACGGAAAGCCCTTGCCACCGCCGCCAGCTTTGACGAGTTTTCCTCTCTGTTGCTGCAGGAGGGTGTGACCGTCAAGGAGAGCCGGGGGCGGCTTTCCTACCTCACGCCGGACAGGACAAAGCCAATTACCGCCCGGAAGCTGGGCGACGATTTTGACCGCGCCGCTGTCTTTGCCGTTTTAGAGCAAAACGCCGCCAGAGCAGCCGAAGCGCCAGCCAGATCCCCCGATCCCCCACGCACCATAAAAGACCGCTTGCAGGTTGCCAGAGCCGAGATAGCCGCCCCGAAACAGGACGGAGTGCAGCGGCTTGTGGACATTGAGCAGAAAATGGCCGAGGGCAAAGGCCGGGGCTATGAACGCTGGGCGAAGATACACAATCTGAAGCAGGCCGCCAAAACGCTGTCCGTCTACCAGCAATACGGCTTTACTTCCCCGGAGCAGTTAGAAGCCGCCGTTGACACCGCCTATCAGAAAATGCGCCAGACCAGCGGCGAACTGAAAGCACTGGAAACGAAGCTGCAAGGGAAAAAGAAGTTGCAGCGGCAGGTGTTGGCCTACGCCCAGACCAAGGCCGCCCGCGACGGGCTGCGGGCACAGAAATCCGAGAAAGCCCGCGCCGCATACCGGCAGGCCCATGAGAGCGATTTTATCATAGCCGACGCAGCAGCCCGGTATTTCAAGGCGCATGGCATTACCAAGCTGCCCGCCCGGAAAGCGTTGCAGGCCGAGATCGAGCAGCTTATCTCCGAGAAAGACGGCCTGTATAACACCTATCACGAACAGAAACAGCGGTTCAAGGAGTTGCAGACCGTCAAGCGGAACATCGACCAGATTTTGCGCCGGGACGAGCCGCACCGCAGAAAGGAGCAGAGCCATGAGCGATAACCTGCCCCACATGGACTACCGCCAGCACCGGCGGGCGCGGCGGCTGGTACATGAGTGCTGTAACTACGATGAGGGGAACTGCCTGCTATTGGACGACGGGGAGCCTTGCGTGTGCGTCCAGAGCATTTCCTTTTCCCTCATGTGCCACTGGTTCCGTGTGGCTGTCCTGCCCCTTGACGGGGAGCTGGCCGCAGCCCTCTTGTGCCGGGGAAGCCGGAAACGGTGTGCCGTCTGCGGGGCGGCCTTTGTCCCCAAATCCAACCGGGGAAAATACTGCCCCGACTGCGCCGGGCGCATGAAGAAAATCAAAGCCGCCGAGAGAAAGCGGAAACAAAGGCAGAGATGTCACGCTTTAGAGCCTTTCAAACCCGCATAAATCAAGGCTTTTTTCGTGGGTGTCAAAGGGTACGCGATACATTTATCCTTTTCCCCCGGAAACGGCGTTTTAATGCGTGACAATACGCCAAAATCAACCCGAACACAGGGAGGTGATCCTATCGCTGATTATATCAGGGCAGACACGCGGCTGCCCGCCTATCTGCCGTATCCCCGTTTCCTGCTGAAAATGGAGATTTCACAGACCGCCAAGCTGCTGTATTCGCTGCTGTTAGACCGTTCCACCCTCTCCCAGAAAAACAAGTGGCTGGACGACGAGGGCAGGATTTATATTATCTATCCCATCGCGGAGATAGCAGAAATACTGGATAAAGGCAGCACCACCATCAAGGGGGCGCTTAATGAACTGGACACGGCGGGGCTGTTGGAACGGGAACGGGGCGGCTTCTCCGCACCGAACCGGCTTTATGTCAAAGTACCGCCAGTGCCACAGGTACAGTTTTCAGACCAACTGATGGCCGGAAGTCCGCCCCTCATAGAGCCGGAAAACCGTCCTACTGATGGTCAGAAAACCGACCTTATGATGGTCGGAAAACCGTCCCCTAACCAAACTACTATAAACAACCTTACAGAGAGCCAAACAAAGGGAGTGAGTGGGGGGCCGTCCGCGCCCTATGGCCGATATGGAAATATTTTTCTGTCACAGACCGAATACGACGAGTTGCAGGCAGAGTACCCTGACAGGCTGGAACGGTTCATCGAGGAAATGAGCCGCTACCTTGCCGCCAACGGGAAAAGCTACCAGAACTATGCCGCCGCCCTGCGGATATGGGCGGGGAACGACAAAAAGGAAGCCCCTAAAAAGGGCATACCAGACTACTCATGCAAGGAGGGCGAGAGTTTATGAAGAATGAAATCAACGCGGTTTTGGAGAATATGACGACCACCATCCCGGAGCCGGAGGACTACACCGGCGAGGACGGTTTACTGTACTGCGGCAAGTGCCGCAAGCCGAAAGAAGCCTATTTTGCGCCGGATAAGGCCGCTATCTTCGGGCGCGACCGCCACCCGGCAGAGTGCGACTGCCAGAGAACCGCCCGCGAGGAACGGGAAGCCGCCGAAAAGCGGCGCAGACACCTTGACACCGTGGAAGAACTGAAACGCCGGGGCTTTACCGACCCCACCATGCGGGACTGGACTTTCGAGAACGACAACGGCAGGAACCCGCAGACCGGGCTTGCCCGCCGGTATGTGGAGCATTGGGAAGATATGCGGACAGACAATATCGGCTGCCTGTTCTGGGGCGGCGTAGGCACCGGCAAAAGCTACCTTGCAGGCTGTATCGCAAACGCCCTCATGGAGAAAGAAATCCCCGTCCGCATGACGAACTTTGCTCTTATCCTCAATGACCTTGCCGCCAGCTTTGAGGGGCGCAACGAGTACATTTCCCGCCTTTGTCGTTATCCGCTGCTGATCCTTGACGACTTCGGCATGGAACGCGGGACGGAATACGGGCTGGAACAGGTGTTCAATGTGATTGACAGCCGTTACCGCAGCGGCAAGCCGCTGATCGTCACGACCAACCTTACGCTGGACGACCTGCACAACCCGGAGGACACCGCCCATTCCCGGATTTATGACCGCCTGCTTTCCATGTGCGTCCCGGTACGCTTTACCGGCGACAACTTCCGGCAGGAAACCGCCAAGCGGAAAATGGAGAGCATGAAGAAACTGATTACCGACTGAAAGGAGTATTGCCTATGGCAGATAACAAGCAGCACGACACCCGCACCACCCGCCGCCCTGACTGTGTGACGGAAATCCGCATGGGCAATTCCGTCCTTGTCGTGTCCGGCTATTTCAAGAAAGACACCACAACCACAGCCGCCGACAAAATGGCGCGGGTACTGGAAGCGGAAGCCGCTGCTACACAGGAGCCTACTTATCCGGCGTGAGCCGGAGCATGAGGAAAGCGGCCATGCCGGGGAGCTTGGCCGCTGTAAATAGGCTTCTAAACACGGATTTTAGAACCACGGAGAAGTTTCGCCCTTAAATTGCGGAACAGCGCCATTTTGATAAGGGTCATAGTTATTGATGTTGCAACCAAACTCTTTGAGAAACAGGATTTTATCATCATTTGTCCATTCAACAAGGGAAATCCCGTCAAAGGCTTCAACCTTTCCGTCGTTCATCTGATTTTTGAAGTACCATTCAACCATAGTTTGATTGGCTTTGTGGAAGAACTGCTTTATGTCCCATTGAAGCACAGTGCCACGGGTATTCCATTCGTCAAACCAAAGTTTGATTTTTGCAGAGCCGTGATATTCCGGCCCCCAGCTTTCAATGTAGGTGGCATTATCTGAAAACATCTCGGCTATACCCAAATCTTTCTTTTGCAGCCACATATCAAACCACCGGCGAATGATTGTTTCACGAGTTTTCATAACAGACCTCTTTTCATTGTGGAATTATAGAAAAGTATATCATAAACCATTCAATGCGGCTACTGCCAATCGGATATAGTCGTTGATTGCTACACAAAAACCGGCGATTTAACAAACTATAAAGAAGCAGATTTGACACTTTTGCCGCTATACAACCAGCCCTGTTCCGTGGTACAATGAAACCACGGAATAGTGGGGCTGGCTGTCGGAAACGGAGG
>OIWS01002435.1_pt1 | contig 15225 bp, 9 predicted proteins | sample 1587611 | NCBI WGS metagenome assembly OIWS01 (sample SAMEA3888919, study PRJEB22519) | human gut metagenome | biome: human gut; feature: human-associated habitat; material: faeces | place: Denmark | collected 2010 | reverse complement strand
GCTTTCAAAATCCATGTTGCCGGGTCAACCGTACCGCCTTTCCAGCTGCCGGTGGTAACGCCATCTAACTCAAATTTCCCCGGCAGCTGATGCAGATCATATGTCCGATCGTCGTTCGCCAGAATTTGGTAGCGTTGGGAACCAACCTGCAAATCCCTGATTTTGAGGTTGTTTCTCAAATCCAGCGATGTCAGGCAATTATTATTGCACCGCAACCACCACAAGCTTTTATTTTCCCTTAAATCCAGAACTGTCAACTTGTTTTTGTTGCAATTCAAGCTTTCAAGTTTTGTGTTTTTGTTCAAATTTAATGACGTCAAACTGTTGTTATAGCATATCAACCGCTTCAGTTCCGGGTTTTCACTCACGTCCAGTTCCGTTAAATTATTGTCACTGCAGAATAGGTCGGTCAACTTCGAAAAGTATTTGAGTCCCTGCAGGCTTGTGCATCCGCTATTGCTTATCCTAATTTCCTTAACGGCATTTCTTTCCGTTTGGTTCAGCGCACCATCTTTATCTTTGTCAAAATTATCTGCTACATATTGTCTAAATGCTCCATCCGGGAAGTTTGTCGCATCAATAGCAACAGCGTCTTCCTCCGCCTGCGCACTCGCGCCATTTTCCTGTTCTTCCGCCCCCGGCTCCGCCGCAAACGCGCCCACCGGCAGAACCGACAGCATCACCGGATGTAGCAACCGGATCAGCAGTGTCTGCGGGGACGGCAGACAGAGAGAAAGAGACATCTTCTCAGGCGGCGGTATATGAGTCTCAGACAAATACTGCGCCGGCAGCGCAAAGTAGTTTACAGCAGAAAAATGCTTTGCTTCAGACCAAGGGGCTGCCATCGTTAGGAGATATCTTAAACTATGATTCCAGCAAACCGTTTCAGTTCGTAATGCAGGATGATTATCTGACGGATTGGTCACAGTATTTTATATTTGATGGATTAGAGTACAAGATAGATACGACAGTAGCGCCTCGTTATGATGCAGCGGGGAAAAAGATCAACGATACCCATCGTATCGTATCCTTGACGCGCAACGGAGCAAATATTTCAAATACGGCCTCCTTTATTGTGTTGTCGAATAAATTGCCGAATAACAATCTGTTTAAGACGATGAAGCCGACAATACTATCCATTAGCAAAAAGGCGTTGTATCGCAGCTATATTCAGTCCTTTATCGAGAAGATACAAATGGCCAGCGGTACGATCAAGCCGATGCAGGATAATAACTGGAGTGTAAAATACTCGGATAACTATAACTATATTGTACAGAGTGGTGCTAAGGCGTCCCGCTATTTAGGCAGCAAGGGATGGATTAAAGCATCGATCGGTGGCGATAGTAATGTTCGGTATTACGTAGCAAATCCAAACGAAAAGTCTACGACGGATACGACAGGACCTTGCCTGACGGCTGTTGTGAAAGATGAGAGTGTTACGAACAAAAAGGTACAGGTATTGATTCAGGCGACGGATCCTTCAGGAATTGCGTCCGTTCGTTATGCGGCTGGCAAATATACGGCAGACAATGTAATTTGGAAGACGGCATCAAAGATCAACGGTAACGTATGGTCTTGTGACCGCAATGGAACCTTTACCATTTGCGCAACTGATAAGAAAGGTAATAACAGTGTTGTCGTACTCAAAATACTCAACATCAATAAGAGTATGTTGTCGGCACCGGTAGTAGATGGTTATACAAACCGTAAGACGAAGATTACCGGTAAGGCAGAAGCCTATGCCAGAGTATATTTTAAGGTTGAGGGGGGCGCAACGTATTCTACAGTTGCAACCAAGAGTGGTACGTTCTCTTACAAGATGCCGCCACAGAGAGCCGGTAAACGCATCTTTGTATATGTTGTTGACAGTAAGGGAATGACAAGTGCACGTACGATCGTGACCGTAAAACGAACCGGTCCGAATAAGCCGACACTTCACAAAGTTAAGACGAACAGCAAACTGGTAACAGGTAAGGTAAACGACAGTTATGCTTATCCAATGATCCTTGTAAACAACAAAACAGTATATGTACCAAATCAGAACGTCAAGGCATTGTACCGTAAGTCTTCGTTCTACAAGAAGAAAAACAAGGTCAAAGTGGGACGTATTGCACTGAACAAGAATGGATCCTTTACGTTGACGCTGCCGTCTACGCTGAAGGCCGGTACAAAAGTTGAGCTTCGCACGGTAGATGCGGTATCCAGATGCAGCTTGTCGACACATGTGATCACAAATCAGGCGGTGCCGATCAGACCGACGATTTCGCATGTCAGCAATAAGACGACGAAAGTAAAAGTGTATGCCTATGAAAAATGTAAAAAGGCAGTTGTAAAGATTGGCAAGAAACGTTATGTGGCAACCAAAGGAAAGTATAAGTCCAAATCAAAACGTTACTGCTATACTGTAAAGATACCGAGAACCAATTCCACAGGCACTTTGAAAGTATACGTTGTGAATGTGAAAGGCAGAAGCCCGGTGCTGCGTGTTCATCCGGTACAGAAAGTACCAGACAGTCCGATTGTTGTAAGTGCACCAACCGGCAAAGGAAAGGTTGTCGGCAAGGTGAATTTAGTCGGCGCACCAAAGAATAAGGCTGCTACGGTTTCTAACACAAAGACCAAAGTTGCTGCGACAGTAGCCGGCAAGGTATATAAGGGAAAGGTGAAAAAAGATGGCACCTTTGTTATCAAAATACCAAAGCTCAAAAAGGGTACAAAGTTTAAGGTGACGGCAAGCAACCGATATGGCAAGAGCGTACCGCGGGTCAGCAAGGTCGGTAAGAAAAAGTGATCATATTTTGCATCATAGTGAATAGTTGCGAAATATAGAGAAATATTTTATAATAAAAGGTACTATTGGTTTGAAAGGGAATGCAGGAGAACAAAACGGTTGTTTTCCTGCGTTTCGTTCGTTAATATTAGGACAAGCAGGAAGGAGTATGCGCACTGCGGGAGTAGTGACAGAAAGTGAAAAGAAGAGGATATGGAAAACAGTCGATTTAAATTTTCGGTAATTATACCGGTATATAATGTGGAGAATTACTTGGAGGAGACGATCCAATCTGTTATACATCAGACGATTGGATTCAAGAAAAATATTCAGATCATTTTGGTAAATGATGGAAGTCCGGATGATAGTGGTAAAATATGTGAGAAATATCAGAGGGAATATCCGGATAACATTGTATATGTTGAACAGAAAAATGCAGGTGTCAGTGCTGCTAGAAATAACGGATTAAAATATGCAGAAGGCGAAATTATCAATTTTCTGGATTCTGATGACAAATGGGGAAAAACTGCTTTTAAGCGTGCGTATCGCTTTTTTCAAAAATACGGAAATGAGATTGATATTGTTGCCGGCCGTATCAAATATTTCGAAATGAAAGATAATTACCATGTGTTGGATTATAAATTTGATAACGACAAACTTGTGGATATTCAGAAAGATCATGAATATATACAGCTAAGTATGGCAACAACATTTGTTCGCGCTGAGGCATTAAAAGGACGACAATTTGATTCTCGAATCCGTTATGGAGAGGACTGTCTTTTGATCAATACCATATTATTTGACAAGTGTAAATATGGCGTTATTCGAGATTGTGTATATTATTATCGTATGCGTAATACCGGAACATCCGCAATGCAAAACACAATTTCCCAGAAGACATGGTATTTTGACACAGAAAAACTTGTATTTCAGCACCTTCTTGAGATGTCCAAAGAGAAGTTTGGCAAGCCGATCAAATATGTACAGTATCTCGTTATGTATGATATGAAATGGCGGCTGCGTACTGTTGTGCCGTCAGGTGTGCTGACAGAGGAGGAGAAGAAACAATATTTGGAGCTTCTTCACGTTATATTGCAAGATATTGACGATGATATGATCGCTACTCAGAAAAATTGTCTAAGTCTGCATTACCTGCTAGCTTATCAATTAAAATATCAAAAGGATTGCCGGGATGAAATAACGTTTGATGGCGGTTTGGTTTGTTTTCATGGACAGCGGTTAACGCACATGGCAAGACGACGTTTTTTGACATTAGATTTTGTAGATATTAAGGATAATGTACTGGAAATTACCGGTCAGGCAGATTATTGGATATATGAGGATGATTATAAAATTTTGTTTGAGGATCAAAATGGAACAGAGTATTATCCAACATATTATCCACTACCATTTCGGACAAGACATAGTTTGTTAGGCGATTATGGTGACGTTAGAGGATATCACGTATCCATACCGTTAGCCGGAGTCAGAAGGCTTCGAGCTGTGTTTGAATACAAAAACGGTGAAAGATGTTATATGATGATCGGTTATGGTAAGTTTTGCCAATTAACGCATGCAATGGATTCTTCGTATGGTTTATACGATCATCATATCCTTCGCGCCAAGGGAAAGACCATATATGTTCAGAAAAAAACAAGAAAACGCTATCGTAAATGTGAGCGGAGATATTGTTTGGAACTGGTAAAAAAAGGATATTTTAAAGAATGCTTTTATCGTTATGCGACAAGAGTATTTCGTAAAATCCACAGCAACAAAAAGATTTGGTTGTTGTCAGATCGAATCAATTTGGCACGAGACAACGGGGAAGCGCTGTTTCAATACCTGAACCGGATTGACACCGGAAATGTTGACGTTTATTTTGATATTTCCAAGAAATGCAGTGATTATGAACGCATGAAACAGATAGGAAAGGTAGTGCCACATGGTTCATTTCGATATTGCATGTATTTTTTGTCAGCGGATAAGATCATATCTGCACATATTGATGAGTATGTGATCAATGCCTTTGGTGTGAAGAGAGATTACTTGAAAAACCTTTTCCGATTTGATTTTGTATTCTTACAGCATGGACTGACTAAGGATGATCTGTCCGGGTGGGTGAACCGTTTTAATAAGAACATCAGCCTATTTGTGACGGCAGCGAAACCAGAGTATCAATCCATTGTGGATGGCAATTATTTTTATACAGACAAGGAAGTTAAGTTGACCGGTTTTCCAAGGTTTGACAATCTTGTGGCTAATAAAACAAAGAAGCAGATCATCATATTGCCAACCTGGAGAAAGCAGCTTGCGAACTCTATTGATCAAAAAACAGGGCAGCGCATTTACAACGATACATTTAAGAACTCTGCCTTCTTTAAGTTTTATGATCGGTTGATTCAGGACGAACGTCTGCTTGACTGTATGCGTGAACATGGATACACAGGTAAATTCTGTCTGCATGTAAATCATATGGAGCAGATTGGCGATTATCATGGCAATGATGTGATTCAGATTCATGAAGGTGCATTGAACTATCAAAAAGAATTTGTGGAGAATGCATTAATGATCACAGACTACTCAAGCGTGGCATTTGATTTTGCTTATATGAAGAAAAGTCTGGTGTATGCGCAGTTTGACCGCGAAGCCTTCTTTGAGGGACAAACATACGATGAAGGCTATTTCAATTATGAAACGGATGGTTTTGGTCCGGTATGCTATGATTATGAGACGACTGTGCAGTCGATCATTGATGCGATCAAACGTGATTGTGAAATGTCGGAAGAGTATAAGAAGAGAGTAGACAACTTCTATTACAAGACAGATACAGATAATTGCAAACGAGTATATGAGGCAATTTTAGCGATTGATCAGAATAAAGAAGCGTAAGAAGGGCGTCTTATATTATTTGATAAAATAGAGATATGACGCATAAAGTGCGCAGCAGCAACAGTTTGATCAATATAGAAGAAAGCGAGGAAAAGAGGATCGCACGAATGAAGTGGATAAAAATACTATTTATTGGATGTTTTGTGGCGTTTATCGGGTTCACAGGGCTTAAGACGATAGCAGGCAAAGAGGCGAAAAGCCTGACAGAGGGAAGGAGTTTGACTCAATTTCCGGATCTGGATTATTCGGAAATGACGAAAGATTCATATCTTTCTAAGGTTGAGAATGCGTTTTCGGATCAGCTTAGCAGTCGCGAGAACAAAATCCACCAATATTATGATCTGACAGTAAATAAGCTTCATATGAAGTATGCCGGTTCAGTTTCTATTGGAAAAGACAATCAATTATTTGAACAACCGCAGGTGATCAATGACTATGCGGCATTTGACCGCGAAGTAAAGAAACTCGCTAAGATTGTGAATAGAGAAGCTGCCAAGATCACAAAAAATGGCGCAAAGTTTCTTTTTATCAATTATCCACGTAAAGATGTAGGTGCTAAACAGTATCTGCCAAGTTATTATCCGGATTCTACGAAAGATTATCAACGATATATTCGTATACTTCGGAAAGAATTGTCGGACGATGTGATATTCATCGATGCAAATGAGCTGTTTCAAAAATATGATGGAGATGGATTACTGTATTACAAGACAGATCATCATGTAAATGCAAATGGTACGCAGCTTGTTTATGATGAAGTCATGAAATATGTGAAACAGCAGTTCCCGGCAACCCAGACAAAGTCATTGTCAGACTATCGAATCAAGCAAAAGGTAGTTGCCGGATCCTATAACCGTAAGATTGGATATGTAGTGTCAGCCGGTAAAGAAGAGATTACTCTTCGACCAAAATGGAAACTAAAATATAAACGGCTAAACAGTAAGGCGCCGCTTTTTGGCAAAGGAGACACTTATGCCAGTGCGTTTATGGGTGGCGATTATGCGTATACGGATATTACGACACCTCAGAAGGATGCCGCTAAGATCATGATCAGCGGAAGTTCCTATACGAATGCATTGGAAGCGATGATCATTCCAAGCTGCAGAGAGATGATATCGTACGATTATCGCTATAATACGAAGTCCGGTACTTTGGCACAAGAAGCAGCAAAGCAATCTCCGGATTATGTGATCTATATACCAAATCAATCAGATGCTCATTTTTCCTATGAGACATTTCGTCAACATTTGGGATTAAGCAATAAGGCAGGAAAGGAATAGTATGGTTTTTAGTAGTGCTGTGTTCGTTTTTGGATTTATGCCGCTGTTGTTATTTTTATATTTTTTGGCGGAACCCAAATACCGTAATTATATATTATTGATATTTAGTCTGATCTTTTATGGCTGGGGCGGAGTTAATTATTTGCTGCTTATGTTAGCAGTGGTTATGTCGGATTATGTATTTGCAATTGCGATCGCGCAGATCAAGACACAGAAAATACGTAAGCTGTTTGTCGTGCTTTCAGTGGTCGTAAATCTGGGGGTGCTCGGTTATTACAAATACACGAATTTCTTTATTGAGAACATCAATCATTTCATCAAAAATGATATTAAAATTGCGACGATCGTATTGCCGATCGGTATATCGTTCTTTACGTTTCAGGCGATGAGTTATGTCATTGATGTATATCGTGGTGATGTTGCAGCACAGAAAAATCCGTTTTACGTTATGTTGTATGTATCGCTGTTTCCGCAGCTTGTAGCAGGTCCGATCGTCCGCTACAAAACCGTAGAAAATGAAATTGCACATCGACAGATACATATGGAGGATGTTGCAGACGGATTGGAACGGTTTATACTTGGTTTTGCAAAGAAGATCATTATTGCGAATAATGTAGGGGCATTGGCAGATAAAATTTTTGAAATGAATAGTATTGATATGCCGCTTGCCTGGCTTGGAGCAATTGCCTATACGCTGCAGATTTACTTTGATTTTTCAGCGTATTCGGATATGGCGATCGGACTGGGCAGAATGTTTGGGTTTCATTTTGAGGAAAACTTTAACTTCCCGTATATCGCAAAATCGGTTGGTGACTTTTGGCGGCGCTGGCATATTTCATTAACTACGTGGTTCCGTGACTATGTATATATTCCGCTCGGTGGTAACCGCAAGGGAATGCCTCGGATGTATGTGAACATGTTCATTATATGGACACTTACCGGCATATGGCATGGCGCAGAGTGGAACTTTATTTTGTGGGGAATGTATTATTTTGTGTTTCAGGCGATTGAAAAGTTATTCCTTGGAAAATGGCTTGCGAAGATACCGCGTGTATTCCAGCATATATATACCATGTTTGTTGTGACACTTGGCTGGGTATTGTTCCGTTGCGATTCTGGATTATCTCAGTGTGTGACTTGGTTTAAGGCATTGTTCTCAGGTAATGTTACGAGCGAGGGAATGTCATTGCTGCATATGTATGCAGTACAGTATGGTGTTTATCTTGTACTTGGTGTGATTCTTTCCATGCCGATATATCGTGTTCTGAAAGCAGCAGTCTACAAGCGGATACAAAAGAACCGCATCTGCAAATGGGCATGTGCTGCAGCGGGATATGCGGTACTGTTAGCACTGTTTTATGTCAGTGTATTGTATTTGGTCAATTCCACGTACAATCCGTTTATTTACTTTAGATTCTAGGAGGTTTGAGATGAAACTGATCGACAAGACAACGATAAAATTTATTTTGGTTGGAATAGTGAATACACTTGTTGGTACCGGCGTTATGTTTTTGATGTATAATTTACTGCATGCAAGTTATTGGATCTCATCAGCATCGAATTACATCATTGGTAGTATTGTGAGTTACGTTCTGAACAAGTATTTTACATTTCAGAATAAAGAGAAATCATTTGCGATGATCATTAAGTTTGTTATCAATATTTCCATCTGTTATCTGGCAGCATATGGCGTTGCCAAGCCGCTGGTGCGCATGGTATTAAGCGGCGCATCTAAAAGCATACAGGAAAATCTGGCAATGCTTGTTGGTATGGGATTGTTTGTTGTATTGAACTATTTTGGTCAGCGGTTTATCGTATTTAAGAAGGATGAGGCTTAATAGAGGTTTTGAAACTGTCAAAAGTTTGCAGATTAAGAAAGGGCTAGAGGTATAGGATGAGTTTATTATCAATTATAATACCGGCATACAATGAAGGTGCATTGATCCAAAATACGGCTTCGGTTGTCGCAGATATCATGGAAAAACACAGTATAGATTATGAAATCGTATTTGTGAATGACGGATCAAAAGATGCGACATGGGATGAAATTCAAAAGGCACACCGGAATAATGAGAAAGTATGCGGAGTATGTTTCTCAAGGAACTTTGGAAAAGAAGGCGCAGTATTTGCCGGTTTGGAATATGCGAAAGGAGATTGCTGTGTCGTTATGGACTGTGATCTGCAGCATCCACCGGAGACGATCATAGAGATGTATCATCTGTGGGAGCGTGGATATGAGGTCATTGAGGGTGTCAAAGCAGATCGTGGTAAGGAAAGCTTTATACATAAAATATTTGTTAAAATGTTTTATGGCATGATGAGTGAGTCAACAGGAATTGATATGTCCAGAGCCTCTGATTTCAAATTGCTTGATCGCAAGGCGGTAGATGCCTTTATTGCACTGCCGGAGAGACATGTTTTTTTCAGAGCATTGTCATCCTGGGTGGGATTTAAGACAACGAGTGTAGAATTTAAGGTACAGGAGCGTGCTCAGGGAGAGTCAAAGTGGTCCTTTGCATCCTTGTTTCGTTATGCCATCAATAATGTCACATCGTTTTCAACGGCACCAATGCAGATTGTTATGGGATGTGGAATTGTTGTGTTTATATTCTCTCTTATTTTTTCAATATATTCTATCGTGAAATGGTTTATGGGATACTCTTTGGAGGGATTCACAACGGTTATTATTTTGCTGTTATTTATAGGAAGTGTATTGATGTTTGGCCTTGGAATTATAGGATATTATATAGCTAAAATATATGAAGAGGTTAAGCATAGACCACGTTATATTGTTACAGAAACAACTGAGGATCATTAAGAATGATCCTCAGCGAATAGAATGGCGATCACGTCTGCTTAGCGGATAAAATTGCGATCGCGCCATAATGTAAAGGTTACACTGTCGACAAGACAGTGTTTCTTTTTGTTATAAACAATAACGTGCATTCCGCCGGCAGGAGAAGTCAGCTCCTGATTGTTCATTTTAATGCTGCAGTCAGCATCGATAGTATTGTACTTTCCCTGACTGAGCAATGAGAACTGTTTATCGTCAATCGTGCAGTTATAAGAGAGCTTTTCCGTTCCGGTATTTGAGTATAGCGCTTTGCCATCATCAATTACGGCAAGGAATGACTGACGGAATGTCGGCGTTTTTGATATGCCACATTTTTTGAGTATTTTTTTATCTGTGCGATTAAGAAAATGTGAACCATCATCGTGTACAGACAAAAATGCAGTGTATCCTTTTTTACGGATTGCCCGCAGGTATTCGGTAAAGTCAGAGCATTTCGTGAAACGTCTTTCTGTATTTTTATAGATAAGATCAAAGCGTTCCTGCTTCACTGCTTTGACCGAATCTAATTTATAATGTTCCGCAAAAACCCGATTAGTCCAAAAAGTCGGGAATTCTGACAGATCGCATAACATATATTGTGCAGAGTACTTGGTTGCCGGTTCTGGAGTGATGTATGGAACAACAACCTGTTTCGCACCTTTGGCAACCTGAGTTTCTACATAATTGACGCGGTCAGTGGCTGCTTTATAACTGGTTACGACATCATAGGCACCGTTTACACCTTGATAGAATGTAAATAGCAGCAATACTGTCATACCGGCACTGCGGGCAAAATGCAGCTCTTTGCGGTCGTAAGCCGTGCCTGCAAGTCCGATGGAGCATGCAATTACCAACAATATTGTCACACCGAATGTAACACGGTCAGTCTGACGTCCCGGAGAAAGGATCAGTGCATATTCACAGGCAAATGCAGCTAATCCGAAGAGGATCTCAGAGTAAATAAGCTCTTTTGCTTTCTTTTGATAAATATGCAGTATGATAAAGAAAGCAAGTAACAAGATGAGAACGATCTGCTTTGTAAATAAAAACTTTGTTGCGTTAGCAAATCGTTCCGCAATGATCAATAAAGGGTTTCGGTCATCAACAACACTCATCGCATATTGCGGGTCATTCATTCGAACGGAATGACCGGGCGAAAAGATTAATAATGCATAACCGATCAGCGTACCGATCAGACTTTCAAACATCCATGCTTTTAATTTGGTCTTGGTAAAAAGAGCATAGACAATCCATCCAAGCATGATCATGATCAATGCACCGGAAGTGTTTTCACTGCTCCAACCGGCAACAACGGCTAATAGTATAAGCGGGATCTGTTGATACCAATGTTGACATGTGTTTTGACCATGAATGAAATACAGGCTGTACGGTAATAGCAAAGTGATGATCCAGACAGCCCCCCACATATAGTTGCATGTACCGACAAGCCATAGACATGTCTGTCCGATTACATCAACAAAAAGCCAAATGCTGCAGGGAATAAATAAGTAAGTCAGTGCGGAAATGTTTTTGGAAACTCGTGTATGTTTTGTTCCGTTAGCATGCAGATAAATGCAGTACGTAAGCCACAAAAACATTCCTGTATTTATAACGTCAAATAGTATTTTGTTTTGAGAGAGAAATACGCGTGCCAAAAAATGAGCGACAGAGCGTCCGTTCATATTCATGTATTGCATATATTCCTTGTGAAGCATATCAAGCAGAGATTTGCCACCCATATAAGTATAGTCATCTGCAACGTACGGGGTGAAAAGGTTAAAGCCCAAAAATACGAGCCCTGTTATAATAAACAGTATCATAAATGAATGATCCAGCAGGAAAATCGACAGTTGCTGCCACTTTTTTTTCATAATCGTTATCTCCTTAGCAATATTAATTATGCGTTATGCGCAGAAAGCGTGCGCAAATATATGATTAAATATGAATACACACTTTGATAATGGTAGCAGAATGCAAATATTATGTCAAATATAGATAGAGATTACGTTGGCGTTCATTCAAATATCACAATAGGCGTATCATTGAAAAAAAGGGATGAATATGTTAACATGATACGCAGATTATATGAGGACACGATCATTATAAAAATGCAGAGAACTTAATAAGTGTTATAAAAGAATGGAGAACGCGATGCATCATGTAGAGAAACTATGTAATATTTTATATGTGTTATTATTTGGAATCCTGTTAATTGTAGTAATGGGGTCTATGTTTACGTGGTCTTTTCGCATGGCATGGATCCTTCCAATATTTGTAGCATTGTTTATTATATACATTACGAAAAAGAAGAGAATATTGAAAGAAGAATGGTGTTCGGTGCTTTGGTATATTGTATATGGGGCGTGTTTGGTGTTTTTGATCGCGTTTTCTTTTTTGTGTGAAGTGGCACCATCGTGGGATTGGGGGCAGGTGCTGGAATCGGCATCAGAGTATGTGTTGAAAGGGACGTTAGATGCAAAAGAATATTATGCACGTTATACCAATAATCAACTTTGCCTGATCTGTATGGTGACGTTATTTCAATGGATTCGTATTGTTCTGCCGGATGCCAACTTTGTTGATTTTCAAGAAATATCCATTGTGATCAGTTGTATATTCGTATGGTTATCGATCGGGATGATCTATCTGATAGCTAAGAAAGTGTGGGGAAGACGCAGAGCGTGCATCGCAGGAATGCTGGCGGCCGGCTGCCTGCCGTTATATATGTACGCACAGTTTTTATATACAGATACGCCGGGGATGTTGTTGCTGACGATACAGTTATATCTGGGGATCTGTATTTATAAAAGTCATCGTTTTTATCGGAAACTATGGCTAGGCATCATACTTGGTATTGTGGCAGGGATTACCTATCATATCAAAGTTATTCCGTTTATTGTTTTTTTAGCCATAGTGATCGCGTTATTTTTACAGAAAGAGCGTTGGTACCAGAAATGTATACTGCTATTAATGATGTGCTTGACGTTGGGTGGCGTGATTCAATACATTGGAGTGTATTCAGATCAATATGCAGAGGACTGCTTTGGGATTACAGATGCAATAAAAGATGAGTGGGAGTACCCATTGACGCACTGGATCATGATGGGATTAAACGAGAAAAGCGATGGTGGCTATATGCAGGAAGATGTTGCATATACGGCAACCTTTGAGACAAGAAAAGAACGCACGGAGGAAAATGTCCGCGTTATACTTGCAAGACTTCGCTGTTTTGGTGCAGCTGATTACATACAATTTATCTTTTTCGATAAAATGCCACGCACCTGGGGGGACAGCTGTTTTGCAGGGGATGACTATTTGTTCCGTATGCCGTATTTGCCGGAGTGTCCTTTGGTACAGATTATGAAATGGAATGGAACGTCACACTCGTATTGCCTGATCTATACATGGACCTATTATGTGATCTTGTTTTTTGGTATTGTATTGTCAGGGTTATTGGCATTGGGACACCGGGGCAGGCAGGATCCGATGATGATCGGCAGGATCGCGATGATCGGTATTGCCCTGTTTCAGATATTGTGGGAATGTAACAGCCGCTATGTGATCACATTTTTGCCGATGATGATATTAATGGCACTTGATGGCTATTTTACTTGTAAACAACGCCTCACACAGGCAGATTGACTTGACAGGTGAAATATGATACCCTCAAATTGGGCATTTGCCCTAAGAAGTTAATGGAGGACTACTACTATTATGAAGATAGGAATTATTTCGATCAATGCGCATACAAAAGTATTAAATTTTGCGTCACCGCTGCATTCTTATGCATTTCAGCAGTTTTTGAAAATGCATGGATATGACAGTGTGATCATTGATTATAAACCAAACTATTATGGACAATATAATCCGAGACACCCACTGTTTTACCAGTTGTCTCATCCGATGAAAAATAAAAAGAAACAGCGAGCAGCATTGAAAAAATGGCTTAAGCTGTTTATTCCGCGTCAGATCCGTTTTGATAAATTTCAGCGTTTTATCGACAAGTATTATATTACAACGGACGAGTGCTACAACGAGAATACACTCGATACAAACGATCTGGGACTGGACTGTTATATCTGTGCGACAGATGTTATTTGGAAATGTAATAAGAAAGCCGGATTTGACAGAGGATTTTTCTTAGCCTGCGATTCGATGAAAGGCAAATACAAGATCGCATATGCGGCTAGCCGTGGTCCGGTAGTAGAGCTGGAAGAGGACAAGCGTAAAACCTTTATTGAGTACATTTCACAGTTTCAAAATATATCGATCCGCGAGAAAAGTTTTGGGGAGTATATTAAGCGGATTTCCGGTATCGAGACAACGCATGTGTTAGATCCGGTATTGCTTCATGACAAGAGCTTTTATGAGCCGATCATTCAGCGGCCGAAGAGAAAGAAAGGCTATGTACTGCTCTATGTTGTTATGGAAAGTGCGATCCCATTGATCGAGCTTGCGGTCGATTTTGCCAAAGAGCATGATCTGGAAGTGATCGAACTTAGCGAGAATCTGGCAGATGCCAAAATTCCGGCAGGAACACGGCATAAAGTGGTTTATGATATTGGTATCGAGGAGTGGCTTGGTTATATGGATGAAGCAGAGTATATTTTCACCAATTCTTTCCATGCAACCTGTTTCTCCATCTTATTCCACAAGCAGTTTTTTGTCGGAAAGCGTAACGGCGACAAAATTTTGTCTGTCATGGAAATGTTTGGACTTTCGGATCGTCGTATTGAAGACTGTTTTGCTGGACATAAGTGCATTGCCGACAATATTGATTTTGCGCCGGTGGAAGAGCTGCGCAAAGGCTATGTAGAGAGTTCTACGAAGTTTATTTTGGATGCACTGAAGCAGGCAGAACAGAGTCTGGAGGGATAATATGTGGATTGCAGACCGTTGGAAAGATTATGAAGTTATTGATACTTCAAATGGAGAGAAGCTGGAGCGCTGGGGTGATTATATTTTAGTGCGTCCGGATCCACAGGTTATTTGGAATACGCCACATAAAGAGCCGCGTTGGAAGCAAAAGAATGGACATTATCATCGCAGCAATCGTGGCGGCGGTGAATGGGAGTTCTTTGATCTCCCGAAGACATGGAAGATCCATTATGGAGAACTTGCGTTTCATTTGCAGCCATTTCAGTTTAAGCACACGGGACTTTTTCCGGAGCAGGCAGTGAACTGGGATTGGTTTGGTGACAAGATCCGTCAGGCCAACAGACCGATCAAGGTATTAAATTTATTTGCTTATACAGGTGGAGCAACGCTTGCAGCAGCGGCAGCAGGAGCTTCTGTGACACATGTGGATGCTTCTAAGGGAATGGTAGCATGGGCAAAAGAAAATGCAAGAAGCTCAGGGCTTGAAGATGCACCGATCCGCTGGCTGGTGGATGACTGCATGAAGTTCGTAGAGCGTGAGATCCGCCGGGGCAACAAATACGACGGCATCATCA
>OIWS01002432.1_pt1 | contig 15244 bp, 13 predicted proteins | sample 1587611 | NCBI WGS metagenome assembly OIWS01 (sample SAMEA3888919, study PRJEB22519) | human gut metagenome | biome: human gut; feature: human-associated habitat; material: faeces | place: Denmark | collected 2010 | reverse complement strand
AGGTCGGCAAAAATGAGCCTGTCTGCATTGCAGATGAAGTGCCGTTTGACATCCCGGAGAGCTGGGAGTGGGTGCGATTAGGCGAGATTTTTCAGCATAATACAGGTAAATCGTTAAACTCATCGAACAAATCGGGTGTATTGTTGGAATATATCACAACATCCAACTTATACTGGGATAGATTTGAACTTGAAAATCTTAGGTCGATGTACTTTACTGAAAATGAAATAGAAAAATGTCAGGTATCAAAAGGTGATCTTTTAGTTTGTGAAGGTGGCGATATTGGACGTGCTGCTATTTGGTTAAAAGACTATAAAATTTGCATTCAAAATCATATTCATAGGTTGCGTTCATATGTTCCGCTTTGCACAAGATTTTACTACTATGTGTTTTTTCTCTATAAATATGCTGGTTGGATTGGAGGAAAAGGAATTGGAATCCAAGGATTATCGTCTAATGCGCTCCATTCTCTGTTAGTTCCAGTTCCACCGATAGCTGAGCAAGAAAGAATTGTAAAACGGCTCGAAATAATAAAACCGCTTTCTGATAAGTATTCTGAAGCTTCTGAACAAATCCAAGAACTAAATAATCTGTTTCCTGAACATCTTAAAAAATCCATTCTTCAATATGCCGTTCAGGGCAAACTTGTTCCCCAAGACCCTGCCGATGAGCCTGCCTCTGTTCTGTTAGAACGTATTCGCACAGAAAAGGAGAAGCTCATTAAAGCCGGAAAAATCAAACGTGACAAGCATGAATCGGTCATTTTCAGACGGGATAATTCTTATTATGAGAAGGTTGATGGAATTGAACGCTGTATCGATGATGAGTTGCCATTTGAAATTCCCGAAAGTTGGGAATGGGTACACTTCTTTTCCGTAGTGGAGATAGCAACAAATCTTGTTTCTCCAGAACGATATTTTGATTATATGCATATTGCTCCTGATAATATTGAAAAATTAACAGGAACTCTCTTGGACTGTCGAACAGTTGCGCAGGATAAAGTCTCAAGTCCTAATCATCTATTTTTCAAAGGACAGATTCTTTACTCTAAAATCCGCCCACTTTTGCGCAAGGCTGTAATTGCTCCCTTTGATGGACTGTGTAGCGCAGATATGTACCCGCTAAAGACTCCAATAAACAAAGAATACCTATTGAGGTATATTTTATCAGACTCGTTTAATGCGCAAGTAGCAACTGCGATGTCAAGTCGAGTTAAAATGCCCAAAATAAATCAAGCGGAGTTGAGCAAAGTGCTAATTCCGGTGCCGCCAATTCAGGAACAAAATCGCATCGCAAATAAAATCAAAGAATTATATATGGCCTTGGTGTGAGATTGTATAAAATCATGGTGAAAGGAGGTCTTTCACTATGATTGAAGAATTTGAAAGACACTTGAGAGGAACAAATCTCTCAGAAAACACTGTAACATCCTATTTGTTTGCTGTGCGGCAGTTTGGGGAACGGCATGAGGCCGTCACCAAACGCAATTTAAAAGAGCACAAAGCCTGGCTGATTGAGCAGTACAAGCCCAAGACGGTCAATTTACGAATCCGCGCCATCAACTGCTACCTCGAAAGTATTGGAAAGGATTCATGGAAATTGTCATCCGTCAAGGTGCAGCAGAAAGCCTTCCTCGAAAATGTCATTAGCGAAGCAGACTACATCTACTTCAAAAACTGCCTGAAGCGCGATGACAATATGCTTTGGTATTTTGTCATCCGCTTTTTGGCTGCTACGGGTGCGCGCGTCAGCGAGCTGGTACAAATCAAAGTTGAACACATTAAGCTTGGACACCTCGACCTTTATTCTAAAGGTGGAAAGCTGCGCCGCATCTACATTCCTAAATCATTGCAAGATGAAGCCTTTGTCTGGTTGGAAGAAAAACAGCAGGACAGCGGCTTTATCTTTTTGAATCGTTTCGACGAACGAATCACCACAAGAGGTATTTCTGGACAGCTGAAAAAGCTGGCGTTAAAGTATGGCATTGACCCTGCGGTGGTCTATCCCCACTCTTTCAGGCATCGGTTTGCAAAAAGCTTTTTGGAGCGGTGCAGCGACATTGCATTCCTTGCAGACCTGATGGGGCATGAAAGCATTGAAACGACGCGAATTTATTTGCGTAAAACTGCAACCGAACAGAGGACTTTGGTAGATAATATCATAGACTGGTAAAAAATGAGGGCATACACTCCAACTATGCAGAAGGTATGCCCTCGTTCTTTATTTAATTTTGGTGAAAATACTATTGAGTTTTTTTGCAATTCTTTTCTGTTCATGGAGCGGTGGCAGCGGATAAATGAAATTCTTCAATTTTTCAGCGTTAATATTTGACTGGCCGATTGCATCGCTACGAACATTTTGACAGTAAACCCAGTAAAACTGCGTTTGCATAACATAATTGAGATAGTCGCTGTCTATTAGTGGTGTTATACGTATTAGATAGCCAGCATAGATTGCAGGAACTTCACTTTTGTAGATGGCGGTTTTTCCTACAAGTTCTTTACTGTTTGTACGGTTAAAGAGCAAATCATTATATTCAAGAGGATAGTGGGCAATTTCCTCTTTATCTGATGTGTACACAAGTTTTTGAGTGTCGATTCGACCATTCTGAATATTTCCCATTCTTAAAACAGCCATTGTTCCCGTAGACTCAGATTTTCGTGACGAGCCATACTGAATGTTTATGCAAGTTGTGCCAATGGTTGTCCATTCCCACGAATCGGGAATCTCAAATGGCAACTCATCATCGATGCAACGTTCAATTTCATCGACCTTCTCATAATAAGAACTCACCCATCAAGAATAGCTGTGCTTTTCTGATAATTCGTCATTATTTTCTTCTGTTCATTTATGGGCGGAACGGGGATTAGTAGACTCTGTAGGATGTTATGATTTAAATTATTCATAGTTGTTCCAACAGAATTTTCTGTCAAAGCAGCTTTAATAAATGGGCTGTTAAGTAAAAAGACAAGATACTGTGGCAGCAATAATTTCGATGGTGTGACAAAGAAGCAGCCTGTGCCGCAAAGCCATCCTTCTTGATGGCTCTCTACAACTGCACTTCTTCCCATTTCACCACGTCTACCAATAATAATATCAAATGCCTTTAATTTATAGCTCGATAAACGATTGGCAGTCGCATTTGAAACTTTCTTGATTTTTTCGGAAGAAATATTACCGTGAATAATGTTAGCAGGGTTGACTATTGGAATTCCAGATTCAACATAATCTTCTTTGTGAACCATACTTCCAAATGGTCCTGTTGACGCTTGGTTCAATGCCGTTCCCAAGCGAACCCATATCCATGAATCTGGAATTTCAAATGGGATTTCATCATCAATGCAAACTTCTTCTTTACCAGAGATTTCGTAATAAGAATTATCCCGTCTGAAAATGACCGATTCATGCTTGTCACGTTTGATTTTGCCCTCTTTGACAAGCTGTTCTTTTTCTGTGCGAATACGCTCCAACAGAACGGAGGCAGGCTCATCGGCAGGGTTTTGGGGAACAAGTTTTCCTTGAACAGCATATTGGAGAATTGATTTTTTTAGAGTGGCTGGAAATCTACTATTTAAAACATCCAATGTTTCATTTGTTTTGTAATATTCCTTTTGCATTTGAACGGTCTCAAGATATTTTGAAACAATTCGATGTTGCTCTTTGATTGGCGGAATTGGAATCAATAACAACGCAAGTTGATTAAGATAAAATCCCTTCTGTGCCGTTCCAGTTGCCTCACGAACAATTTTCTGCTGAATATATGCGGAATCTAGGCAATACTTTAAATAGTAATTAAAAATTAACGTGTGAATAACGGAAACGCTTCGTTGAAAGCAAATATTTAATCCGCCTTCATAAACGCAACTTCTTCCAAGAGAACCAACAGACGTAAAGAAAATATCTCCAGTTGCAGCGTTCGTTCTTTCATTTTCCTTGTCGAAAATGTTTTTCTCTAAATAACGAACTTTTTCAAGTTCAACGATGCAATCATCGTTAATATTGGTTGATGAGACCATAACATATGCTGTTTCATAGGAACATCCTTTTGGAGGATTATGATCACCATCCACGAGTTTGGTACAAATAGCCTCTAATCTTACCCACTCCCAACTCTCGGGGATGTCAAACGGCACTTCATCTGCAATGCAGACAGGCTCATTTTTGCCGACCTTCTCATAAGGCAAATTATCAGAAAAGCCTAAGGCAGTAATTTACGCGTATCGCGCCATCGACACAAAACGGTAAAGTGGATTTCATCTGCTTTGCCGTTTTTCGTTTTGTCCAAATTTGTGAAAATTTCAAAACTGTATTCCAAAACAGCTCTGCGGATTCCTATTAGTGTAGGGGCTTTCAAAATCTTTTGTGAAAAGGCTTTCCTCTAGTTTTATGAGTGGAAAATAAACAAAATCCATGTTCTAAAATTAGGTAGTTCAACAAAATTTGAAAAACTGGTTGCCAAAAATCCATTTTAGATTGTTATAGGTAGAGGGGAACGTTGGAAAAATGAATTTTCTTTGAACTTTCAAAAGACCCGGTTTAAAAACACCCCTTAAAGTTTGTATAGGGTATAGGAATTATTTTCAAAAGTAAGCCAATTCGCTACGGCATCACTTCTGAAAATCCCTAATTCCTTACAAAGTCACATCGCACCTTGAAAATTTCATGAGCCACCCCAGCAGGATACCTCTGATACTGAATGTGCATTCTGCGCGTCTTATCGGAAAATACGCCGGAGAAAATCGGGCAGGAACGGGCTGGGACAGAGTGGACGGTAGTTAAGAGCAAGATTCGCCTTTGTATACGAAACCGCTCCTACGGGCAGTTTCTCCACGGCGGCATCTTGATGGGAATTGTGCTCCCCATACCCTCACATCGTGCAAAATCACATGATTTTGCCTGTTGGTGGCCTGTCGCAGCAGGTCACAGCCGGAGTGCAGATGCACTGCCGGGAAAATCAAATTCTTGATTTTGGAAAGGAGACCCCATGCCACGAACAAAGAGAAAAGTGAAATCTATCGTCAAGACAAAAGTAATCTCCGCACGAGTTACAGAAACAGTACATGAACTTTTACACCGGCAGGCAGAAGATGCCGGGATGACCCTCTCTGAATTTGCAGCGCAGATGCTGATGAAAGGCCGTGTGAATACCTCGTATGTGTTCTACGTCCACCCGGACGAGATCGAAGCAATCACACGGGAGTTTGCCGCCATCGGAAACAACCTGAACCAGATCGCGGCTTTCTTCAACAGCGGCGGTATCCAGTCCCGTGCGATGCACGAAAACATCAACCATGCGATTTCCTGCATTTTTGAAATGCGGGAGCAGGTCGCAGAAATGGCAGGGAAGAACTATGGCAATCTTAAAGCACATCGCAAGTAAGAGTTCCAACTATGGTGCTGCGCTGGAGTATCTAATTTTCAAGCATGACGAGCTTCGGAAAACGCCAATCTTTGACCAAAACGAAAATCGTATCATGCGAGATGAGTTTTATCTGGACGGTCTGAACTGTGAACCCTATTCCTTTGATGCGGCCTGCCAGCAGTTGAACCGCGAGTACCAGAAAAACAAAAACAAGAATGAAATCAAAAGCCACCATTACATCATCAGCTTTGATCCACGGGACAGCACAGAAAATTGTTTGACGGGGAAACGGGCGCAGGAGCTTGGACTGGAATACGCAAAAGCAAATTTTCCGGGGCATCAGGCATTGGTCTGTACGCACATGGACGGTCACAATGGCAGCGGCAACATTCATGTACATATCGTAATCAACAGCTTGCGAAAATTGGATGTGCCCCAGCAGCCCTTCATGGAGCGCCCCATCGACTGCAAGGCAGGGTACAAGCACCATGTGACGAACGAGTACCTGAAGCATCTGCAGAAATCCCTCATGGATTTGTGCCGCCGCGAGTTTCTGCATCAGGTCGATTTACTGTCACCATCCAGAACGGGTGTGACCGAAGCAGAGTATTGGGCACAGCGGCGGCTGGATGAGAAAAAGCAGGAAATCGAAGAGAAAGGATTTACGCCAAACCCGACAAAGTTTCAAACACAGAAGCAGCTTATCCGGGATGCCGTTGCCGCTGCCCGTGAGAAAGCAATCTCGTATGAAGATTTTCAAGACATCCTGCAGGAAGAATATGACGTTTTCGTCAAAACACAACGTGGGCATTATAGCTATCTGCCGCCGGAACGGAACAAGTTCATATCGGAGCGTTCTCTGGGAGAAAGCTGCAAAAGAGAATGTCTGGAAGGATTCTTTGTTCAGAACGCCGAGAAGAATCTGCGGTACAGGGAAGACCCCATACTGATCTTTACGACCAGAACCAGATTGCGGCTCGTTGTGGACCTGCAGGAGAATGTCAAGGCACAGGAAAATCTGGCCTATGCACTAAAGGTCAAAATCAGTAATCTGCAGAAAATGGCCGAAACGCTGGTATGGGTGCAGGAAAACAACATCAACGACCTGACGGAACTGAACGATCTGTGTAAGACAGCACAGGCCAATGCGCAGGCAGCGTATGAATGGCTGTCACAGGCAGAGGATGAACTGTACAAAACCAATGAGCAGATTCATTATGTGGGACAGTACTTTTCTACCAAAGAGGTTCAGCAGCAATTTGCGAAGGCGATTTTTAAGAAAAAATTTCGTGCAGAGCATTCCAAGGAATTGGATGCCTATGCAGAATCCGTGAAATATTTCCGAGAAGAAAATGATGGAAAGCTGCCATCGCTGAAATCCTTGAAAAAACGGAAAGAAGAACTGATGCAAGAAATCACGGAGAGGAAAAAGGCATATGCTCCCCTGAGGGAAGAATCCCGGCGTCTGGAAATTGCATCGGATAATGTGTACAGCATCTTCCGAAAAACCAATGAGATGAAATCCGACCTTGCATGGAAACGCGAGTGGGAGACCAAAGTCCGCGAAAAGGCAAGGCAGGAGCAGGCTCGACAGGAACAGCGAGAGCGTCAACCGAAACGCAAGAAGCGCAGCTATGATATGAGCCTGTAAGCAGCAGGGTCTTCCACCCCGCACCCCGGAACCCTGCCGGATGCGTAAGCCCGTGCAGGACTTTCCCATTCGGCAGGGACTTTTGAAAACGATTAGGAGGAAGTTTGAGTAAAGAGTACATCAAGGCACAAACCCCACTACCCGCTTATTTCCCTTGTCCGAAATTTCTGCTGCAGATGAGCCTTTCCCATACGGCACGATTGACGTATGTTTTGCTGCTGGACCGCATGACCCTTTCGCAGAAGAACGGCTGGGTGGATGTGCAGGGCCGGGCATATGTGCTCTATCCGTTGGCAGGGCTGGCGGAAGATCTTCAGAGCAGTATTTCCAGTGTCACCCGTGCCCTGCGGGAACTGGAAGCCGCACGGCTGATCGAACGGCGGTCCAATGGCTTTTCCAAGCCAAACCAGGTGTTCCTAAGCTTCCCATCTACTGCGCAGAAATGCACAGTCGAGATGGTCAAAAATGAGCAGCCTGATTGCTCAAAGGTGAGCAATACGATTGCGCAAAACTGCACACCTAACCAAATAAATAAGAACAACCTAAGATTGAACCAACTGAGTAGAACCAAAGAAGCATATGGGCGTTATCGGAATGTCTATCTGGAAGATTATTCAGAACTGAAAATGGAAATTGCAGAGTTGGATTCCCTGATTGATGACCTTTCAATCTATATGCAGTCTACAGGCAGGAAGTACGCAGACCATGCGGCGACCCTGCGCAGCTGGTCGGCACGGAAGAAAAGACAACAGAAACCGGGAGCAGGCATCCCGGACTATACCTACAACAAGGAGGAAAGTTTATGACGGAAACGATCCAGACAGCGATGGACAGGCTTATGACGATCTCTGTGGAACCGCAGGACTATGTTGCAGAAGATGGGCTGCTGTACTGCGGCAGCTGCAAAACTCCCAAGGAAGCGTTCTTTCCGAATGGCAAAAAACTGTTTGGGCGTGACCGCCATCCGGCTGAATGCCGGTGCAGGCAGGCTACAAGGGAAAAGCAAGAGAAAGAAGAACGTGCAAGGCTGCATTACGAGAAAGTGCAGCGGTTGAAGCTGCAGGGCTTTACCGACTGGGCGATGCAGCACTGGACATTTGCAAACGATCACGGGCAAAATCCACAGATGCAGCTGGCACAGCGGTATGTGGCCCACTGGCCGGAAATGCGGGAAAAGAATGTGGGGCTACTGCTCTGGGGCGGTGTTGGTACAGGCAAGAGTTTTATGGCGGGCTGCATTGCCAATGCCCTGATGGAACAGGAAGTGACCGTCTGCATGACGAATTTTGCCCGAATCATGAATGAACTGAATAACGCCTTTTCCGGGCGGAATGAAGTCGTGGACAGGCTCTGCGGCTATCCGTTGCTTGTCATTGACGATTTCGGCATGGAGCGGGGCACGGAATATGCGCTGGAGCAGATTTACAACATTATCGACAGCCGTTACCGCAGCCGAAAACCACTGATCGTCACCACGAACCTGACCCTGACGGAGTTGAAAAAACCGCAGGATACCGCTCACGCCCGTATCTATGACCGTCTGCTGGAACTGTGTACGCCGATTGCCTGCACAGGCCCCAGCATGAGAAAGAATATAGGACAGGCAAAATTGAACTTGCTGAAAACACTTCTGGCTTGAATGGGAGAAACGCGATTGCAAGAAAACGGCAGAATGAATTGGCTGGAGCAGGTCCACCAGATGAAAGATCGGGACATCCGCACGATAGAACAGCATGAACTGCAGGAACTGCCGCAGGATGCAGTGGAACACGGATTGCCGCAGGAGGAAAGGCTGAAAAATCTGCTGGATAAAGTCGGAAATCCTTATTGCTATCTGGACAACGGAATCATTGTGAAGCTGAACTTTGCACCGAGAGGGAGCAGTACACTGTCTGAGCGCATTGGCAGGTGCTTTCAGTCTGCCAGCTGAAAAGGCAGAGAAACTTTCGGCAAGCTGCTGAAAAAACACGCAGAAAAATTTCACACTTTAATGCGATAAAGCACTGGACAAAAGATGATGATTCTGGTAAGCTGTTTACGGGTAAGAAAATAGGAATGTGCCAACTGAGCAGAACTTGCTCGGTGGGCTTGTTCTACATAGAAAATGTGGAGCCTTTCACTTCTCTGACGAACAGTATTGCCGATTCGTTAAGGAGGTGGAAGGCTTTTGTTATACCCTGATATGAATTTGCAGAAGAGAACACAGCAAAATTCAACTCGTTATCGTACAGCTTTGTATTTGCGTTTATCCCGTGAAGATGGCGATAAGACAGAGAGCGACAGTATTGCAAACCAGCGCACCCTGCTGGAAGCCTATGCCGCAGACCACCCGGAACTGTGTATTGTGGATGAGTTTGTGGACGATGGCTACTCTGGCTCGAACTTTGAACGGCCTGCGTTCCAAAACCTGTTCAGGGAACTGGAACAAGGGACTATCAACTGCATTCTGGTGAAAGATTTGTCCCGCTTTGGACGGAATTACATTGAAGTGGGACCGTTATCTGGAACGCATTTTCCCGGTCATGCGGGTCCGGCTGATTGCTGTGACAGACAACTATGACAGTCAATCTGCGTGGAAGACCCGCGATTCCATCATGGTTCCGATGCGGAATCTGCTCAACGATGCCTACTGTCGGGATATTTCCGTCAAAATCAAGAGTCAGCTTGCGGTAAAGCGGAAGCGCGGCGATTTTGTTGGAAGTTTTGCAACCTATGGATACCAGAAGGACCCCAGCAATCATACCAAACTGATCGTGGACGAACTGGCAGCGGAAACAGTGCAAGATATTTTCCGCTGGAAGATCAGCGGTATGAGCAATCAGGGCATCGCAGACCGTTTGAATGTAGGAAAGGTACCGTCCCCGGCTGCACGAAAGTTGCAGAGCGGTGCAAAGCTGAGCCTGCATTTCCGCAAGAGCGATGAGCCGCCGTGGTCTGCCAAGGCGGTGGACCGCATTCTGCACAACGAGGTCTATATCGGAAAACTGGTGCAGGGAAAGACAAGGAGACTGGACTATCGCTCCAAAAAGAAAATGAACGTGCCGATGAGGGACTGGGTAATCGTGGACAACACCCATGAAGCAATCATTCCGGCAGAGCAGTTTGAACTGGTGCAGCGGATTCTGGAAACCGAAACTCGCAGGCCGAACGATGCCGAAACGGTGGCCCTGTTTGCAGGCTTTCTCTACTGTGGGGACTGCGGCAGTCGGCTGGTTCGCAGGTCGGCCAGCTATAAAGGAAAAAAGTACATTTACTACCAGTGCTCCGGCAGCAAACAGAACAAGGGCAACTGCACGAGCCATAACCTGCGGGATGAAAAGCTCTACAACATCGTGCGGAACGCGCTCCAGATGCAGATCCAGATCGTAATGGAGGAAGCTGAGTTTGTAGAAAGCGTCCGGCAGGCCCGGCAGGAGCCATACCGTGTGCGGCGTATTGAACGGCAGATTCGGCAGCTGACCGCAGAAAAAGCCCATACACAGGGAATTAAGGAAAAGCTGTACGGGGATTATGCAGACGAAATCCTCACACGGGAGGATTTTCTGAACTACAACGAACTGTACAGCAAGCGGATTGAAGAATATGACCGTAAAATCACAGAACTGGAAGCAGAACGGCAAAACCTGCAGACTGCTCCAAATGCTTATCCATTTTTGGACGTGTACCGCAAGTATCGGAAACTGGAAGAGATTACCCGTCCGATGGTCGTGGAACTGATTGAGAAAATCGAAGTCTATGAGGGCAATCGGGTAGAAATTACATTCCGCTTCCATGATGAAATTGTGGACCTGCTGGAAGAACTGCATCAAAAAGCAGCAGATACAGCATGAAGTATCTGCATGAAAGGAGAAGCTGACCTATGGCAAGAGTAAGCAAGAAAGTAAGTGCGGCGCAGCGGGAAGCGGAAAACGCACCGCACCGTGTCTGGAAAACCGCAATTTACGCACGATTGTCTGATTTCGATGATGTGCTTCGGAATACGGAATCACTGGAAGTGCAAATTTCCTATGTCAAGGAGTACATTAACCATCGGGATGACCTGATGCTGCTGGATGTGTTTGCGGACAAACGGTGCACAGGAACAAATTTTGACCGCCCGGAATTTGAACGGCTGCTGAAAGCACTGCAGGAGCGGAAAATCGACTGCATCGTGGTAAAGGACTTCTCGCGTTTGGGCCGCAATTTCGTGGAGACAGGCCAGTATCTGGAACAGGTGTTTCCGCTGTTCGGCGTAAGATTTATCGCCATCAACGATAATTATGACAGTCTGAACAGCCAGAGCCGGGACGGGATGCTGGTGCCGATCAAGGGCATTATCAATGAGATGTACTCGAAAGATCTGTCCCAGAAAATTCAGTCGTGCTTTCGCTCCAAGGAAGCACGGGGAGAAATCTATACCCCGGTTCCGTTCGGCTACAAAAAGGATCAGAAGAATCATTTGGTTCTGGATGAGGAAGTCAGCGATGTGGTAGTTCGGATTTTTCTCTGGAAGAAATCCGGCATGAAAGAGCGCGAGATTGCAAAGAAGCTGTCCGTACAGGGAATCCCGACACCTTTTACACGCCGCTGTCAGCTGGGATACCTGAAAAACACCTTGCGGGTAAAGGACCCAGCATGGCAGACCGTTTTCGTGACAAAGGTGCTGGAAAATCCAATCTACACAGGAGCAATGGTCTACAACCGTATTGCCTACGATGAAACGTATCGGAAAATCGGGCAGAATCCACGGGAAAGCTGGCGGATGGTGCCGGACAGTCATCCGGCGATTATCAGCTGGGAATTGTTTGATGAAGTTTCCGCGTTACGGGAAGCCGAGCAAGCAGTCAAGGAAGAGCGAAAAAAGTGGTGCAGACAGCGCAGAAAGAACAATCCGAACATCTTCAAAGACAGAATCTTTTGCAAAAAGTGCGGAGAAAAATTGGTTTGTCATTGGCAAAGTGATGGTACGCTGTATTTTTACTGTGCATCTTGCCATGTTTCCATCTCAGAGAAAGACCTCTGGAACGGCATTAACAAGGAGTTGCACCAGCGGATGGAAGAACACCGTGATTTGCAGAAGCTGGTACGGAAAAGCTCTGGAAAAAGCAAACTCCAATCAAAAGAAATAGCTACAAAACGTGAAATTGAACAGGCGTCAGGCAATATCGTTCGACTGGAATCAAAGAAGCGCAGCGGCTATGAGCAGTATGTTCTCGGAAAACTTTCAAAGGAGAAATTTCTGGAACTGAAGCAAGGTGTAGAAAATGAAATCGTATTACTGAAGCAGACAAAATCTGAAAGAGAGAAAGAACTGGCTGTTGTTCAAGAAGAACTGCAGCAGAAAAAGCAAATCGCAGGCAACACAGAGGCTCTTTTAACGGCAGATAATCTGCAGCAGTATGTAAAGAAAATTGAAGTGGATCACAAGAAAAATACTTACACGGAATTTGTGTTCTAACGAAAAAGGAGGACAGACAATGAAAGAAAAAATCTATGATGCCCAGACAGGAATGGAATATGTTTTGGTGGGTGATTATTATCTGCCAGCCTTGAAACTGCCACGGACCCGTCCGATTGGCCGCTGGGGGATGCTGCACAAGGCGTACCTGAAACTGCGAAAACCAGCCTATTACCAGAGCTTGCTGCTGAGCGGAAAACTGGATACTGTTTTAGCAAATGTGGAAGAGCAGGCAGTGGAACGATATGAGGTTTTGATCGAGCAGCTGAGCCGGCGGGAGCACGTATCGGAAAAACTGAAAGAAGAAAATCAGATGGAGTGGGTACGCCGTATGAGAAATCTGGAAAATCGTGCAGCAGAAATTGTAAAGGCAGAATTGATCTATACGTTTGAAGGACGGTGAACAGCAGATGATTGGAACCTACTACAGACTTTCCCTTGCGGACGAAGATGTGGGTGCGGATAAGGCAGAAAGCAACAGCATTCAGGGCCAGCGCGGACTGGTAGAGGGGTACATCATGGCCCACCCCGAACTGGCAACAGAGCCGCGTCAGGAGTATGTGGACGATGGCTACTCCGGCACCTCTACAAGCCGCCCGGCGTTCCAGCGGCTGATTCAGGACGCGCAGGATGGCAAGGTGAAAACAATTATCGTAAAGGACTTTTCCCGGTTTGCCCGTGACTATATCGAAGCAGGCGATTATATGGAGCGCATTTTTCCATTGCTGGGTGTTCGATTCATCTCTGTCAACGATGGGTATGACAGTGGAATGCAGGCCGGGAACGATGTACGCGGACTGGAAGTAGCCATCAAGAACATCATCAACGCATCCTACAGCCGGGATCTTTCTGCCAAAATCGCGGCAGCAGACCATGTGATGCAGAAAAAAGGAATGTATCTCGGAGGATACCGCCCGTTTGGATTCCTGCCGGACCCGAACGACTGTCATAAGCTAATCCTCGACCCGGTAACCAGTCGATATGTGCGGTTGATTTTTGAACTGGCATTGCAGGGCAACAGAACAGGAACCATCGCAAAAATCCTGAATGAAAAGCAGATCCCGACCCCGGCAGCGTATCACGTGGCGGAAAATCATGTGTACAGTGAGCAGAAAGCATGGGATTTGCAGCGCAGTCATTGGACGAGTGGAACGGTTTACCATGTTCTGAAAAATGAGAAGTATAAGGGAACCTATGTGGGCGCGAAATTCATTATGCCGGTTCCCTGTAAGCATCGGGTTCTGCGCGCTCCCTTGGAACAGCAGGTACGAATTGAGGATAGCCATGCCGCCATTGTGACCCCGGAGGAATTTGAACAAGCACAAAAGGTTATTATGCTGCAGCATGGGAAGCATCAGGCCGGGAACTACACAAAACACCAGTATCCCTTGAAAGGCAAGGTCTACTGCGGTTACTGCCAGAAGCTGATGAAATATCGTGTTCTCAAGAAACTTGGCCCCTCTTTTAACTGTAGATTCTCAGCGACAGCGGTGGACAGTCCCTGCAAGCGAATCCCAATCTCTGAGGAACTGCTGGAAGAGATTGTCCGAAATGCACTGACAGCGCAAATAAAACAGGCGGAGCATATACTGGAAATCCTGCGCGAACGGGAACGCAAAGCGTTGATCTGCTTCTCCGCACTGGAACGGCAGGAAGAAAAGCTCAGTGTAGAAAAGGCAGAGATTGTAAAACAGCGCGTTGCACTGTATGAGCAGTATGCAGACGGAAACATGAGCAAGGAAGAATTCATCCGACAGAGAGCGGCTTACCGAGTGCAGGAAGATGAAAGAATGGCGCAAATCCAACGGCTGCGCACTGAAAAAAATCGAATTTTCCAGCCTGTGAAGAAGGATGCCGATAATTTGCAGACTGTCGTAAGTGCCGTAGAAGAATCAGGCGATGTGATGCACTTATCGCAGAATGTGGTAGAAACCTTTATTGACCGCATCGAGGTTTTCAACGATGAGCGCGTGAAAATTCATTTTACATTTGAGGACACATTGAACAGCTATGAGGAAAAGTGATTGCAGCGACTTTTTGAACTAAGGTATATAGCGAGTTTTAGCATTTAAAAACGGAGGCCAACATAAACCACAGACAGCACCCAGGAGAATTCGAGGGTGCGTCTGCAGCTTATGCGGGCCGTTTTATTTTGTGCTTTTTACTGCGAAATAATGTTAAACTCCAAGGCTGACAAGAGTGGCCTTTAACTCTTTTGCGATGCGAATAATGACAGTCTGTTCAGTTTCATTACAGTCCAGCAGCAAGCGGTGAAATTCGGAGTTTGCAGAGGAAGAAGAATGTTCAAGACAGTCGAGCAAAAGCTCATCCGCGGAAATGGATAAGGTGTTGGCAATTTCGACAAGAACAGAAATGCTAGGGATTTTTGTTCCATTTTCGATACGGACAATGTGTTCACGGCTACAGTTGATTTTTGCGGCGAGGGCTTCCTGCGACAGATTTGATTTTGAACGGTAGAAGCTGATTCGTTTTCCAAGAGAAGTACAATTTACGGACATATAGTGATCTTCCTTTCAAATGCCCGCATAAGATACTTTAATTATTTGACTTATGGAGAAATGAATCAAGAGGAGCCAAAGAGGCAATCTGCATAGAAGTCAGAATTTTTGTCTTTCCCTTCTAGCGGAGATGGCTTCTGAAGCTAAAATGTGACCCAGCAGGTCACATTTTAGGGAACAAGTGACCTGCTGGGTCACAGAAAAAATCATCTGATAAGCGTATGATTAGCTCCTATTAGGAAAACACACTGTCAAAGGGGTATGTAGCGGGGGTT
>OIWS01002424.1_pt1 | contig 15282 bp, 12 predicted proteins | sample 1587611 | NCBI WGS metagenome assembly OIWS01 (sample SAMEA3888919, study PRJEB22519) | human gut metagenome | biome: human gut; feature: human-associated habitat; material: faeces | place: Denmark | collected 2010 | reverse complement strand
ATTTTATAAAAATGAGGGGGAAGGACTTGTCAACTTCCCCCTTTTTGTGTATAATATCGATAATTTGGGTATTTTTAAGACAGGAAAGGACAAAGGTGAAAAGATGAAAGCATTTCTTATTCTGGAAGATGGCCATGTCTTTACAGGCAGAAGCATCGGTTCCACCAGAGAAGCGGTCAGTGAGATCGTCTTCAATACATCCATGACAGGATATTTGGAAGTATTAACTGACCCTTCTTATGCGGGACAGGCAGTGGTTATGACATATCCATTAATTGGTAACTATGGTATCACACCGGACATGGAGTCTAGGAAGGCATGGCCTGACGGCTATATTGTGAGAGAACTGTCCCGTATGCCGAGCAATTTCAGATGCGAAGGCACAATTCAGGATTTCCTTAAAGAACAGGATATTCCGGGAATTGCAGGGGTGGATACACGTGCTCTGACAAAAATCCTGAGAGAAAAAGGAACTATGAACGGTATGATCACGACGAATGAGAATTATAATCTTGATGAGATCTTACCGAAGTTAAAGGCATATACGGTCGGTGATGTCGTATCAAAGGTGACATGTGCCGAAAAATATGTATTGGAAGGAAATGGAAAGAAAGTTGCACTTCTTGATCTTGGAGCAAAGAATAATATTGCAAAATCTTTGAACAGGCGTGGATGCGAAGTGACGGTTTATCCGGCACATACACCGGCAGAAGAAATTATTTCTTCTAATCCGGACGGCATCATGCTTTCTAATGGACCTGGAGATCCGGCAGACTGCACATCAATTATTGAGGAAATCAGAAAATTATACAATACAGATATCCCGATTTTTGCTATTTGTCTGGGTCATCAGTTAATGGCTCTGGCTACCGGTGCGACAACGCATAAGCTGAAATACGGACACCGTGGAGGAAATCATCCGGTGAAAGATCTTCAGACCGGACGTGTCTATATTTCATCCCAGAACCATGGTTATGTAGTAGATGATGAGAATGTAGATCCAAAGATTGCAGTTCCGGCATTTAAGAATGTAAATGATGGAACGAATGAGGGACTTGCATATGTAGGAAAGAATATCTTTACGGTGCAGTTCCATCCGGAAGCTTGTCCGGGACCGCAGGATTCAGGATACCTGTTCGACAGATTCATTGAGATGATGGGAGGGACGAAATAATGCCAAGAGATAATAGTATTAAGAAAGTATTAGTGATTGGTTCGGGTCCGATCGTCATCGGGCAGGCAGCGGAGTTTGACTATGCAGGAACCCAGGCCTGTCGTTCCCTGAAGGAAGAGGGTATAGAGGTAATCCTGGTCAATTCCAACCCGGCAACGATCATGACCGATAAGGATATCGCTGACCGTGTTTATATCGAGCCGCTGACAACCGAGGTTGTTGAGCAGCTGAAGGCGGAAGGCGCGCCTGGCCAGAAGGAAGCCGACGATCAGCGGGAGCATCGTCATGATGACGCCCGCGGCAAAGCCGTAGACGACGAGCATGGCGCCATACTCGGAAGCTTGCACCTGCGCCACCAGCTCCACGCCGCCTTCGACGCCCGCGCCGATGAGGAAGAGCATCAATCCGAGCTCCCGGAAGACTTTGAGCGTGGAGGCCGGGATGCGGAGGTTGATGCGGCCCATATGACCAAAGTGACCGAGGATGAGCGCGACAATGAGCGGGCCGCCCGTGTTGCCGAGGGAGAAGCATGCGCCGTCAAAGCCGGAAGCGGTCAGCGGGATTTTGATGGAGCCGAGGAGGATGCCGAGCAGGATCGCGAGGCCGAAGGCGGCGAAGCCGAACTCGTCGAACTCGGTGAGGTAGCGGCGGATCTCCTTCGGGGCGTATTCTTCGCCGCCCTGGATGAGCTTCCGCTCCGCGGCCATATCGGCGTGGAGGAGTTTGGGGACGATCTGCACGAAGAGCACGACGCCGATGACGCCGAAGGGATAGGCCACGGCATGGCCGAGGGCGACCATGCCCTCCTGCCGGGCGACGGCCTTCGCCGCGGAGAAGGCGGGTGTGGAGGTCAGGGCGCCGGAGAGAATGCCGGTGGCGTAGTCAGAGCCGATGCCGGGGAGGAGGGCAAACACCACGGTGCAGACAGAGCCGATCAGAATGATGATCGCGCCGAGCGGGACATAGGATTTCGCATTTCTCTTCAGGTTGTGGAAGAAGTTTGGCCCGGCGATGAAGCCGACGCCGGTGACGAACAGGACGAGACCGACGCTCTCGATGAATTTATAGCTGGACACGGCAGCGGAAGCGCTGCCCTCGATGTAGAACTTCGACAGGATGGGGATGCTTTGCAGGCCGGGCTGCGTGAACAGATAGCCGCAGAGCAGGGCCATCAGGAACACGCCCGCCGTGCCGAGGCTGACGCCCTTGATCTGGATGCTGCCGAGGGCATAGCCGATGAAGGCGATGAAAAACGCGCCGAGCAGCACGACCGACGTCGTGCCCATGCCGAACAGACTGTTGATAAAATCCATTTCTCTTTCTCTCCTCTTGTGAAAGCGCGAATGTCTAAAAAAGCGCACATTTGCCTTTGCCAGTGCTCTTTTGGCTCAAATTTATGAAAAATGGGTATAGAAATGCCGCGCGACCGGCTTTGTTGGTCGCAGCTCGCGCGGCATTGGTCTTTGGTAACCGCTGGATCAATCGTCTGCGGTGATCACCGGATCTTTTGCCCCAACGGTGCAGTTTGAAAAAACTTGAACTTTGTCGCAGCCGTTGGCGTCGAAGACGCCTTACGGATGCGGGCATGCCCCTTGCGGGCGCATACAGGATTCCTGCGTTTTTCAACCTTTCATTTGCACCAAAATCTCTCGCCGAGAACGCTTGCCGATGGAATCATCGGTTGCTTTGCAGGAAAGGAATCAGAGCGTCTTGGTCTTTCTGGTGTAATCGGGGAGCAGGCGCGGCGAGGGCAGGCTGCTCTCGATGCCGGCGGCCTTGCGCTCGGCCTCGAACGCGGCGACATGCGAGAGCGTCAGCGCGCCGACCGTGACGTCCTTCGCCTTGGCGGCGGCGGACTTGCCGGCATTACGGCCGAAGACGATGATGTCGAGCAGGCTGTTGCCCATGAGGCGGTTGCGCCCATGGATGCCGCCGACGACCTCGCCCGCAGCGAAGAGATTCTCGACGTCCGTCATGCCGTCCGGCGTGATGTGCAGGCCGCCATTCTGATAGTGCAGCGTCGGGTAGACGAGGATCGGCTCGGTTCGGATGTCGATGCCGTGCTTGCCGAACATGCGCATCATCGCGGGAATGCGCTTTTCGATCGTGCCGGGGCCGCCCTTGATCTCGATCATCGGCGTATCCAGCCAGACCGCATCGCCGAGCGGGGTTTTGACGCCCTTATGACGCTCGGAGCATTCGCGGATGATGGAGGCCGCGGCGACGTCGCGCGTCTCGAGCGGGTTCATAAACGCTTCGCCCTCGGCGTTAATCAGCATTGCACCGACAGAGCGGACCTTTTCGGTAACGAGCGCGCCGTAGATCTGCGCGGGGAAGGCCGCGCCGGTCGGATGGTACTGAAGCGTGTCGGGATAGAGGAGCTTTGCACCCGCGCGGTAGCCGAGGACGAGGCCGTCGGCGGTCGCGCCGTAGTGGTTTGAGGTGGGGAAGCCCTGATAGTGGAGCCGGCCCGCGCCGCCGGTCGCAAGAATGACGACCTTTGCGCGTGCGACCATCAGCTCTTTCGTCTCCATATTCAGAAGTACCGCACCGGCGCAATGGCCGTTTTCATCCTTAATCAGCTCGATGGCGGATGTGAAGTCGACGACCTCGATGCCGCGGTTTAAAACTTCATCGCGCAGCGTGCGCATGATCTCCGCGCCGGAATAGTCCTTGGCGGCGTGCATGCGCTTGCGGGACGTGCCGCCGCCGTGCGTCGTGATCATGGTGCCGTCGGGGGCCTTGTCAAATTCCACGCCGAGGCTGCTCAGCCACTGGATGGCCTCCGGGGCCTCGGTGACGAGCTTGTAGAGCAAGTCCTTCTGTGCGGCAAAATGGCCGCCGCCGTAGGCGTCGAGGAAGTGCTGCGCAGGCGAGTCGTTCGGCTTATCGGCGGCCTGGATGCCGCCCTCGGCCATCATCGTGTTCGCGTCGCCCATGCGGAGCTTGGTCACGAGCAGGACCTTTGCGCCCGCGTTGTCTGCTTCAATCGCCGCAGAGCAGCCCGCGCCGCCGCCGCCGATGATGAGCACGTCGGTCTCATAGTCGGGCTTTGTCAGGTCGAGGTCGCGGCCCGCAAGGCGGGACTGGCCCTCGAGCACGGCGCACAGCTCCAGCGGGACTTTGTCGCCCTTGTTCGCGCCGACGCGGAGCGTGGTGAACTGGTTATCACGATAGTCGGGGTGGAAGGTACGGAGCAGAACGTCCTTCTCCTCCGCCGTCATACGGCGGGGGTTCAGCTTGACGTTTTCCGCGCGGGCGGCCTCTACCTTTCGGATGGATTCCTGCAATGCTTTGTCCTGATACATACCGCTCGCCTCCTTACGCTTCGATGTCTCGGTGGTTGTAGAGCTCCTGAATTTCGCCGAGGGGCTTGCCCATGAGGTCTTCAAGGAGCGCTTCAAACACGCCTTCGTGGATCTCCTCCACACGCTGGTCGAGATGCTTGCAGTGCGGGGCGAGATATTTGCCGTTCAGGCGGCGGGCGAGCATGGCGACCTGCGGATGGGAGATGCCCGCGGGACAGCGCGACGAGCAGACGCCGCACATGACGCAGTCGAAGGATTCCTCGGCACACTTTTCATATTCGCCGCGCTGGGCATAGGCGATATACTGCATGACGTTGAGCCCTTGGGTGCAGGCCTTGGTGCAGGCGTTGCAGCCGACGCAGGCATAGATCTCGGGATAGAGCTGCATCATGATCTGCTGTGTGGGCTTGATCTGCTCCATATCGTAAACCTGCTTGACCAGCGGGAAGAACGGGAGCGTCGCGACGTACATATTGTCCTCGACCTTCGTGGAACAGGCCAGGCAGGCGTGCAGCTCACGGTCGCCCTTGATGCGGTAGATGGTCGCGCACGCGCCGCAGAAGCCGTTGCGGCAGCCGCAGCCGCGCACGAGCTGGTAGCCGGAATACTCCATGGCCTCCATGATGGTGAGACTGTCCGGCACGTCGTATTTTTTCCCGAACAGGAAGACTGTTACCATTTTTTCCATAGCTTTCTCCTTAATACTCGTCGGGCAGCTCGTCGAGCTGGTCGAAGCGGAAGACCGGGCCGTCCTTGCAGACGTACTTGCTGCCGATGTTGCAGCGGCCGCATTTGCCGAGGGCGCACTTCATCTTCAGCTCCATCGTGGTGTAGATGTGTGTGCGGTCGAAGCCGAGCTCCATAAGGCCTGCGAGCGTGAACTTGATCATGATGGGCGGACCGCACATGACGACGGTTTTTCCGGTATCAAAACCGAGCTCCTTGACATAGTTCGGGACGAAGCCGACGTGGCCGTCCCAGTCGGGCTGCTCACGGTCGATGGTCAGGTGGACGTTGATGCCGTCCTCGCGGCACCAGACGTCGAGGATCTCCTGGAAGTCGACGAGATCCTCCTTCGAGCGGGAGCCGTAGACGATGTCGATGCTGCCGTAGCGGTCGCGGTAGTGGCGGCAGTAGTTGATGACCGAGTGCAGCGGAGCCAGACCGATGCCGCCGGCAATAAAGAGCAGGTCTTTGCCGGCAAAGTCGGTGTCGACCGGGAAGCCATTGCCATACGGGCCGCGGACGGTAATCTGCTGGCCGGGCTCCATGCTGTGGAGCCATTCGGTGACGCAGCCACATTTTTTGATTGAGAATTCGACGAAATCCGGCTCCGTGGGGCTGGAGGTGATGGAAAACAGCGCCTCGCCCACGCCGGGAACCGAGAGCATGGCACACTGGCCGGGGATATGCTCAAAGGGCTTTTTGCCGTCGAGACCGACGACGCGGAACGTCTTGACGTCGGGCGTGTCGACGCGGATGTTCGTCACGACGCCGATGGCCGGGATCAGGGGATCAGGTCTCATGCTTCGGCACCTCCCAACGTTTTGACGACCTTGACGATGTTCATATGGATGGGACACTTGGCCAGGCACCGGCCGCAGCCAACGCAGCCGAAGCAGCCGTCGTTGTTGTCCGGGAAGTAGACCAGTTTGTGCAGGAAGCGCTGGCGGAAGCGCTCGAGCTGGGTCGGGCGCGGCTGGCCGGCGGACATTTTGGTAAAGTCGGAGTACATGCAGCTGTCCCAACAGCGGAAGCGGCGGACCGTCTTGCCGCCCGTGAACTCCTGAATGTCATAGCACTGGCAGGTGGGGCAGACGAATGTGCAGGTGCCGCAGCCGAGGCAGGCCTCGGAGAGCTGCTTCCACTCCGGACGGTCAAAGAGCGCCTTTGTCTTGCCCGCGCCGAATTTGGAAAGGTCGAGGCTTGCGAGCGGGAGCTTTTTCAGGATCTCGCGCGTGGCCTCCTGCTGCGCCGCGACGGCTTCCTCGCCAGAGTCCTCCAGCATTGACAGCTTCGCGCTCAGGGCCGCGCCCTTTTCGGTGTTTGCGCGCCAGTAGAGCGTGTCGCCGGCCTGCCAACAGGTCACATCGCCCGCCGGGTCCGCCGCGTCGATGCCAAAGGCGGCGCAGAAGCAGGTCTCTTCGGGGCGGGAACAGGCCATGGTAACGATGGTGCCGTGTTCGCGCCGGGATTGATAGTAGGTGTCGACCGGAGCGGCCAGAAAGACCTTGTCCAGAATTTCAAAGCTGCGCGCGTCGCACGCGCGCACGCCGAAGAGGACGAACGGCGCCGTCTCGTCGCGCGTCTCGATCAGCTCGATCTGCTTCTCGCTGACACGGAAGCCCATCAGGTTTTCCACCTGCGGGAAGAACAGATCCTTGGCCGAGCGGACGGAATTGAGCTTTTTGGAGAGCCGGAGACCCGGCTTCCAGAGGGTGAAGTTGGCCTGGCCGGCGGCGTCATCCGCCGGGATGTACAGGGCCTCGGCGGCGTTCATTGCCGCGAAGAGCTCGTCCAGGCGGGAGATCGGGAGCATTTTCATCCGTTCGCGCCTCCTCTCTCGTAGACAACGGACGGTTCACAGTCGTCCTTGGTGAAGTTCATGAGCGGCGGGCGGCTGTCAAAGTCTGCGCCGGCCTGATAGTCGCCGTAGAGCTCGTTGATATCTTTGATAAATTTGCGGTTGAGCAGGTGCAGCGGGATGTGCTGCGGACAGACGCGGGAGCATTCGCCGCAGTCGGTGCAGCGGGACGCCACATGGAAGGCGCGGATGATGTGGAAGAAGTTTTCTTCGAAGCTGTCGGCCGGGGCCTTGTTGTCGGTGCCGAGGGCGTGGTTGTCGAAGACGCACTTCTCGCAGGAACACGCCGGACAGACGTTGCGGCAGGCGTTGCAGCGGATGCAGCGGGACAGCTCTCCGCGCCAGAACGCATAGCGCTCCTCCGGCGTCATCGCCTCGAGCTTCGCGACCTCGTCAAACCGGTCAGAGGCGAGCTCCTCGCCTTGCTCGCCGAGCAGCTCATCATATGTCACGATCTTTTTGCTCTTGCAGCTGGCACACTTGCCGAGCAGCGCGGCGTTCTTTGCGATGGTCTCGCCGCCGTAGATGGTCGAAACCTTCAGATTTTCGCCGTCTTCCTCGACGGCGGTCACACCCGCAAGGCCAGCTTCTTTGAGCTTTTCCATGTCGCACATGCCGTCGCACTGCACGCCGACGGCGTAGACGTTTTCGCGGAGAATGCGGTGCTCCTTGAGCAGCTGCACGAAGGAATAGCTGTCGCACGGCTTCAGGAACACGCCGACCTTGCCGCCCTTGCGGGATTCGGCAATCAGATATTTGGAAAGGTTTGCGCCGGAAAAGACGCTGTACACAAACTCTTTCTCGACCTCTTCCACGCTCGTGAAGCAGCCGGGCGTGAGGTCGTAGAAGAACTCGCCCGCGCGCCAGCCGAGGACGCGGTCGACCGCGCCGCTTTGGAGAAGCTCGATGGCCTTTTCTTTTACTCTTTGCATCTCAGGTCCTCCAATCTGCGGTTTTCGCCGAGCTTTGTGATGGTGGCGACGAAGTCGCTCATCGTGGCGGCGAACTTTGCGCCTTCGGCGGCGGAGACCCACTCGACTCTCGTCCGTTCCCGCTCGATGCCGAGGAAGTCGAGCATGGAAAACAGCAGGGTCATACGCCGGCGGGCATAGTAGTTGCCGGTGGTATAGTGGCAGTCGCCGGGGTGGCAGCCGCAGAGGATCACGCCGTCAGCCCCGCGCTGGAACGCGCGGAGAATGAACATCGGGTTCAGGCGGCAGGAACAGGGGATGCGGATGATCTTGACGTTTGCCGGATACTGCAGCCGGTTCGTACCGGACAGGTCGGCACCCGCATAGGAGCACCAGTTGCAGCAGAAGGCCACGATGGTGGGGGTCCAGTTGTGATTTACCTGCATATCGCGTCCACCTCCGCCATGATCTGTTTGTTTGAGAAGCCCTTGAGATCCATCGCACCGGACGGGCACGCAACCGTGCACGCGCCGCAGCCCTGACAGACCGCCGGGTTGACCTGCGCCACGCGGCGGATGAGCGTCGTGCGGTTCGGGCCACGGAATTCTTTGTCGATGTACGTAATTGCGCCGTACGGGCAGACCTTTTCACAGCTTGAGCAGCCATTGCACATCAGCTCGTCCGGCTGCGCCGTACACGGGTTGCAGGTCAGGCTGTCCTTGCACAGAAGGCCGATGACCTTTGCCGCCGCGGCGGAGGCCTGCGCGACCGTCTCGGGGATGTCCTTCGGGCCCTGGCAGGCACCGGAGAGGAACACGCCCGCCGTCGGGCTTTCGACCGGACGGAGCTTGGGGTGTGCCTCGGTGAAGAAGTCGTTCGTGTCCATCGACGCGGTGAGCATTGTGGCGATGCTTCTGGCTGACTTGTCCGGCTCGATGGCTGCGGCCAGGACGACCATGTCGGCGTCGATGTGGAGCTGGCGGTTATCGAGCAGATCGCTGGCCTGCACCTTCAGCTTGCCGCCTTCGGGAACAACCTTGCCGACCATGCCCTTGATATAATGGACGCCGTATTCCTCGACGGCCCGGCGGTAGAACTCGTCGAAGAGCTTGCCGGGGGTACGCACGTCGATGTAGAAGACGTAGACGTCGGTATCGGGATATTTTTCGCGGCAGAGCATGGCATGCTTGGCCGTGTACATGCAGCAGATCTTCGAGCAATAGGGCTTGCCCTTCTGCGCGCCGTCGCACCGGGAGCCGACGCACTGGACGAAGACAATGGTCTTCGGGTGCGCGCCGTCGGAGGGGCGGAGCAGCGTGCCGCCCGTGGGGCCGGCCGCGTTCATCAGGCGTTCAAACTCGAGCGAGCTGACGACGTCGGGGCTCTTGGAGTAGGCGAACTCGTCAAACTGGTCGAGCTTGATCGGGTCGAAGCCCGTCGCGGCGACGATTGCGCCGTATTCCTGCTCGATGACGGTATCCTGCTGCTTGTAGTCAATCGCGCCCGCCGTGCAGACCTTGGCGCAGACGCCGCACTTGCCGTTTTTGAGCATATTGCAGTAGTCGGCGTCGATGGTTGCCACCTTCGGCACAGCCTGCGCAAACGGGATATAGATGGCGCGGCGGGTGTCGAGGCCGAGGTTGAATTCGTTCGGAACCTTCTTCTGCGGGCACTTTTCGGTGCAGAGGCCGCAGCCGGTACACTTCGTCTCGTCGACGAAGCGGGCCTTGCGGCGGATCTTGACGTGGAAGTTGCCGACAAAGCCGCCGACCGACTCCACCTCGGAGTAGGAGTAGATATGGATTTTTTCGTTCTGTGCGCAGTCGACCATTTTCGGCGTGAGGATGCACGCCGCGCAGTCGAGCGTCGGGAACGTTTTATCGATCTGGGTCATCTTGCCGCCGATGGTCGGCTTTTTCTCGACGATGTCGACCTCGAAGCCGGCCTCCGCGATGTCGAGCGCGGTCTGGATGCCGGCGATACCGCCGCCGATGACAAGCGCGCGCTTCGTGACGGGGCTGGTGCCCGCAGTGAGCGGGGCGTTGAGCTGCACCTTTGCGATGGCCGCGCGGCCAAGGATGACGGCTTTTTCGGTCGCCTCTTCTTTGTCCTTGTGGATCCAGGAGCACTGCTCGCGGATGTTCGCGATCTCGACCATGTAGCCGTTCAGGCCGGCCTTTTCACATGCCTTGCGGAAGGTCTGCTCGTGCATGCGCGGCGAACAGGAGCAGACCACAACGCCGGTGAGGGCGTATTCCGCGATCTTCTCGCGGATCATGTCCTGCCCGGTCTGGGAGCACATGTAGGGATAATGGGTGGCGAAGACGACGCCGGGTTCCCGGCCAAGGGTCTCTGCGACCCGCTCGACGTCTACCGTTGCGGCGATGTTCGTGCCGCAATGACAGACAAATACACCGATTCTCTGCATCTTCGTCCCCCCTTACTTTCGGTATTTCCGGAATGCGCTGGTGATGGCCTGCTGCGGCAGCTCATCGTCGAGCAGCGCCGGGATCTGCTCGGGCGTGAGATGGTTTTTGCCCTGCTGGCGGATGAGCGCGAGGCGGACGGCCTCGATGAGCCTGGCCGGCTCGACATTGCGCGGACAGCGCTCGACGCAGGCAAAGCAGCTCAGGCAGGTGTAGATGCCCTTCGAGGCCATCAGCTCGTCGATGCGGCCGTTTTCGACCATGGAGACGAACTGGTGCGGATGGTATTCCATCTCGTCATAGGCCGGACACGCGCCGGAGCATTTGCCGCAGCGCATGCACTTGCGCGGGTTGACGCCGGCGATGCGCTGAATTTCGTTCATCAGGTCTTCCTTCATTCCGCATCCTCCCCGACGCCGAGTGCCTCGGCCAAAAGTTCTGTAAAGTACCGTACGGGCAGCGCGCCGTCCGTATTCTGGCTCAGATTGTAGAGACAGAGGGGACATGCCGTGATCAGCATTCCGGCCCCCTGCGCCTTTGCGCTGTCCGCAATCCTCTGCGCCTGCTTCGAGGCGTAGGCGCGGTTTTCAATCGTCGTGTAGCCGCCGCAGCACTCGTTGCGCAGGCCGTAGTAGACCGGCTCAGCGCCGATGGCACGGATGAAATCCTCGAGGATCGTAGGATTTTCGGGATCGTCAAACTGCATCTCGCGGCTCGGGCGGAGCAGGAGACAACCGTAATAGGCGCCGATCTTTTGGCCCCGGAGCGGGTTTTTGACCTTTGCGGCCACGGCGTCCCAGCCGATGCGGTCGCGCAGAACCTCCAGGTAGTGCAGCACGGTTGTCTGCCCCTCGTAGGGCACGTCCAGCTGGAGATAGTTGTTGACCTTCCAGCGGAGGTCTTCGTTTTTCTGCATGTCGCCGTTCACGCGCTTGATGACGTGATGACAGGCGGAACAGAGCGTAACGAGCTCCTGCCCGGCTGCGTCCGCCGCCGCGAGGGCGCGGACGGAGGACAATCTTGTGGCAATCTCGTCGGTTGCCTGCGGGTAGACCGCACCGCAGCACTGCCACTCGGGAAGCTCTTCGAGGGTGAATCCGAGCGCTTTTGCCGCATTTTGGCCGCACTGATCCAGCCGCACGCCCTTTGTTTTGAGCGTGCAGCCGGGGAAATAGCTATATTTCATGTTTTAACCCTCCGGTTAGACCATCTGTTCCGGATGAAAGACTTCGTCGAATTTCTCCGCCGTCAGGAAGCCGAGCGCCACGCAGGCCTCCTTGAGGGAGATGTTTTCCTTGTAGGCCTTCTTGGCCGTTTTGGCTGCGTTTTCGTAGCCGATGTACGGGTTGAGCGCCGTGACGAGCATAAGGGAGTTATGCAGGTTGTGCGCCATCTTCTCGCGGTTGGCGCGGATGCCAAAGGCGCAGCGGTCGTTGAAGGACTCGATGGACTCGGCCAGCAGGCGCGCGGACTGCAGGAAGTTGTAGATGCAGACGGGCATGAAGACGTTCAGCTCGAAATTACCCTGGCTGGCAGCCAGGCCGACGGCGACGTCGTTGCCCATGACCTGCACGGCGACCATGGTGACGGCCTCACACTGGGTCGGGTTGACCTTGCCGGGCATGATGGACGAGCCGGGCTCGTTTTCGGGAATGAATATCTCGCCGAGGCCGTCGCGCGGGCCGGAGGCCAGCCAGCGGACGTCGTTGGCGATCTTCATCATATCCGCCGCGAGCGCCTTGAGCGCGCCGTGGGCGAAGACGAGCTCGTCCTTGCTTGTGAGCGCGTGGAATTTATTCTCAGCGGTGCGGAAGGGGCGGCCGGTGAGACCCGCGATCTCCCCGGCGACCTTGACATCAAAGCCCTTCGGGGCGTTGAGGCCGGTGCCGACGGCGGTACCGCCGAGGGCAAGCTCATAGAGGCCGGGCAGGGAGAGCTCCAGCATTTTGCGGTCTTTTTCCAGGCTCGCGCGCCAGCCGGAGATCTCCTGGGAGAATTTGATGGGCGTCGCATCCTGCAGGTGCGTCCGGCCGGACTTGACGACGTCTTCGTTTTCCGCCTCGAGGCGGCGGAAGGTTTCCGTCAGCTTGTCGATGGCCGGGAGCACGCGATCCTCCAGCGCCAGCACGGCCGCGATGTGCATGGCGGTCGGGAACGTGTCGTTCGAGGACTGGGACATGTTGATGTCGTCGTTGGGATGGAGCAGCTTTTTGCCCGCAATCTCGTTGCCGCGATTGGCAATGACCTCGTTGGCGTTCATATTGGACTGCGTGCCGGAGCCGGTCTGCCAGACGACGAGCGGGAAATGGTCGTTGAGTCGCCCCGAGGCGACCTCCTGACAGGCCTGCTCAATGGCAGCAAGCTTTTCCGCGGTCATTTTTTCGGGCTTGAGGGCATGATTGGCACGGGCGGCGGCCTGTTTGAGGACGCCGAAGGCGTGCGTAATTTCGCGCGGCATCGTCTCAAGGCCGACGCCGATCGGGAAATTTTCGTGGCTGCGTTCGGTCTGTGCGGCCCAGTATTTGTCGGCCGGCACCTTGACTTCTCCCATGGAATCGTGCTCGATGCGGTATTCCATCGTAATTCCTCCCGGTTTGTTTATTTCATCAGATTTCGACCTGGTCGATGACGCTGCGGAGACAGGCGGCGCTGTGCTGCAGCTTTTCGACTTCTTCGTCCGTCAGATGATTTAAGATTTTGCCGCGCACGCCGCTGCGGTCGACCAGCGCGAGCGTGGACAGGCAGACGTCGGACACGCCGTATTCCCCGTGCATAAGCGTGGAGACGGTCAGGGCCGTGCCGGCAGTGCTTTGCAGGCACTTGCAGAGGTGACAGACCGATACAGAGACAGCGTAGAACGTGGCGCCTTTGTTTTTGATGACCTGCGCGCCGGATTTTTTGACGAACTCTTCCAGCTCGGCATAGTCCGCCGGGCCGTTCCAGTCGATGCTGTCTTTGTCCGGCGAATGGTCTTTATAGGAATCGATATGGTTGTTGGCAATGTGCGCCAGCGACCAGGGCACAAAAGACGAATCGCCATGCTCGCCATAGACGTGGGCATGGACATTCTTCGGGCTGATGCGGAACCGGCGGGCCAGTGCGGACTGCAGACGGCTGGTGTCGAGGATGGTACCGGAGCCGATGATCTGGTTTTCAGGCAGGCCGGAGACCTTGTGGAATACATAGGTCAGGACGTCAACCGGATTGGAGACAATGACATAAATCGCCTTCGGCGCGACAGGCACGATCTTGGAGGCGATGTCTTTCATGATGTTGACGTTGACCTGCGCAAGCTCGAGCCGGGATTGCCCTGCCTTGCGCGGTATGCCGGAGGTGATGACGACGATATCGGAATCCGCCGCAGCGAGATAGTCGCCAGAACGAACAATGGCCGGAGCGCAGTACGGAACGCCCTGGTAGATATCCAGAGCCTCTCCGAATGCCTTCGGCCGGTTGATATCGATGAGAACGATCTCGGACGCAATGCCCTGGATCATCAGATCATTCGCGATGGTTGCCCCCACATTGCCAGCGCCAATGACGGTGATTTTGCTCATAAGTGGATCCCCCTTCTTATTTTTCATGTGCAGCGCAACAGCTGTATCTGCACATGCGAAGCACTCTGATAGTATCTCCGCTTCCTTCAATAAGATTATATCGATATAAAAAGAGGAATTGAAATGCTTATTTTCGTATTGCCATATAAAAAAACGGATAGCCGTCAGCGGCGATAGTGGTTGAAAATATAGTCCACAAGCTCCGTTTCGATCTCGGACATATTATATTGGGCATTGAAGGCGATGGCGTCGTGGTAAACAACCTGGTTGTCGGAACAGGCCTTCTGCACAAAGCCCCAGCGGCGCAGGCAGCGCTCCGGCATGGCGGAGACCCACATATAGGAATTGGGGATCTTCTCGAGCAGGCTGAGCTGGGCGAGGCGGTCGACCGTGTAGATCTTACGGCTGATAGACTGATCGGCCTGGCTGCCCTGGCGGAAGAAGTCGCCGTGGACGATCTCGGGCAGGTCGGTCAGGTCGCTGCGCTGCAAAATCTCCTTCTGCGCGAGCGGATGATTGCGGCAGAGGAGCACCTGATAGCGGTATTTGCTGAGAATTTCAAAATTCAGGCCCCGCTGGGTCATCTGCTCTTCAAAATAGTCGCGATATTCTGAGCGGAAGCGAATGATGCCGATTTCAACCTCCCCGTTGGCCAGCAGCTCCAGCGCCTTACGGGCGTGGCACTCGCGGATGGCGATATCGAGGTTTTGATCCTCCGGCAGGTCGGCAATGAACTGGCTGGCGATGTCCAGCGCGGCGGCCGAGCGCGGGATGCAAAGGCGCAGACGGTTTGCCACCGGGCGGCGTGGGCCGAGGGCCTCGATGGAGTCCATTTCGCGCAGGATGCTCTTGGCGTGCTGCAAAAAAATGGTACCGCGCTCCGTCGGACGGACGCCGCGGCTGGTACGCTCGAAAACTTTAAAACCGAGCGTATCCTCCATATCGTGCAGGATGCGGCTGAGATTCGGCTGACCGATGAAGAGATTTTCCGCCGCCTGGGAGATGGAGCGCATACGCTCGATCTCCACCACATATTGCAGGTGCTGTGTGTTCATTCCGTTACCTCGTTTTCGTTCTATGGATATATTAAAATAAATATATCAGGCATCTCATCATTTTGCAAGAACTTTTGCACATTTTGGGTTGAAACATGAAAAGATGTGAGAAATCTGTGCGATTTTTCGGCAGGGTGGGTATGGGAAACGGGCGGTTCTCCCCTGCTCCGGCCTCCGTAGTTTTATAGGGCGGCACCGCACAATTCTGCAAGCAGATTCGGCGAGAGATTTTTCGTCAAGTCAAGATTTGAAAATCGCAGGATTGAC
>OIWS01002422.1_pt1 | contig 15295 bp, 15 predicted proteins | sample 1587611 | NCBI WGS metagenome assembly OIWS01 (sample SAMEA3888919, study PRJEB22519) | human gut metagenome | biome: human gut; feature: human-associated habitat; material: faeces | place: Denmark | collected 2010 | reverse complement strand
ATGTGACGGAGCACGGTCAAGAATGGTACTTTAAAACCTCGCCCGGTGAGGAGCTATTGGAGGCTGGGAAAAAGCTACGCAGTTACATTATGAAGGACAGCGGTGTGGGGCCTGACAAATTCATCGGAATGTTTTTCGGCGGGCAGCCCATCACAGCAGAAAAGTTTGATGCACTTACGGCTCTGCGCATGGAGAACACCGGAAAGGTGCGAGGTGTGTTCGATGTGAACTTCGACAAGCGTGAGTTCTCTGCTGTCAGCATCATGGATGGCTGGCAGACCTGGGCGATGCATGATGTGTCGGTGGCAGTTTATCATGCCACCCGGTCACAGTTTGCGTCTAACGATGATAGATGGCGCAAGTTGCTGGATCATCTGAGCGGCAAAGAGATCACCTCGGCAGGGCATCTCGCAGCCGACAACTTTTCGTTTTCAGATGAGATCATTGAGGAGGACGGCAAGCTCAACTTTTATATTCAGGCAGACTTCGATGTGGATTCTGCGTTCGGGACATTTGTCTGTACCGATCAGAATGACGACTGGCTCAACATCTATGCCAACTATGACGTGGAGCAGGATCATCTGTGCGACACACTGGAACTGAACCTCTGCAAGGGAGACGGTTCGGAAGAAAGCTGGAGTTACCCTCTCAACGCTGCCGAACAGGAAGTCCTGCTCCGCAAAATGGAGGCATTCTGTCAGCAGCAGACCGGCATGAGTCTGCACGATTACACCCAGCAACTTCGAGACAGTGAATCGCAGACGCCTGAGATGCAAATGTAATTGAAACGGTCTGCATACTTCATGGATGATGCCATTAAAGCAAAAGACTCATCGGAGTGCCTTGTCACAAGCACTCCGATGTTAGTTTAAATAAGTGACATTAAATATCTTGCACAGTACCGACAGCAATGTACCTCTGTTTACTGCTGTTTGGCTTGCCGGGAATAGTCATTTGAAGCTGCCCGTTTTCAAGCAATGGCTTCAAATAGCGTGCTGCGAAGTACTTGATATCTTTGAAACCACAATGGTTGGCGATTTCTGCCTTGCTGCGAGGTTCTGCGCAGAATGCAACAATTCTATCTTGGAGGGCGACTTGGGGGGTAACCTGGGGGGTGACTTGGGGGGTACCCCCCAAGTTAGTATCAATTTTGGTATTCCGAATCGTTGCATAGAGCATAAACGCTTCCACACGATACTCTGGCTGTGGCAGCCCTGCCGTTTCCATGACCTCGTAGAGCCGATCCACACCTTCGCCAAACTCCTGCACATATTCATACTCATGCAGGAACTGTGCAATTTTCGGATTGCGAGAGAAATGGACGTGCCGCATATTGTTCAGCCGCACGATACCGGGCAGTGTACCGGGGCTTTCTATTGTCAGCCGGTCGTCGAACATCTTGATTTGGATATCCGTCCCTTTGATGCTGTAATCGCGGTGTGCAACGGCGTTGACAATCAGCTCTTTCCACGCGAACTCCGGGTATTCCGGCTCGGTGACAAAACGAGTATCTGCGCCGAGATAGGTGCGTTCCTTGATCTGGCTACGCACGAACTCCAACGCTTTTTCAATGACATGCAAAATGCATCCCTCAAACACCATGTCTTTGATAACGTTCATCTCTGCGCCGACCTTGGCCTCTGTGCCCTCGTATCGGACAAAGCGGATGCGCGCACGTGGAAAGTAGTGCATCGGATTCTTACCAAACAGCAGCATGGCGGCCGTGCTGACTTCTTCCTTGCCGCCTTTGGTAGAGATAAACTCTTTGTTCTCCCGCAGATATTCTTCCGGGCTTTTGCGATAGCCGAGTTTCTGCGTGTACGTTCGGACAAAATCAAGGTCAATGTCATCTACCGTTGCATCAGGCACTGGGGTATCTTCAAAATACCGTGTGCCTTTGGCATACATCAACTGGAGGCGTTCTTCAAAATTGAGTTTCTTGGACTTGTCCCCGACGCGGAAGAAAACATCGTCTGCCTGATTTGAATGCAGTTCATTGCTCTGCAAAACCTCAATCAGCAAAATATGATCCGGCTTGCCGCCTTTATTAGCACAGGGGAGCTGTTCGGTTTCGATTTGAACAGACGGCTTGCAGTAATCAAACGGTGCGCGCAGCAACTCGTTGATATGGTTTTGATATGCATCGATACCGGTGATCGTCCCGTCGTCCTCAACACCGATGGCGATCACTCCGCCGTCAGCATTGGCAAAAGCAATCAGATGAATTGCAAGCGTCTTGGCATCAATGCGGGCGCTCTTGCGGTCAAACAGTGGAGATTCCGTCATAGTGCAGATTTGTTCGATTGTCAGCTTGCAGCTCATTCACCCGCCTCCTCATTATAAGAAAAATTCAGCCCATGATCGATGCAGTATTGGCGGATCACAAGCACAGTCATTTTATTCGGCATAGTCCTTCCATTCTCCCAGCGATTGACGGAGGTGAAGCTCACATTCAGCTCGTCCGCAAGCTGCCGCTGGGAAATCCTTCGTTCACTTCGCAGCTTGAGGACAGCTTCTCCAAATGTCATTCTGCATCACACTCCTTATATCATAGTATAGCACATGACAGCATTGCTATTCAAGAAAACAGATTAGAAAAATCGGGTGGGATTATAAAAATGAGTATGCCCCGCATTCCGAATATTTTATAAGACAAGTTCAGTTTGACGCATTTCTTGAAGTTCTAAGAGTATTATAGAAATTATATCTTCGAATGCTTGCATCAAAAGGAGAGATTGTGTTGAACAAAAAAGGAAATTGTGATAAAATTGTAGAAAAGAAATGCGTTTTGGAGATAGATATAATGAATAGAAACACAATAATCAGCCTCGCTATGTTGTACGCAGTTTGGCAGACAAAACACAAAGATGTTCTTGATTTGCTCCGCCCATTTGTCCTTTATGCTGTAGGCACAACTACGAAAATAAACGATCGGATCGATATTGATGTAATTTGTGGCTGCATGGAAAAAGAGTTTGGGTATAGCTCTTTTCCGCAGGCAATAGGTACACGAATTTTGCAGAGAGAAGCAGTCGACGTTGATACTGCAAGTAAGAAGAATATAGTTAAGAGGGATGGCGCTTTTTATTTAATAAATAGCTTGGACGAGCAGAACGCTTTGTTCGCCGAGAGACGCACAAAGTGTAAGGAAAAGTCTGATGCGGTTTCAGTTGCGCTATCGGTGTATCTTAACAAAAAAGAAGCCTGTGGAAGGAATAACTACACGCAGGAAGAAGCAGAGAGGTATTTGCTTACCTTTTTTGAGGCGCGCGGAAACTCAGTGCTTACCTCTGTGGATGACTTAAGGCAGATACTTAGCAAGAATAATGAGCTTGAATATTTCATTGCAAGATTTATTCTTGAGCACAATGAAAAAAGGTCCATTTATATGGATTATATCGTTGAGCTTGTAAAAGGGTACTATGTAACAACTGCGATCTATTATCAAGCGGAGAACCCTAATATTACAACGGCATCGTTCAGGGATGTTACTTTTTATTTGGACACAAGTATTCTGCTTGCCTATTTGGGCTACAAATCCAAACCTCAGAACGATAGTGTTCAGGAGTTGGTAAGAAACCTCAAGCATAATGGGGCTAACCTTGCTTGTTTCAACTATAATATTGAAGAAGTTGATAGTATACTTACCGCCTATAAGATGAGCAGGGTACAAGGGAGCAGAGGAACATCTTCAATAACGCTCGAACACTTTGATGAGAACGAATATTCATACTCACATGTAGAATCTGAGCAAAGAGTCTTTGCGGATAGACTCAGAGCGGATGGCATTGTTCCAGTAGACCCAAATTCAATGCTTGAAAGCAATGGTTCAGACAGAAGTATTGCTGGCTTATTGAATGATGATGCTATAAAAGCCGGAGTGCTGTCTATACGGCCAAGGTATAATCTGACTACATTGCCAGAAGATATTCAAGCAATAAATGCGATAAGCCGAGTTAGAGAGGGGAAAACGCTTAGATACATTGAAAAATGTAAAGCAGTGTTCATTACCAAAAACACTGTCTTGGTTTCTGCCACAAAGAAGTTTTTGGAAGAGCAGGAAGTTGATGTCGGTTTCCCGCTTGCAATAACCGACGAAGATTTGTGTGTTATTGCATGGCTTAAGGATTTTAAGATAAGCAACAATCTTCCTAAGATGAGACTTTTGGAAAATGTATTAGCTGCTATTAATCCAACCCCTGAACTTATGGATGCATATTTTAGCCATATAAATTCCTTGGAAAAAAGAGGCTCAATTTCGCAAGATGAAGCGACCCTTTTACGCATAGAACATTTTGCAAGAACGGAACTCATGAGTATAACTCACGGCAATCCTGCGGCGGTTACTGAGATCGTAGTTGATGAAATAAGGCACAGAATGAAGGAACAGAGCTATCAGGAAGGCATTAATAAGGGTAAGAAAGAAGCAGGAGAAGAAGCAAAGAAATTTATGCAGAGAAAAAGGAATTCAGCTTGTAAGAGAGCCGAAACGGAGATTGATAAAGAGTATGCGAAAAAAGAGATTAAAGGCATCAGAACCATAAAAAATGTTGCAGTAGTAATAGCGCTGTGTTTTGTATGTGCGTCAATTTACAGTTTTATAAACTCGGTTGATGGGAAAATAAGCTATGCTTTATTACTCATTACTCTTGTAACTACTGTACAGGGAGCATGGCCGTTTTTTGGAAAGGATAACTGGGCAATAAACCTTTTCAAACGCAATCTTAATAAGAAAAAAAGAGCAGCATTAGATGAAAGAAAGAAGAAATATCTTTCACTGTTAGAGTAAGATCGAACGAGCCCCGCTTTTCGGACAAATTTGCTGAAAAGCAGGGTTCTTCTTATATTCAAAGCTTTGAAAGAGCAGAATTTTTCCCTTCGGGGGGGCGCGCACAGGTGCAAAACTCTAAAAACACAAAACTAATATTTTTAGGAAAGGCCGCTATTTGAACACAGCTTTTTCATATATCTCCGCCATATATGCATATGCATCTTCAAACGCCTGAGGTGTCTTGTGTTTCAAGGTTCGATGTGGACGATGCTCATTGTGAAATCGAATGTATTGATCTGCGCTCTTGCGGTAGCTTTGCTCCTAGGTATACTCTCTGCGGTACGCCTAAACACATTTTCACGAAACGATATTGGTTGATTTTACAGCCCTGTCTGTTATAATATAATTAGAGTTAATTACATCTCAGAAAGGTTGATATATATGCCTGAAAGCCAGAATATTGAATGGAAAAGCAAATGGAAAGACGAATACCTTGAGTGGATTTGCGGCTATGCAAATGCTCAGGGCGGGAAAATATATATCGGCTGTGATGACGAGGGAAATGTAATTGGCTTGAGTAACGCCCGCAAACTCCTCGAAGATATTCCGAACAAAGTGAGGGATGCGATGGGCATTATCGTTGTAGTCAATCTCCTGACTGAAAGCGGTAAGGACTACATTGAAATTGATGTTCCGACATATCCCATAGGTATATCCTGCAAGGGTGCATACTATTACCGAAGCGGAAGCACAAAACAGGTGCTGACAGGTCCGGCGCTCGAAGCGTTTTTGATGCGTAAGCGCGGTGCTACCTGGGACAATCTTCCGCTCCCAGCGTTCTCCCTTGATGATGTTGATGACAATATCGTCGGGCATTTCAAGCAGTGGGCGTCTAAGAAGGGGCGTATAGATAGCAGTGTGCTTAATGAGCCGAAAGATGCTCTTATGGAAAAGCTCCATCTTACAAATGGTGCTTACCTGACTAATGCCGCTATGCTGCTGTTCAGCAAAGACCCCGAACGCTGGCAGCTCGGTGCCTACGTAAAAATAGGCTACTTTGAAAACGACGCTGATTTGCTATATCAGGATGAGGTGCATGGTTCCATCTTGGAGCAGATTGATAAAATCGTTGAGCTCGTCTATCTGAAATATATGCGTGCAAAGATAACCTACGACGGTATGCAGCGCATAGAACGATACTTTGTGCCGGAAGCCGCTCTGCGCGAGGCTCTGCTTAACGCACTGTGCCATAAGGAATATCAGTCGGGTGTTCCGATTCAGATCAGCGTGTACGCGGACAAGTTGTATATTGCAAATTGCGGACGTCTCCCGGAGAACTGGACGCTTGAGAACCTGATGCGCAAACACGCATCCAGCCCATATAACCCCAATATTGCACATGTCTTTTATCTGGCTGGATTTATAGAAAGCTGGGGACGCGGAATAGAGAAGATATGTTCAGCCTGCAAAAAAGACGGAGTTCCGCAACCTGAGTACACCATCAATCCCGGAGACATCATGGTCAAGTTCACTGCGCCGGGAGATAGGATCGTCAAGGTTGCCGAAAGGGTGACTGATAGGGTTACTGATAGGGTGACTGAAAACGAGCGAGCAGTCATTCTCTTGTTGGAAGAAGACCCCGGATATACCATGCAACAGTTAGCGAAGAGATTGAGCGTGAGCAGAAAGTCCATTGCAAGTCGCTTGAAAAAGCTCAAAGAGAAAGGTGTCATTGAAAGAGTTGGTTCAGATCGCAGTGGATACTGGAAGGTAAATAGGTAGTCTGCTACACTTGAGAATGATATGAAGGCAGGTAGAGCGAATCATTTTAGATTCGTTTATTCTTCGTGCAGGAAAGGTTTGAAGAAAATATAATTGCCGTAGATGGTCATCCCTAAAAGAATTGGAGGAACCATATGTCAGTCCTTATTACAAAAATAAAATTGTACAATTTCCGCCGATTTAGGGAATACGTTATCGAGCCAAATGAAAAGTGCAATATTCTCATCGGAGACAACGAATCTGGCAAAAGCACTATCCTTGAGGCAATTGATTTAGTCTCAAGTGGAAATATGCGCAGATTGGAAGCAATTGGCCTAGACAACTTAATGAACATAGAGGCAGTTACAGAGTTTGTTAATGGAAGCCGTTGCTATAATGACTTGCCAAAACTTAGAATTGAACTATACCTCAGCGAAACATCTGATCCAACCGTTAATGGCGAGAATAATTCAGACAAAAAAGAGTGCGACGGTATTAAACTCGTTTGTGAGCCAAACGAAGACTATCGAACCGAAATAACAGAAGCACTGCTTACTCAAGTCGATTATTTCCCTTATGAATACTACTCCATGCGCTTCTCTACATTCGCAGATCAGGCATATACAGGATACAAGAAGAAGCTGCGCTGCGCGATGGTGAACAGCGATAAAATGGACTCCGAATATGCAACAAACGACTTTATAAAGAGAACTTACTATCAATACACGGAATGTGACCCAAAAGAGCGAGCCATATTCAAGAGCAAGTACCGCCAGATGAAGAATAATTTCCGCGCTAATAGTTTAGTCCCATTGAATGGGCGAGTTCCGCAAGACAAGCACTATACCTTTGGGCTAAAAAGCAGCGTTGCTACTGATTTTGAAAACAATTTGATGATATATGAAGATGAAATTAGCATTGACAATAAGGGCACTGGAAAACAGATCTTTATTAAGACAGACTTCGCTTTGGAGCATTCAGGTTCAAATGTAGACGTTATTTTGCTCGAGGAGCCCGAGACGCACTTAAGCCATGTGAATCTTAGAAAATTGGTCCGAAAAATTGCCGAAACGCAAAATGGTCAGCTTTTCATTGCAACACATAACAGCCTTATTAGCACGAGGCTTGAACTTAACAATGTTATTATTCTTCACTGCGACAGTGATAATAAGCCAGTTGTTCTCAAAGACTTGAGCGCGGACACAGCAAAGTATTTCAGAAAAGTGCCGCCGGCAAGTATCACAGAATTTGCTCTTTCAAGGAAGTCTATTCTTGTAGAAGGTCCCGCAGAATACATTCTTTTTGAGAAATTCTACGAGACCGTATCTAACCACAGGCCCGAAGATGACGGTATACAAATATTGGATGTACGTGGGCTGAGTTTTAAGCGTTATCTTGATATTGCACGTCTTACAAAAGGAAAAGTTGCTGTCGTAACAGACAATGATGGTGATGTCCTCGAAAACTGTATTGAGAAATACGCCGATTATTCTGATAATGCCAACATAAAAATCTGCTATGATACCGACGAATCGAAACACACATTTGAAATTGTTTTATATTGGGACAACAAAGAACTTTGCGATGAATTATTTTCGAACAGTGCTCAACAATATATGCTGAATAATAAAACGGAGGCAGCATATACATTGCTCTGCCAAGATAAAGGCATCAATGTTCCTGCATACATAAAAGAGGCAATTGAATGGATAAGAAGGTAATCTTTGCTGTCGCAGGATCGGGAAAAACAACTTATATTGTTAACAGTCTGTCTTTGCAAAAGAAATCTTTGATTTTAACCTACACAGATGGCAATTACGATAATCTTTCGCGGAAGATACTCGAAAAATTCAATGGAGTTTGGCCCAACACTGTTACATTAATGACGTATTTCTCGTTTCTCTATAACTTCTGCTATAAGCCGTATCTTGCAGATAAAACCCATGCGAGGGGAATTACTTTTAAGAGCAATCCTAACAGATATGACCGTTGTACTGAACAAAAATATTTTCTAAGTTCATCAGGCCTTTTATATAGCAACAGGCTCGCATTCTGTTTTGAAAGAGAAAACATAATATCAAAGATAACGAACAGACTTGAGAAGTATTTTGACGAGCTCATCATTGACGAGATACAAGATATTGGCGGACGGGACTTCAACTTTCTTGAGGCTATTATGGAAGCCAATATCAACATGTTGTTTGTAGGTGATTTCTATCAGCACACATTTGACACCAGTCATGATGGTGCAACAAACAGCACACTATTTAACAGTAAAGCAAAATATGCATCGCGTTTTACTGCAAAAGGATTTATATGTGATAATACAAGCTTAGTTAACAGTTGGCGCTGCAGCAAAAATGTTTGTCAATTTGTTACTGAGAACTTAGGTATCCATATATGCTCTAACAGGCCGGAAGAAGATAATACACGCATTGAGTTAGTATCTGATCCCTTGATAATCTCTGAGCTTCTGTCGAACAACGATATAATAAAGCTGCATTATCAAAATGGTTCAAAAAATGGATATATGCATAAGAACTGGGGCGAGACGAAGGGTGAAGATAAATATATGGATGTTTGTGTACTGCTTAATAAGGCCACCTCAAAAAGAATGTCTTCTGGGACATTATCCGAATTAGCACAGCTAACAAAAAACAAACTATATGTTGCCATAACGAGAGCAAAAGGAAATGTCTACATTTTTGATGAATAACTGATTATTTATCTAAGTTGAAAGTGAAAGGAGTCTTAATGCAATGTGTAGATATATCGTAGCATGTAGTTATCCAACAGTAGAAGAAATTAAACGGCACAATTCTGAAATTAATATCAAAGAATTTCCTTGGTATAAAAAGCTGGAATTTGTATCAGATATGTCGACAGATGAAATCCTCGATTATACTCTGAAGAAGTATTGGCACGAGCTATTGGCCAAGGGTCCCACGCCGTACCTGTTTTTGGTTGAGTCTGATGGAACAGCAACGAGATTGTGATTTTTCGGTGATAGGGCATTATCCTACAGGATACGCAATATTTGAGCGTAGGCTCCTGTCCTCAAAATTGGCTGACCCTGCCATCGTCATTGCGGACTGTACACAGTCCGCAATGATTTTTTTGCGCTGTGCCAACCTTGACTGCCACGCAAGTTAAAAGCTGCATTTCAGTGAGAACTGGAATGCAGCTTTTTGTTTGCTCTCCGCATAAATAGCAGCTTATTACTTGACCGTTACTGTTTCTAAGATTTCACGGGCTATAATACAGCATTCGGCCATTGAACGCTGAAAAGCATCTGCCCCGAATGATTCAGTAAACAGTGTGAAAATATACTCCCCAAGGTCTTTCTCTGCCCGTGGTTCACTCAGAAAAGCCTCGATTTGTGAAATCTCAGAATGGTATTCGTCTTCGGGGCAGAATGGGAAAAGACATATTGGATCCCAAGTATCTATGATTTCTTTTATGTTGCTCATTCGACTCCACTTTCTGAACAGTCAGGCATCGACGAACACGAGACTGGACACAACTTTGTCGATTTTCTTCAATTCAGCTGTTTCTTTTTCGCTCTGATACGTTGCAAACACAACGTTAGGATATTTTGCAATGACCCATAGCTTTATAAACCAACTATCAGGCAGCGTACCGGTGCCATACAGAACGGTTTTCCCTTTTTGGGTTCCGTCCAAAATGAGCGCATGCTTCAGCTTGACCTGATTTTCATCTAAAAACCTTTTGGCCATTATGCTGATGTGCTCATCCAAGGTTTCCTGCATTCCGGCTATTGAATGGTACGACAATGTCAGCGCCCCATCGCCATCGGCGTGACAGATTGACGTGACGCCATTGTTTTCTTCTGCTGTCCATCCGTCCGGAAGCTCACACATCAAGTAATTTCTGAGTCTGACTATCATAGTGTTCTCACCTCGCAGGTTCGTCACGCAGTAGTACATGATCGCCGCCGAAATGCTCGGCTGCCAGCTTGCTGACCCTGCCATAGTCCTCTTTAGAAAGTTTGTATTTCATGGTTCAAAATAATATGTACCTCATGTTTTGGACTTCCATGCTTCTATAACCGCATACGAGTCTAAATCCTCTCCCAGATAAAATATGGTGTCTGGATATGCTTGCTCATAAAAGCTTGCGATGCCTGTACCGCTCCTTTTCAGTAATGAACGGCATTTACGCAGTCCTTTAATTAGTTCGCTGCACATCAAGGTTTCCCAAATGCCGATTCTCTTAATTAAGGATTCATCACATTGGCCAGCACAAACATACACTCCATATTTATGATCATTATAGATTGTTTCTGTCTCTGCACTGTACACTTGAGCAAGGCCTATACCTGTTATATCTTCTTTCTTGATCCTTCTTCTGAAAATAAAACCACGTGTGATCTCATTTTCAGTTAAGAAAACAGGTCTGCACCAAAAATCAAATACTAATATTGCACAGATGACCCATATTATAAGAAGCAGGAGAATATAAATTGAAACTACAGATGTAATCCAATCTAATAATTGAGGCGAAGGAGGCAGCGGAATGAACTCCGTACAAACCTTGTACAACCAGTAAGCACAAAAAACCAAAGACGCACAGCTCGAAACCAGCCAAATTATTGCGGGAGGATAAATCATTTTTCTCATAAGCCTGAATTTATTCATTTTCTGAACAGCCTCTTTTCAGAGCCCAATTTATGCCCGCACCAAGGACAGTAATCTATTTTTATATACGATTGACCGCCATCATGGATGATAATGCCATAGTTTCCCGTTGTTTCATCATGTAATATCAACCAGTCCGGGCACTCAAAAGGACTGCTGTGAACCGGACAGTGGTTGCTTGAATGATATCTCATTGCGTCGCAGCAAATCTTATCTTTCATTTTATCACCTGCTTAAGATTAGTTTAAATGTCACACTTGTCCCTCTGAACACAAGAGCGGGTTGAATATCCTGGTTATGGTGGCATACCCCACGACACGGGAGCCCTCTTGAATATTGATCTTTTTGCCGAGCCAAAGGCAGTGGGATATGCTTCCGGTGTCAGAAATGTAATAGTTCCCTTTGCGGTACCGTTTGGCGGCACTGCATCCATATGATAGTAATGATGGATACCAGTCGTCAGGTAGCTGTCAGTGATCAGATGCGCTGGCCGGTATCCGTCAGCTGCCGGAGTTGTCCTTGCACCGTTAAATTCAAATACCACTTCAACATCAGGTGTTCTGTTCACAGTGCGTCCTCCTTGGTTTGTGTACTGCCGACGACCTGTCCCAGCTTGGATATGATCGAATTATAGAATGCTGAAACTGTAAAACGGAACATCAGATACGAGACCAGATTTGCAAAAAGACAAACAAGAATTACGGCAAGCGCATAGATCGGAGCACATTTTCCCGCGGCGGCGAGGGCAGAAACAGCAACCGCAAAGAGCAGCAGAAAAGAATTGATCAGTATGCCTGCAAGTTTAGCCGATCTGCATTGGGTAAAGTCAAAGCCGATCTGCGATTTTCCGTTGTCCTCACGGACAGTGATGTGAGTGTCAGGCACAAACGAATTGTGATAAAGCGAGAATGTCCATACAGGGGTGCACACAAAAGCTGCATATGCCCCGTCGGTTTCGGTTTTATCGATTTTGTAAGTGCCCCACGTCTGCTCTTCACTTATGACCTTTTCAATAAGCGCCACGGCTTCCGAAGCACCGGCTTGCAGACAGCACGATTTATGTATTGCTTTGACCATGTTTATTCCCTCCAATAGAGAAAGACGTTATAGAATGTCCATTTTGGTTCTTCCGTCGTTTTCGTCTGTGATCAGCGTAGTTTCTGAAAAACCTTTCCTGCGCGCGTTATCGAACAGGCTTCTGGTGATGCGCTCGTCTTTAGAGAAAATTTCTACGGATTCACAGTCATATATCAGCACCAGCAGCAGGCAGCTGCTTTTGATAAATTCATCATATGTATGAATATCCGCATACGGCTCTTCTTCGGAGTACGCCTGAAGCTTCAGAAAAATCACAAGATGCGGCAGTTTGATCTGCTCATAGAAATCCTGCCCGGAGTAATACTCTTCCTTAAAAAAATCTTTGTAATGCGGAACCGACCAGACCTCATTCTGGCTTTCCACGTTATACCAGAAAAGCGTTTGGACATTGATCCCATCAAGGATCTCCTGCAAGATATCGTTTCTCCCCTGCGGGACTCTGAATGATACTCCTCTTATATTCATTGCCGACTGACCTCCCAACCCCGTGTGTCCCTGCTGACTGATGGCAGCTTCATCGGTTGATCCTCTTCTCCGTGAACGTCATGTTCTCTATCCATGGAGCAAGTATCATATCGAACCATCTATATCCATTATAGTATATTTCCGAAACTCTTTCAAGCTGAACAACAAGGCGTGAGCGGTATGCCGCTCACGCCTTGTTGTTCAGTAAATTCTATTCTGTTCAGAACCTTTGCCAGCGTCAGCAGAGCTGGGAGCCGGCGGGGACGGAGTCGTCAAGGATCATAAGGTGCAGCTCCTCCTTGCCGTCTATCTCGCGCACGGCGGAGAGCAGCATACCGTTGGACTCAAGACCCATCATCTTGCGCGGGGGCAGATTCAGGATAGCGACGACGGTCTTGCCGACGAGCTGCTCCGGTTCATAGAACTTGCGGATACCGGAGAGGATCTGGCGGGGAGTGCCGCTGCCGTCGTCGAGGGAGAACTTAAGAAGCTTATCGGACTTCTTGACGGTCTCGCAGGAGAGGACCTTGCACACGCGCATGTCGCACTTGGCAAAGTCGTCGATCGTCACATCGGGCAGCACGGGGGGAGCCTTCGGCTCATCCTTCTTGCCCTCGGCCTTCTCAAGCTCTTCGAGAGCCTTGGCCATGTCGATGCGCGGGAAGAGCGTCTCGCCCTTGCAGACCTTCGTGCCTGCCGGGAGCACGCCGTAGACCGCGGCGCTGTCCCAGCTGCGGCTGGCCTTGTCCGCGCCGATCTGCGCAAAAGCCTTATCGCAGCTCTCGGGCATGAAGGGGCTGAGGAGGATCAGAGAGACGCGCAGCGCCTCAAGCAGGTTATACATGACCGCGGCAAGGCGAGCCTTCTTGCTCTCGTCCTTTGCGAGCACCCAGGGGGCGGTCTCATCGATGTACTTGTTCGCGCGCTGGATGAGCCTGAAGACCTCCTCAAGCGCGAGGTGGAGCTGGAACTCGTCCATCTGCGCGGCGTACTTATCACGCACGGACTTTATCATGCCGACAAGCTCATCGTCCATCGCGTCAGCTTCGCGCTCCGCGGGGACGCTGCCGCCGAAATACTTCTCGACCATGGCCGTGGTGCGGCTGACGAGGTTGCCGAGGTCGTTTGCAAGGTCGGTATTGATGGTGCTGATAAGCAGCTCATTGGAGAAGTTGCCGTCGGAGCCGAAGGGGAAGGTGCGCAGCAGGAAGAAGCGCAGCGCATCGACGCCGAACATATCCGCCAGCACATAGGGATCGACGACGTTGCCCTTGGACTTGGACATCTTGCCGCCGTCAATGACGAGCCAGCCGTGGCCGTATACGCGCTTGGGCAGGGGCAGTTCCATGCTCATGAGCATTGCCGGCCAGATGATGGAGTGGAAGCGGACGATCTCCTTGCCGACGATGTGTACGTCTGCCGGCCAGTACTTGTCGAAATCGTCATACTTGTCGTTGAGCAGTCCGAGCGCAGTGCAGTAGTTGAAGAGCGCATCGACCCAGACGTATACGACGTGACCCGGATCAAAGTCCACAGGCACGCCCCAGTTGAAGCTCGTGCGGGAGACGCAGAGGTCTTCAAGGCCCGGCTTGATGAAGTTGTTGACCATCTCGTTGACGCGAGAGGCGGGCTGGAGAAAGTCGGTGTCCTCAAGCAGGTGTTGCACGCGGTCGGCGTACTTGGAAAGCTTGAAGAAGTAGGCCTCTTCCTCGGCGTCCTCGACCTCGCGGCCGCAGTCGGGGCACTTGCCGTCAACGAGCTGGCTCTCGGTCCAGAAGCTCTCGCAGGGCTTGCAGTACTTGCCCTTGTAGGTGCCCTTGTAGATGTCGCCGTTGTCGTGCATCTTCTTGAAGATCTTCTGGATGGCCTCGACATGGTAGTCATCCGTTGTGCGGATGAAGCGGTCGTTCGAAATATTCATGAGCTTCCACAGATCGAGGATGCCCTTTTCGCCGCAGACGATGTTGTCGACGAACTGCTGCGGGGTCACGCCCGCGGCTTTGGCCTTATCTTCGATCTTCTGGCCGTGCTCGTCGGTGCCGGTCAGGAACATGACGTCATAGCCCGTCAGGCGCTTGTAGCGCGCCATCGCGTCGGTCGCTACGGTGCAGTAGGTGTGGCCGATGTGGAGCTTGTCGGAGGGGTAGTAGATGGGGGTCGTGATATAGAATTTCTTCTTGTCCATTGGTGTTTTCCTCTTTTCTGCCCGCGCCGAATGAAAGCGGGGCGTAATTATTTACAGTCTACCACCGAAAGGGCGGTATTTGCAAGGTTTTACAGAATTTTTCCCCAAAAGAAGAAAGCGCGGCGCCATAAGCACCGCACTTTTTCGATTTGAAAGAGTAGGATCGCCGCATTTGCCGCCCCCAGGCGGCAAACAGGCATAACGCATCGCAGATTTTCGCGTCCGCAGACGGTGAAAGAAATAGAAGAGTCGCAGACTTTGCGCCGCGCACGGCGCAAATGAATTTCAATCATTTTTTCTGACGACAGAAGGTGAATTGCCGCAAAGCGGCAAGAGAAGCCGCCCTGGGGCGTGTGC
>OIWS01002419.1_pt1 | contig 15299 bp, 8 predicted proteins | sample 1587611 | NCBI WGS metagenome assembly OIWS01 (sample SAMEA3888919, study PRJEB22519) | human gut metagenome | biome: human gut; feature: human-associated habitat; material: faeces | place: Denmark | collected 2010 | reverse complement strand
TCTTTAGGGAAATGTGTGCTGTCTTTTTAAACATATTTGACAGGTAATCTGGATTATAATGAAACAATTCTGCAATCTTAGCAACTGTAATAGATTGATTATAGTTATTGTGAATCCATTTTTTAATATTACTTATTTCTTCTGATATATCTTTATTCTCCTGTTCTTTGAATTCACCTGATAACTCCATTAAAAGACAGGTTAGAAAGTAATCCATAAACTTACTCTTAACCTGTGATTTTCGGAATGATTCATCCAACAGCTGTGAAAACAGAAGCTGTACTCTTTTACTATATTTTAAATCTCCATACTCAGGTAATATATAATTATCATCAGATTCATGTTCAAAAGTTTTCATGTCATCATCACAGATATATGATCCTTCTGGTACATAAAAATGTGTCCAATAATATTGAAGATATTCTGTTGAACTATTGTAACCATAATGAAGAGTATTGCTTCTTAATATTATATATTGATTCTCTGAAACTACATACTTAGTATTATCCTGTACTATATAAAGACTTCCCCTTACAACTACAATAAGTACATATGAATCTATACATCTTCTTGGATGCAGAAAATTTCTGTCACGTACCAGCTGTCCACAAGATAAATATGTTAGTGGCTCATTCTGTGAAAAAACTATATATTTCATTTTGTTAGTCCTATCCTCCTATTTCATATCTAAGTTTATATTTCAATATAAAGCTTATTTAAAACATATTTTATGCTTCTTTATATATCTAAGTTTTTTTCACCATATATAAGTTTTATCAGTTGATATCAAGCTTTACACATTAATATAATATATATAAGTAATAAAAACTACTATGCACCTAATTAATCAGCATTATTTTACAATACTTCATATTAATAATAAAGGAGGTTCTTATTATGAACAAAGATTTTTACACACAATCTGTAAAAGATGTCAAGGTTAACGATGGTTTCTTTAGTCCTATTATGGAAACAACACGTACCCAGATGCTTCCATACCAATGGAATGCTTTAAATGATGCTATTCCAGATATAGAACCGAGCCACTGTATTGAAAATTTCAAAATAGCAGCTGGGATATCCCAGGGTGAATTCCATGGAAAGGTATTTCAGGACAGTGATTTATGTAAATGGATAGAGGCTGCTGCATACTCACTAAAGTGGCACCCTGATAGCAGCCTTGAGAAACAGATTGATGAAGCAATCGATCTTATAGTAAGTACACAACAGTCAGATGGTTATATTGGCACATATTACACTATCAATGGTCTTGATAAAAGATGGACTAATATTATGGGAAATCATGAATTATATTGCGCCGGCCATATGCTTGAAGCGGCTGTTGCTTACTATGAGATAACCGGAAAGCGTAAGCTTCTTGATGCTATGATAAGATTTGTTGACTACATAGATTCCATCTTTGGACCAGAGGATGATAAGCTTCACGCTTACCCAGGACACGAAATAATCGAAATGGCTCTTATGCGCCTGTATAACATTACACATGATGAAAAGCACTTAAATCTCGCGGCATATTTTATAAATGAACGCGGAAAACAGCCATGTTATTTTGATGGTGAAATTAAGAAATATAATAACATCTGGAAATGGAAGGACAGCTACTTTAAATTCGATTATTACCAGGCAGGTAAGCCGGTACGTGGCAGAGGTGAGGCTGTTGGACATGCTGTAAGAGCCGTTTATCTGTATTCAGGCATTGCTGATGTTGCAAGAGCTTCTGACGATGAAGAATTGTATACAACCTGTAAGAAATTATGGGATAATATAGTTCACAAAAAAATGTTTATAACCGGTGCTCTTGGTTCCTCATCATATGGTGAATCATTTACCATAGATTATGACCTTCCTAATGACCTTGTTTATGGTGAAACATGTGCATCTGTAGCTATGGTGTTCTTTGCACTCCGTATGCTTAAAATGGAACAAAAGGGTGAATATGCCGATGTAATGGAGAAACTTTTATACAATGGAACAATAAGCGGCATGTCACTTGATGGCAAGCGCTTCTTCTATGTTAATCCTTTGGATGTGTATCCAGAAAAGAATGAAAAGATTCAGGCTTTCAGACATGTCAAGGTTAAAAGACAGACATGGTTTTCTTGTGCCTGCTGCCCTCCTAACCTTGCAAGACTTGTTGAATCACTTGGTTCATATATTTATACAGAGAATTCCAACAGTCTGTATGTTAATCTGTATATAGGCAATCAGGCAAATGTATTTGATAACACTACTAAAATAAGCATGCACAGCAATTATCCATGGGATGGTAATATAAAGCTAAATATAGACAGTACAAGAAATGATATATGGAAGCTTGCACTACACATTCCATCATGGTGCCATAACTATACTATAAATGTTGATGGTAAACCAGCTGATTATACATTAAATGATGGTTATGCTTACATAGAGGCAAACTGGAACAATACACATACTGTTGAATTTAATATGGACATTACAGCACGTGTTGTACGTTCCAATCCTAAAGTACGTGAGAACATTGGAAAAATAACTGTAATGCGTGGACCTGTAGTTTATTGTCTTGAAGAAGAGGATAATGGAAATAATCTCCACGAAATTGAAATGCCTGCTTCAACACAATTCAAGGAAGAATACCGACCTGATATGCTCGGTGGAATAGTAACGATATCCGCTACTGGACGTAAGATAAAAGAATCCGATAGTGATGATTTATATATTGACAATACCAATCCTGAATATGAAGATAAAGATTTACTCTGGATACCTTATTATGCATGGGATAACAGACATACTGGTGAAATGATGGTTTGGGTACGTGACTAATAATAAAAAAGGGGACACCGCACTAATTTTCTTAATGCGGCATCCCCTTTTTGAAAGATTGTTAATCTTTCCGCCGGCCTGGCCGGCAATTATATATATGAGAGTTTTGGAAAAGTAAGCCTTATTATTTAGTTAACTCAGCAGTCTTATATATAAAGGTTACTGAGCTTTCCTTTCCATCCTTCTTATCAAGGAATGAATTATAATTCTTACCAAGCTTTATAACCTCCTTGATTGTATCTACTGCTGTATCAGCATCATTTCCTACCAGACTTGTTATAGCCTTTATACCAGAGGCGTTGAATTCAGCCATTCCATCCTTAAGGGTTATAGCACCATCATTAAGCTGTGTAACACCATCTGCTAATGTTTCTGATGATGACTTAAGTGTTGATGTACCATCAGCAAGCTGTGATGAACCATCTCTTAAAGCTGGATTGTTTGCATTAAGTGTTGCGAAGCCGTTGTATAACTGGGCAATACCTCCATTAAGTGTGCTGTTGTTTGCATTAAGTGTTATAAGACCGCTATCTATCTGGTCTATACCACCATTGATTGTATCATTGTTAGCATTAAGCTGTACAAGTCCACCATTTATCTGGGCTGCACCGTCATTAAGTGCTTTGTTATTACCATTAAGTTCTGTAAGTCCTGTATCTATCTGGGCAACACCATCATTAAGTGCTTTACTGTTTTCATTAAGCTTAACCACACCTGCCTGTAACTGAGAAGCTCCTGTATTTAACTTTTCATTACTGCTATTAAGAGTTGATACGCCTGTATCAAGACTTGCAATACCATTATTCAAAGCATCATTATTCTTATTTAACTCTACTAAACCATCATTAATCTGTGCTGCACCATCATTAAGTGTTTTATTCATGGAATTAAGAGTGTTAAGTCCATTACTTACATCTTCTGCTCCTTTTTCAAGTGTCTCTAGGGAACCTGTACTTGCTGCAAGCTGTGTTGCCACCTGTGAAAGCGCACTTGCTGCTCCCTGATTACCGGAAGCCTTGACTAAAAGTCCTAACTGGCTTGCATATAAGCCTGTCAGCTGACTGCCTGCACCATTATTCACTACACTATTAGTATATGCTATAAGATATTTATTATACATTTCAGTAATCTTAGCTTCTATCTTTTCAGTTTCGCTAGTCTTTGCAAGCACAGTAAGATCATCAGCTATTGTTATATCACTAAGACCTGCCTGAACAGCTGCTTTAGTAAGATTTTCTACATCAGTTGTAATATTCTGGTTCGTTTTATAAGCAGTAATATTATTTTTAAGATCTGCAGCCATTTTTTCTGTAAGCATCTTCTTTAACTGTGAAACGCCATTACTTACCTGTAAAGCTCCATCTGCTGCCTTCGTTACACCAGCTGTATAATCATTGATACCCTTTTTCAAAGCGGCAGCACCATTTCCAAGATTCTTAGCTCCTGTTGTGTATGCATTTATACCACTCTTTAAATCCGCAGTTCCTGATGCTGCTGCTGCTACTCCAGCTGTATATGTTGAAAGACCATCCTTAAGCTGTGTCGAACCATCTGCAAGCTGTGCTACTCCAGCTGTATAGTCTTCAATACCCTTTTTGAGTGTTCCTGCTCCTGCTGAAAGCTTAGATGCTCCTGTTGTATATGCTGCAATACCTGTTGTAAGAGTATCAGAACCCTTTGCAAGCTGTGCTACTCCAGCTGTATATGTTGAAAGACCACCCTTAAGCTGTGTTGCTCCTGCTGAAAGCTTAGATGCTCCATCAGTATAAGCTGTGATACCATCCTTAAGCTGGCCTGCTCCTGCTGCCAGTGCTGTTGCACCATCAGTATAAGCGTATATACCATTCTTAAGTGTTCCTGCACCATCATTTAGCTGGTTAACACCATCTGTAAGTGCTGGGATGCTGTCTGCAAGTGTCTGAGTACCATCCTGAAGAGTAACAGTTCCATCTGTAAGCTGGTCTGCTGCTGACTGAAGCTCATTCATCTTATCCTCAAGCTTTGCAAGAGAGAAGTCATCTACATCTACATCGTTGAGTACACTTGTAGTTGCTACTGACATAGACATATCAAGCTCAAAGTCATTAACATCTGCTGATATTTCAAAGTACTCCGGAATATCCATATCAAGGCTTTCACCATCAAACTTAAGGTTTAAGGTATCTTTTAAACCTGGCATAGTCATGCCAAGTGCTATAATGTTATCACCAACCTTGCTTACCTTGCCATTAGTAACTTCTACATTACTGAATTTATCCGTTGGAAGAAGAGTTCCTGTGATCATTGTGAATGGAACATAAGCTGTCTGTGACTTTCCATTAACTTTTATAGTCTTCTTCTCATTGTTAGTGTAATCATATCTGATAGTAACCTTACCACTTTTGCCAATCATATCCTCTGGCTTTGTTTCTACACCATTTAACTTATAAGTAACCTTCATAGATACAGGTGCACTCTTACTTGAGCTGCTCTGGTTAGTTGTTGTATCACCGTTAGCATCTGTCACCTTTTCTGTTACAGTTACATGATCCTGTGTTCCATCTGCCTTACCAAACACATATACCATTTCGTCACGCGTATTTGTCTTCAATGTACTTGTGTTTGATACAGATAACTCATTTTTAATAGCATTTGATATTATGCTTTCTGTATTAGAAGCTGCCTCACTGCTTACTGCAACCTCGCTTGATACTTGATTATATGCTGTGTTTGTTCCACAGGCTGTAAGCGTTGATGCTATAAGAACAACACTCATTAATACTGAACTATATTTGAATAAAGTCTTCTTAACCATAACTATTCCTCCATTTTCTTACTTCCTGATATATTCTTATATCTGTTACGACATATACATCTTTGCCCGTTCATTCATCCATCTGGCTACATATCCAGATTCTTCTTAGGCTTAAAACCAAAGCTTGTATTGATAATGAGCTTATCACATAATACGAACAATGATGGAAGTATGAATATAACAACAAACATACTTATAATCGCGCCTCGTGCCATCAATGTACATAATGAACCTATCATATCAACTGATGCTATGCAGCCGACGCCAAATGTAGCTGCAAAGAAACCAAGCGCACTAACTATAATAGATGGTATTGATGCTGCAAGTGCTGTCTGTATAGCTTCCTTCTTAGCAAGTCCCTGGCTTCTTTCCTTCTTATATCTTGTCGTCATAAGAATTGCATAATCGACTGTTGCACCAAGCTGTATAGTACCAATAACAACGGATGCTATGAATGGTATCTGTGTATGTGTAAAATAAGGAATACCCATATTTACAAATATAGCAAACTCAATCGCTGCAACAAGTATAACAGGAAGTGATATTGACTTAAGTACAAACAGTATAATAACAAATATAGCTACTATTGATACTGCACTGACTGTCTTAAAGTCCTTATCTGTTATAGTTATAAGATCCTTAGTACAAGGAGCTTCTCCAACAACCATTGCTTTTGAATCATATGACTTTACAATATCATTTACCTTATTAATCTGATTGTTAATATCATCTGATGCTATCTTATAATCAGTAGCAATCATCATTATCTGATAATCCTCACCCTTAAGCTCTGATACCATCTTTGATGGAAGGAATTCCTGAGGAATACCTGACTTAAGTGCTGTATCAAGTCCGAGTGCAAACTGTACACCGTCTACATCATTAAGCTTATCAAGCATTTCATTTGCCGTATCTGTAGACATATTCGTATCTGCAAGTATCATATATATTGAATTCATATCAAAGTTTTCTTCAAGCTTCTTGTTAGCCTGTGAGCATGCAAGCTCCTCTGGAAGCGTATCAGACAGATCATAATATACTGATGTATGGCTCTGTCCATATATAGCAGGTCCTAACAACGCAAGGAAGATAATAATAAATATCCACGAATGATTTACTATAAATGCAGCAAGCTTATCAAAGCCCGGCATAACATCTCTATGCATTGTCTTCTCTAATGCCCTGTCAAATGTAAGAATCAAAGATGGCAGTATAGTTACACATCCGATAACACCAAATATAACGCCCTTTGCCATAACAATACCAAGGTCAAGACCAAGTGTGAAGCTCATAAAACAAAGTGCAATAAAACCTGCAACAGTTGTTATAGAAGATCCGACAACTGATGTAAGTGTATTGCCAATGGCAACTGCCATCGCTTCCTTATGGTCATTTGGATACTGTGCCTTCATTTCCTTATAGCTGTGCCATAGGAATATTGAATAATCCAGCGTAACACCTAACTGAAGTACCGCTGCAAGTGCCTTGGTTATGTATGAAACCTCTCCCAAAAGGATATTTGAACCAAGGTTGTATACAATTGCCATTCCTATACTCAGCATAAAGAATACTGGCACAAGAAATGAATCCATAAATATAGCAAGTACGATACAAACAAGCACTACCGCTATAAGTACATAAAGTGGAGTTTCTTTCTCTGAAAGATTCTTTGTATCTGTAACTACTGCTGACATACCGCTTATGAATGCCTGACCTTCTGTTTCTTTTCTTATCTGTGTTATAGCATTCATAGTGTCATCACTTGAAGTTGTATTATCGAAGAATATAGCAAATAACGTTGTATCTGTGCTGTCATTCTCGAAATACTTCCTGAACTTTGAAGGTACCATTTCTGATGGAACATCCTCACCAACTATTCCTGTATAAGAAATAACCTGTGCAACGTGTTCTACATTCTCTACCTTCTTGATAAGCTTATTGGCAGCCTTCGTGTCCATATCCTGGACAACCACCATAGCATAGGCACCCTTATTGAAATCCTTCATAAGAATGTCCTGTCCCTGCATAGTCTCAATCTCATCTGGAAGATAATACAGGATATCATAGTTAACTCTTGTATTAACATATCCAATTGCAGATGGAATAAGAAGCAGAATACTTAGAACCAGAATAGGGATTCTAAGCTTAACAATTACTTTTCCAAACTTTTCCATACATTCGCCTCATTTCTACGTCTGCGACGTCTTCTTATATATTTATCCACCTTAGTGATCAGCCTTAACAGCTCTCACAGATAAATATATTGATAAAAACTCTCAAATATGACTTATGGTCATTTTCTTTACAAACGATATTCTAGCACAAAATGACTGATAGTCAATATTAAAAATGACTTCAGGTCACTTTTTTATAGATTTTTTATTTTTTTCGTGTTAAAATAGTTACAGCTTTAAGAAATGAGGTTTTTGTATGGGAAAACTAGAAAGTAATAAACAACAAAAAAGAACTTCTCTTTTAGATACAGCATTTAAACTTTTTACAACACAGGGGGTATCAAAAACATCTATTGCTGAGATATCACAGAAAGCTGGAATAGCCAAAGGAACCTTTTACCTTTACTTTAAAGATAAATATGACATCAGAAACAAGCTGATCTCTCATGAGGCAAGCAAGCTTTTCAAGAATGCTGCTACTGCTCTTAACAGGCACATATATGAGGAAACAGCTAAAAATGCTGCTTTTACAATCTCCTTTACTAATCAGATTGTATTCATTGCAGACCATATAATCAATGCTCTCAATGATAACCAGACTCTTCTTACTTTCATTTCAAAGAATCTGTCCTGGGGAATATTCAAAGAGGCTCTGACAACCAATGTTGCTGATGATGATCTTAACTTCAAAGATGTATATTACGATATGCTGTCCGAATCCGGACTCAACCTTAAAGAACCTGAAATAATGCTCTTTATGATAGTAGAACTTATAAGTTCTACATGCTACAGCGCCATTCTCTATAAAGAACCTGCTGATATTGATACATTAAAGCCTTATCTTTATAACACTATACGGGCTATTATCAATGAACACACTATCAGCGATTAAATATAGTTTCTTCTTTTTTTTCTACACATAAAATAAAAAGTTCAGGATAAACATCGACTTGATGTTTATCCTGAACTTTTTTCACGTTTATCTTTAGTTCTTCACTACTTCCCTCGTATATCACAGTATACAGACCCCCATCTGCATACTGTAATCCTGTTAACTTTTCTGCCAACCCTATATTCGGCTGACTGCAAAGCTTACTACTTTCTCATATTAAAATACCTTATTATTAAATCACTGATTTAATCAGCTTCTAATCAGCTTCAATTGAAAAGATTAACTAAATTCTTTTCTTCTTGTTATCATATACAACTACTGATAATACAAGTCCTGCTGCCATCATAGCTAATACTGCATATACTACTGGACGTGCTGTATCACCTGTTGTTGCGCCTTCACCTGATTCAGTAGATGGAGCTGTGGCTGCATCACCTGTGCTGCTATCAGCATTGCCATTATTAGAGTTATCTGGTGTTGTATTATCTGTTTTATCACCTGTAGATGGTGTTTCTGGTTTTGTTGGAACTGTTGGTGTATCACCCTTGTTATTATCATCCTTACCAGGCGCAACTGTACTTGGCTTAACTGATTTAGCCTCAGCACTTGTTACATCAAGTCTTGCACCTGAGTTAGCTGGTGCTGTCTCATTTAACTCAAGAAGACCATGCATATTGATTGTACCATCTTCATTTCTTGTTGGAAGAACTGAAGTATCTACATTTACAAACCAGTCTTTAGTTGCTTCAACACCTAAGTTATTATAAGAAGCACTTCCATTATAGATATAGTTATCCTCGCTATGAAGAGCAAAAGGAATTAAATCATCAAGTTTAGTGTTCTTATCATTGTTTAAAGAAATTAATCCCTTAACAACCCATTCTTTTCTGTTTGAATCCTTTGTATTAAGACCTACATTGTAAGCACTATTCTTAATAGAATTGTTGTATGATGTACAATCATATATCTTAATATCAGGACAACTGTTACTTGTGATTCCCTTAGCATGGTTATCAAATGTGATGCTGTTCTTAAGAACATGTCCACCCTTTAAGTAACCACCACCAAGCTTGAATCCGTTACCTTCACCATATTCATAGTTAGGATCTGTAATATCATCTGTTGTAAGCCATCCGTTGTTGTAAGCTACACAGTTTTCAATAGTTACAAGACCTATCTCACCTGATACTGACTTAGCATAAAGATCCCATCCATCATCAATATTGTTATGTGAAATACATCCGTAGAATCTGTTTCCGTTACCACATGTAAGCTTAGCTGCGAAACCATCTGCATCGTTACGTCCAGCATCACAGTTATCAAAAGATTCACAGTTCTTTACAAGGTTATCTGTTGGCCATAACTTATACTTAATACCAGTCTTGTTATCAGCACTTCCTGAACGGCTTATCTGGATACCTGAATTAGCTGCATGTTCAACTGTACACATTTCAACGATATTGTTGTTACCACTAATCTGGATACCTACACCTGATGAATCCTTAACATAGATACCATATACGTGCCAGTAATCACCAATGATTGATAAACTACAGCCTTCAAATACTGCCTTACCTGTATTCTCAGCAACAAGAGTTATCATTCTGCTTGCTGTACCACTTACGCTTCTCTGGATTGATATCCAATCCTTATATGTACCATCTTTAAGTACGATAGTCTGTCCTGGCTGTGCATACTGTACTGCTGTTGCAAGATTAAGTGGCTTAGCCTCTGTAGCATCACCATCTTTTGTTCCATCTGGTGATACTATAAGAACACCATTCTCTTCTCCATACGTAGCACGCTTAACTGTTACATCACCCTTAAGTTCATCTGTAGATGTAATCTTATCACTTGCCTTTGGAGCATATGTATAAGATATCTTATTGTCACCAATATTAACTGCTACATTTACTCTTGCAGCATCACCAGCTGATAATACTCTTTCTTCTGTCTTACCATCTGAACCTGTTACTTTAAGTGTACCATCACAGTTAGGAACATAGATAAATTCATAGCTTGCTGCACCTACTGTATTAGAAGAATATACTCTTCCGCTTGGTGTTATCTTATCGTCACCCTTATCATTAGATGTAATACCCTTACTCTCTGATTTAGTGAACTTGATGTTACTAATCTTAACACCAATCTTTCTACTTACCATCACACCAACAACAACTGTTCCATCTTCCTGTACTGATGTGAATGAATTATCTGTATTTTTAAGTTCTTCGCCATTGCATACTGCTGTATATCCTTCATCTGTCTTCTCAAGTGAGAATTCATATGTTGAATCTGCTGCAAATGATGTAGCTGCCTTAAAGTCTTTCTTTGTAACAACTCTGTCAACACCATCATTATTAGATGAATCTGCTGATGTATAACCTGTTACATTTCTCATACAAGCTGTTTTTGACTTGCTGCTATATACCATAGATGAAGCATAGTTGAAATACTTATGTACATAGTCAACCTTGCCCCAGTTGTTAATACCAAGTGTATCAGCTGCTACTACACCAAAACCAGTCTGGTTATCTGGTGTCTTAGAAGTATCTGTTACTGTAAATGTAGCTGATAACTTAAAGTTTTCTGTATCTGGAGCAATCTTTGTATAGTAGTAAGAGAAACCATCTTCATCATCAGATATCTTACCACTTGTCTGTGAAGCAATTTCAATAGTTCCGCTTGTATTAGAAATATCTAAAGCTTCAACGTTGTTCTGCTTATTAGCTGTCTGTTCCTGTGAATCAAGATCATACTTAGTTACTGTTCCATCTTCTGCTGTAATAACCGCATTAGTTGTCTGTGCAGAACCTACTGTGGCTACATACCATTTCTGATCTGCATCCTTCTTAACTTCAACTGTTGCAACAGCATTAGCAACGAATCCATCGCTGTTTCTTATTGCTTCAACCTTAAACTCATAGCTCTTACCAGCCTCAAGTCCTGTTACTGTGTAATCTGCCTGGCTTGCTTTAAGATTTTTAACAGCATATGTAAAATCACCTGTGCTTCCAGCTTCCCTATAGCTTACTGCGTAGCTGTCTGCATCTTCAATATTAACCCAGTCAAGATATACGCTTCCGTTACCCTTATTCTGTGCCCATGTTATAACTGGCTTTCTTACTGCAAGTGTATATGCACCATAGCTGTATGCACCACTTGACTTATCAGCTGCACCAACTCTCTGTGCAACTACTGTGAATGTATAATCACCTGACCAGAGTGGTGTAAATGTAACTGAATCTGTCTGTGCCTTAACATTAACTGTAGATACTTCGTATCCACCTTCAAGCATAGTAACCTTTACATTCTCAGCACCTTTAAGTTCATCTATAACTGATGTGAAGTTAACAACAAAGTTTCCATCTGCATCTGTTGTAACTGAATTGATAACAGGAGCTTCTACTGTATCCCATGCAACTGCCTGCTTATTCTCTTCTGGATTCTACCTTGATATCGTATATGTCAGCACCCTTAGCACTACCAATATAATATGTGCCTGGCTTAACATTTTCTAATGTATATGTTCCTATCTCATCTGTTACACCTAACTGACCTATTGCTGTACCAGAAGTAACTCCTGTCTTAGCATATATAAGGTTAGTACCTTCACCAGATGCTCCCTTAGCTGCCGCTACAAGAGTAATCTTAGCAGTCTTTTCAACATTAACCTTAATTGTTGCTGTTCCATCTGCTAACTTAGTAGCTCCACTAAGCTGAAGCTTATTGTTATATGTAACACCCTTATATTCTGCTGGTGCTGCTAACTTAATAAATACATTCTTTGAACCCTTGCCAGCTACTGTGAAGTAACCATCTGTTCCTACTGGTGTATCTGCTGTTACCTTGAACTTGCCATCTTCACCTGCATTAGAAACATCAAGGTCATTAGCGTTCATTTCATACTTCTCAATATACTTAACACTCATATTAAATATATCAAGACCATTCTTAGAACCAAGCTTATATGTACCAGCTGGAAGTTCTACTGTATACTTAGCTGCTGTACCCTTTTCAAATACTGCATCTGCAAGTGTAACTGTGGCGCCGCCATCCTTAGCATACTGTAACTCTGGAACTCCTGAACCCTTCTGGGCTGCTACTAATGTAAGTCTGAAATCCTGCTTTGCTGTAAATGTGATAGCAGACTTTTCTTTTCCATCTGCGAATGATGGACTTCCATCTAATCTTAATGATGTTGTAAGTGTTTCCTTACCATAAGCTACTGACTGACCTGTAACTAACTTTGTCTTGTCACCATTCTTATATACATTAAAGAAACCTGATAATGTATCATCAGCTATAAGCTTACCATCAGCACTAAACTTTGATGCATCTACTGTTGCACCATCAACTGTATATTCTGGTAAACGGCTCTGAACCTCTACATATAAGAAGTTACCACCATTGTCACCACCAAGCCAGTACTGACCAGCTTCATCAAGATTAAACTCAATCTTGTTAACAATGCTTGTATCGTTTTCCATCTCGATTGATGTAGCCTTAGCACCTGCTTTAGCATACAGGAATGAATGTTTATCTTTAACTGACTTTACTGCAACATAAGCTATAACCTTAACTGGCTCTGTTGTAGTAAATGTTATACCTGCCTGTCCTGTAGATGTATTTAATCCACCTCCAAGATTAAGCGCCTGTGAATATTCACCCATGTTACATTCAAGCTTATCAGCCAATGTCTTTAATGAGTTCTTACCACCCTTAGCAGCAACAGTGAAATAACCATCTGTTCCTACTTTAATATCTTCTGTGACCTTGCCTTCTGCGCCAAACTGCTCAGCTTTAAGGTCAGCGGCATCCATGACATAAGCCTTTTTGGCCACTGCTGCTCCTTCGCTTCCAGTACTTTCAGCTGCAACAACAGCCGCTGGAACAGAAGGGAACATACCTACCAACATAAGTACTGCGCTAAACATAGCGAATACTCTGTTAAAAGTCTTCTTCTTCATAACTTCCTCCTGATATATATTTGATTCACATTTCCAAAAAACTGTACAATATAAACAATTCCTCAATTAAAACAATCAATTCTTTAAATAATTATTATAATATTACCAAAAAAAACGCCTTTTCTTCTTTGTAACACTTTTATAATTATTTTTCTTTTACCTAATATTTTTTAGAAATATTTCACAAGTAAACGTATTATATATCATTTGTTATGATAAAGCAACTTATTTTGCATAAGTTTTGTAACAAAAATGGCCGTCGCAATAAGAAAAATCTTAATGCGACAGCCTCTTCTATTTTTTATTCACTTTCAAGCAACTTATTGTATATATCCCTCTTGGATACTCCTCTGTCCTTAGCTGCTGCCTTCATAGCTTCCTTCTTATCCATCCCCTGGTCCATATACATCTGTACATGCTCCATCTCAGACATAGCCTTCCACTTATCCTGTTCCTCCTGCTTTATCGCATCACGGCTCTTACCTGCAATAACAAGAACAAACTCGCCTCTTGGCTCATTCACTTCATAATACTCACAGGCTCCATCAAGTGTTGTCACCATGCTGTTTTCATATCTTTTCGTAAGCTCCTTGCACACTGTTATTGCACGTTCACCACCAAGCACTGTGCTAAGCTCCTTAAGTGTCTTTAACAGCCTGTGAGGTGCTTCATATATAATCATTGTTCTTGTTTCTGACTCAAGCTCTGAAAGTATGTCTTTTCTCTCATTTTTGTCCGATGGAAGAAATGCTTCAAATGCAAATCTTCTTGTAGCCTGTCCTGACATTGTAAGTGCTGTTATACAAGCTGCTGCCCCAGGCACACTTGATACCTTTATACCTGCCTCAAGCGCTTGTCGTACAAGCTCCTCTCCAGGATCTGATATACCAGGTGTTCCTGCATCAGTTATAACGGCCACATTTTCACCCTTAAGCATTTTCTCAACTAGTGTTTTTGCCTTGTCATACTTGTTATACTCATGATAACTAGTCATTGGCGTATTTATTTCAAAATGATTAAGCAGCTTTATACTGTTTCTCGTATCCTCTGCTGCTATAACATCAACCTCTTTTAATATTCTTAACACCCTGAATGTTATATCCTCAAGATTTCCTATAGGTGTCGCACATAAATATAACTGTCCTATATCCTGGCTTATACCTTTATCCGATTCCAATATATCTTTATTATCCATACAAACACCCTTTCATATTGTAGCTTCCATATTAATAACCTTCCAGATTATTATTTATATCCGGAATCATCCCAGATTCATTCTTTCATTCCATACATATCCAGAAGCTCTGCTGTATAACTTCCGTCTTTATTATATACAATAAGTGGTTCCTCCACTTTAAGCTGCGAATTTCCACCTTTAACTGCCTCTATAAGCACCATATTGGCAGGCTTATCCACATATGGATATACAAGGCACATACGTTTCGGTTCAATGCGGTATTCCACCATTTTGCTGAAAATTTCTGCCAGACGGAACGGACGATGTACCATATAAAAATGCCCGCCCTGCTTTAACATTTTTGCACTTTCCCGCAATATGTCATCCAGACTGCAAAGTACTTCATGCCGCGCAATTGTCTTGGCATCCCGGTCATTTTTGATTCCATGGCTTCCAATCATGTATG